>Ga0265316_10000403_pt1 | contig 49309 bp, 43 predicted proteins | sample 4522metaG_FD_202092 | JGI IMG/M metagenome (GOLD analysis project Ga0265316, IMG submission 202092) | Rhizosphere microbial communities from Carex aquatilis grown in University of Washington, Seatle, WA, United States - 4-5-22 metaG | ecosystem: Host-associated > Plants > Roots > Rhizosphere >... | reverse complement strand
ATTGTACAACGGAGCGCGCGAGTTGGGCTTGATTCCCCTCGGGAAAACGTTGCAGGTAGGTGCGTGCCGTCTGGTGCGCCAGTTGGCGGTCCCTGTGCACGAGCAAGGTCAGCTTGCGCCCGAGCGCCTCTGAGGCGTAGGGCCCGCGGCCCGCTTCCGCAAGGTAGGTGTCATACCAACTCAGGGCGGCGTCTGATGACGCGGGCCCCACTTCGGCGAGGCGTCCCAGGAAGAAGGCGGCGTCCTTGGCGCGCTCACTTCCTGCGAAGCGCGCCCGCAGGGCCAGCAAGGCCTGGCGTGCGGTTTCGTACTTCCTGGTGTAGCGGGCCGCATCCGCCAGGGTGATGAGATCTTGGGCCGAGCCGCGAGCCAGGGTGACGTCCAGACCGCGCCTTTCCGCATCTTGCACGATGGCGGGAAAGTCTCCCTTGGCGATCAGCTCTGACCAGGAAAGCGAATGGCCTGCAAACGCCCCCTCGTGCATGGCGAGCCGACCTGGGCTGCCAGGAGCAGCGTGCTTGGCCGCGCCCCGGCTGGTTTCAGCAGGCGTGGAAGACGACAGCGTCGTGGGAATTTCCGGGTGCGGCGCCTCCTGCGTGACCCGAACCGGAGCGGCAATAGGGGCTTCGCTCGGCGGGTTCGCGAACAGTTCCAGCGACTCGCCTGCCCGCAGAGTCAAGACGCGATCGGCACGGGGACCGCGGACCTCGACCACACCGGTCTTCATGTGCAAGTCGAGACGCCCCTTGGCGGCGTCGAACCCGAGACGGAAGGCGGTGCCTTTGACCAGAATGGAAAAGGGCCCGGCCTCGAAGCGCCAAGAAGAGTGCCTGCGGGGATTGACCATCACGTCGATGGCGCCGTCGGTGACGGCCACCTGGGCGCCGTGCGCGTCGGTGCCCAGTACCTTGATCTTGGCCGAGGGTTCGATTCCCAGGCTGGACTCGTCGGAGAAAAGCACGCGCGCGGCCGAGGTGGCGGTGATGGTTTCAGCGGCTGCCACGGTCGCTCCCTCGACCACATAATGCAGGGGTGTGTCCAGCGACTGCAGCGGCAAGCGATAGGCGGCGATGCCCAGTACCATGGCAGCCGCCCCTGCCAAAGCCCACTTGCCCCATGCAAACTGGGGACGCAGGGAAATCGGGGGTTCGAGGTGCTGTCCTTGTTCGAGCCGGTTGGCCAGCCGCTGCCAGCCCTGGTCGAGCTCGGCCTCAGTCACTTGCCCCAGGCCTTGCCGAGCCAGAGCCGCGACATCCTCCACAATTTTCGGATTCACCACATTCTTCATCGCCCGCCCCCGAAAAAATGAGTCAGTTCGCTGGCGGACAGAGGCACGGATCCAAACCCGCCGTCGTCAACGACCCGATCAGACGCGGACCCTACGGAGCCAGCATTTCGGAGTCGGAGTTGTAATTTAGCCCGAATTCCCGCAGTCACAGGAGACTTCTTTCATCATAGCAGTGTCGCGATGTCCTCCGCGTGGCTCACAGAATCTCGGGAATGCGCGGCTGTTGGCTGCCTAGGCGTGGCACGCGATCTTATTTGAGCCATTAGTTTCTGACATGGCACTGCCTGCATGGATTAGAAGACCGCGCATCCGCCAGGGTGCGCAAGACTGACGACATTCATGGAGGATGCGATGCGAACTAGAACCCGGAAAGTGACACAGGCTCTCGTGCGGGGCTCGGTGGCTCTGCTCCTAGCGGGAACCATTCCCTTGCTCCAGGGCTGCAGCTCTGCCACTGGGGGTTCAAGCTCCAGCGCAGGGGCGACGAGCCCAGGCGGGGCCACGGGCGCGGCCGGAAACGCGAACGGAGGCTCGACGACTGCGACCGGCGGGACGCCCCAAATCGGCGGTTCCACGAGCGTGCCTCCTAGCACCGGCGGGAACACGACCGCACCGGGCGGGAACACGAGCGACCTGGGCGGGAACACGGTCGACCTGGGCGGGAACACGACCGAACCGGGCGGAACGACAACTGTGCCCGGCGGCAAGATCGCGCCCGGCGGGAACTCGGGTGGACCGGGCGGCAAGACGGCTCCCGGCGGCTCCACCACCGCACCCGGCGGCAAGACCACCAGCCCCGGTGGAAGCACGACCGCCACTGGCGGCGTGCCGGCCCCAGGTGGCGCCACCACCCAGGCGGGTGGGAGTACGATGGTTGTCCCGCCGACAACCGGCCACTACCAGATGGAGAACCTGGATCGCGGCGTGGTGGCCGTCGTGGTCACGGGCGGCGTCTATGTTGGTTGGCGCATGCTGGGCTATGAATACACCGGAACGGACGCCGACACTTCGTACAACCTCTACAGAGACGGCACCAAGGTCCAGAACGTGACCGATAGCACCAACTTCCTGGATAGCGCTGGCAAGTCCACCTCAAAGTATACGGTGAGCGCCGTGATCAAAGGGGTTGAGGGCGCGCAGTCTGCCGCGGTCACGCCCTGGGCACAGCAGTACTTGAGCATCCCTGTCAGCGCGCCTCCCAATGGTCCTCTCGGCGGAAAGTACAGCCCCAACGATTCCAGCCCGTGTGATCTGGACGGCGATGGCCAACTAGACATCGTTCTCAAGTGGGATCCGTCCAACTCGCAAGACTCGTCGTTCTCCAACAAGTCAGATGATTGCATCATCGACGGGCTCAAGCTGGACGGAACGAAGCTGTGGCGCATCGATTTGGGCGTCAACATCCGCGCTGGGGCGCACGACACACAAATGTCGGTGTACGACTTTGACGGGGACGGCAAGTGCGAAGTGGCCGTCAAGACTGGGCCAGGCACCAAGGATGGGCAGGGCAACTACCTGAAGACCGGGCCAGCGGCCGGCGTCGACAACAGCCAGGACCTCAGAGGTCCTCGCGGCATGACCTTGGGAGGACCGGAGTGGCTGACCGTGTTCGACGGCACGACCGGAGCGGAACGGGCAACCATTGAGTATCCGGTGCTCTATGCCAGCCATAGCTGGGGCGACACGAACGGCAACCGATCGCAGCGCTTCAACGGCGGGTTTGCCTTCGTGAAGGATGTTCCCGCTGGCGGCGGTGCCGCCGTTGCCAACGGCCTTCCGAGCATCATCCAGCAGCGCGGGTACTACACGGTACTGACCGTGTCTGCGCTGACCTACCGCAATGGGGTGTTGGCGAAGAACTGGGTCTACGACAGCGTGACCTCTATCCCCAATGGTGGCGGCGACCACTCGTGCATGGCTGCGGACGTGGACGGGGATGGGGCGCAGGAGATCATCCCCGGCGCAAGGACCATCAACAGCGACGGGACCTTCAAGTGTGACTCGGGAATGGGCCATGGCGATGCCATGGACATAGCGCCGCTGATTCCCGGCAAGCCTATGGTTACCTTCTCGATTCACGAGTCTCTAGGTGGCAGTGATGCTCACGATTCCGCCACCTGCACGTTCTACTACAAGCTTACCAACCCTGGCACCGACGCCAACCGCGGCCGCGCCGACTATGTCGGTGCCGGCGACGAAACCAGCGCATCGTGTAATGGCGGGGGGGCCACGGGATTGTGCCTCACCGGTACTGGCAGCGCCCCCTCGGCTGGGAGCAACTTCGTCATGTACTGGGACGCCGACGAATGGCGTGAGCTTGAAGACGCCAACTCGATCAGCAAGGCCGGTGGCGGAAGCCTGCTGACCTGCTCCCAGTGCTCGGGGTGCAACGGTACCAAGAACACCCCGATGCTGACTGCAGACATGCTGGGCGACTGGCGTGAGGAAGTACTCTGGCGCGAAACCGCAGGCGGAGCCATTCGTCTGTACACAACCACAGACGTGACCAAGCGCCGCATCTACACGCTCATGCACGATCCGACGTACCGGGCGCAGGTGAACTTCGAGCAGGCAAGCTACAACCAGCCGCCACACACGGGGTTCCAAATCAGCCCCAACATGCCCGCTCCGCCGGTGCCTAACATCTTCATTGCAGGGAAGAAGTAGACCTGGTCGATTGTGAAACTGCTTCACGCGTGAACGGTGCTTGCGCCGTTCACGCTCTTGGGCGACGCAGGAAACCCCGGCTACCTGTTGATGGGCAGTCGGGGTTTTGCTATCTCCTCCCCGAGGCATCTCACGAGCAGCCGGAAGAACCCTGCACGGCGGCTGATAGCACGGTACAATCCGCATCGATGATTGGAACCACAGTGAGAGTCAGACGCAGATCTTGGACGGTGATCGGCGGTGCCCTGACTTTGGCCGCGATTGCCTGGCCCACAGTTGGGTGCCGTCGCAAGAATCCCATTCCGCCAACGCCCCCAACTAAGGCCCAGCCGGGGCCTGACGCCCGGCCATCGATAGATCCAACATTCCTGGTCCTGGTGTGGACCGAGACCACGCCGCCAGCGGCACGTATTGTGCGGGTGTCCGATGGCCACGTGATCGGGTACACGCCCGAGATTCTCGAGTTTCACCAGTCGGCCGAGCCCGTGCAGCTCCGTTTCGAGTTGGACGGCTACCTTCCTGTCATGCGCGAGGTGTCGGCACTTTCAGATGGCGAATTGAAGGTCGTGCTGGAACCGCTCCCGAAAGGACGTCATCCGGCTACCAAGAAATCCAAAGGGAGCAAAGAGCACAAGAACTCCAACTAGAATCCATTGCCGTCGTGCCACGGCAAGCAGAGGAGTCACTCAGCCACTGATTGCAGAACGGAGCGCGCGAGTTGGGCATACGACGGCGTCCGATGACGCGGGCCCCGCTTCGGCGAGGCGTCACAGGAAAAAGGCGGTGTCCTCGGCGCGATCGCTGTCTGCGAAGCGCGCCCGCAGGGCCAGCAAGGCCTGGCGTGGCGGTGCAGCATGAAGCTTTTCTTGAGCCATCGGTTTACGGACGGCCACTGCTCGGATAGATTAAACACCTGCGTATTCGCCGGGATGCGCGAAATGAATGGCACCATGGAGGCTGCGATGCAAACCAGAACTCGGAAAGTGATACAAGCTCTCGTGCGAGGCTCGGTGGCTCTTCTCCTTGCGGGCACGATCCCACTGCTCCAGGGCTGCGATTCGGCCGCTGGAGGGGGAAGTTCGAACGCTGGGACGACAAGTGCAGGCGGTACCACGGGCGCGGCCGGACATATAAACGGCGGGGCGACGAGTGCGCCTGGCGGGACGACGAGTGCGCCTGGCGGGACGACGAGTGCGCCTGGCGGGACGACGAGTGCGCCTGGCGGAACGACGAGTGCGCCTGGCGGAACAACGAGTGCGCCTGGCGGGGCGACGAGTGCGCCCGGCGGGAAGACGAGTGCGCCTGGCGGGACGACGACGTCACCTGGCGGAACAACGAGCGGGCCCGGCGGAACAACCAGCGCGCCCGGCGGAACAACGACGGCGCCTGGCGGGACCACGACTGCGCCCGGCGGAACAACGACGGCGTCTGGCGGGACGACGACTGCATCCGGCGGGACGACGACTGCATCCGGCGGGACGACGACTGCATCATCGGGCGGGACGACGACCGCATCGGGCGGGACGACGACCGCATCGGGCGGGACGACGACTGCATCCGGCGGGACGACGACTGCATCCGGCGGGACGACGACTGCATCATCGGGCGGGACGACGACCGCATCGGGCGGGACGACGACCGCATCGGGCGGGACGACGACTGCATCCGGCGGGACGACGACCGCATCTGGAGGAACCTCGCAAGCGGGTGGAAACACGACAGTTCCCCCGCCGACAACCGGCCACTACCAGATGGAAAACCTGGATCGTGGCGTGGTGGCAGTGAAGCTCGCCAGCGGCGTCTATGTTGGTTGGCGCATGTTGGGCTACGAATACACCGGAACGGACAGCGACACTTCCTACAACCTCTACAAGGACGGCACCCTGCTCAAGAACGTGACCGATAGCACCAACTACCTGGACGCGGCTGGCACTGCCACGTCGAAGTACACGGTGAGCGCTGTGCTCAAGGGAAAGGAAGGGACACAGTCTGCTCCGGTCACGGTCTGGGCTGACCAATACAAGAGCATACCCGTCACCGCCCCTCCCACTGGTCCCTTGGGCGGGGTGTACACTGCAAGTGATGGCTCCCCGTGCGATCTGGACGGCGACGGTCAACTGGACCTGGTGCTCAAGTGGGATCCGTCCAACTCGAAAGACTCTGCGTCGAGCGGCGAGTCAGACGATTGCATCATCGACGGGATCAAGTTTGATGGAACGCGGCTGTGGCGCATTGATGTGGGCAAGAACATCCGCGCCGGGGCGCATGACACGCAAATGTCGGTGTACGACTTCGATGGTGACGGTAAGTGCGAGCTGGCCATCAAGACTGCGCCCGGCACCAAGGATGGGACGGGCAACTTCTTGAAGAAGGGGCCAGCGGCGGGCGTGGACAACAGCCAGGATCTGCGAGGCGCTCGCGGAATGACCTTGGGAGGGCCTGAGTGGATGACGGTGTTCAGCGGCGCCACCGGGGCGGAACTGGATACCATAGAGTATCCGGTGCTCTACGGGAGCGTTTCTACTGCGGTTTGGGGCGATGCGAACGGGAACCGGTCGCAGCGCTTCAACGGTGGGTTTGCTTTTGTGAAGGATGTCCCCGCTGCTGGCGGTGCCGGCGTTGCGAACGGTCTTCCGAGCATCATCACGGGCCGTGGCTACTACGCATACACGACAGTTTCTGCGCTGACCTACCGGAATGGTGTGTTGGCGAAGAACTGGACCTTCACCCATGCCGCCTGCACCGCAGCCGGCAGTACCCAGGTCATTGGCTGTGGCGACCATTCAGAAATGGCGGCTGACACGGATGGCGATGGCGGACAGGAGATCATCACCGGCGCAACCACCATCGACAGCTCGGGCGTCTTGAAGTGCAACTCGGCACAGGGCCACGGCGATGCCATGGACGTGACCGAGCTGGTTGCGGGAAAGGGGATCAGTGTGTTCTCGATTCACGAGAGTCTGGGCGGTATGGACGCGCACGACGGTGCCACCTGCACGTCGTACTTCAAGACCGCGGAAGCGGGTGTCGACTCCAATCGTGGCCGTGCTGAGTATGTCGGCGTGGGCAACGAGACCAGCGCGTCTTGCTACTGTGGATCGTGCAACGTGCATCAGGCCCTGTGCATCGACGGTTCCGCGGCGGGACTCTCTCCTGGGACCAACTTTGTCATGTACTGGGACGCCGATCTGTGGCGTGAGACTGAGAATGCCAACTCGATCAGCAAGCCCGGAGGAGCAACCCTGCTAACCTGCTCCGCGTGCGCGGGGTGCAACGGTACCAAGAACACTCCAGTGCTGTCTGCGGACCTGCTGGGCGATTGGCGAGAGGAAGTCATCTGGCGCGAAGGGGGCGGAACGAGCCCCCCGACCTCGGCCTTGCGACTGTACACAACCACTGAAGTGACCACGAACCGGATCTACACGCTCATGCACGATCCGACCTACCGGGCGCAGGTCAATTTCGAGCAATCGGCCTACAACCAGCCGCCTCACACAGGGTTCCGTATCGCCCCCAACATGAACCCTCCGCCTGTGCCCAACATCTTCATTGCAGGCACGAACAAGTAGACTCAGTCGATTGTGAAACCGGCTCACACGTGAGCGGTGCCTGCGCCGCTCACGCTGCTCGAACGGTCCCCCAAAACCCCAATTTCCCGGAAAAGGGAAGTCGGGGTTTTGTCGTTTGGGCTCCGGCAGGTCCCGAGCGGTGGCTGGAGCTGCAGGAACGCTGCACATTGGTTGATGGCGCGATACAATCCGGATAAATGTTTGAAACCACCGTGAGAGTCAGACGCAGATCGTGGACCGTGATCAGCAGTGCCTTGGCTTTGGCGGTGGTCACGTGGCCCACGGTTGCGTGCCATCGCAAGGATCCCGCCCCGCCTCCGACCAAGTCCCAGACGCTTGCCGACGATCAGCCTCCCCCCGGTCAATCATCCCTGGTGCTGGTTTGGATGGAGACCACGCCGCCGGGCGCACGCATTGTGCGGGCATCCGATGGCCACGTGTTGGGATACTCGCCCGAGATTATTGAGTTTCGATACACCAAGACGCCTGTGCCGATTCGCTTCGAGATGGAAGGCTACGTTCCGCTCACACGAGAAGTGTCGGCGGCCGCAGACGCCGAATTGAAGTTTGTGCTGGAACCGATCCCGAAAGCAGATCGGCCGGCGACCAAGAAGTCCAAGGGGAGCAAGGGGCACTAGGATCCGTTGCCGTCGTCCTGCCGATGCCTGCCATCTTTGCATGGAGGTGAAAGGACGCTGCACCTCGGCTGATGGCGCGATACAATCTGCATTGATGCTTGGAACAACAGCGAATCTCCGACGCAGATTTTGGACTATGCTCTTCGGTGCTCTGGCTTTGGCCGCGATGGCGTGGCCCACGCTTGGGTGCCGTCGTAACAAATCCGTCCCGCCCCCGCTGCCGACCGCGACCAAGCCTCCGTCTCCCCCAGATGCGCGGCCGCTCATCGACCCAACATTTCTGGTGCAGGTGTGGACCGAGACCACTCCGCCAGGGGCACGCATTGTGCGGCTGTCCGATGGCCACGTGCACGGATACACACCCGAGATCGTCGAGGTTTTCCAGTCCGCCACGCCGGTGCAGCTCCGTCTCGAGTTGGAAGGATATCTTCCTGTCACGCGCGAGGTATCGGCGCTTTCAGACGGAGAATTGAAGGTCGTGCTGGAACCGATCCCGAAAGGACGTCATTCGGCGACCAAGAAGTCCAAAGCGAGCAGGGCGCCCAAGAACTCCAACTAGGATCCATTGCCGTCGTCTCGGCAAGCGTTCACTCGGCCGGCAATTGTACAACGGCGCGCGCGAGTTGGGCTTGATTCCCCTCGGGAAAACGTTGCAGGTAGGTGCGTGCCGTCTGGTGCGCCAGTTGGCGATCCCTGTGCACGAGCAAGGTCAGCTTGCGCCCCAGCGCCTCCGAGGCGTAGGGCCCGCGGCCCGCTTCCGCCAGGTAGGTGTCATACCAAGTCAGGGCGGCGTCCGATGACGCTGGCCCCACTTCGGCGAGGCGTCCCAGGAAGAAGGCGGCGTCCTTGGCGCGCTCACTGCCTGCGAAGCGCGCCCGCAGGGCCAGCAAGGCCTGGCGTGCGGTCTCGTACTTCCTGGTGTAGCGGGCCGCATCCGCCAGGGTGATGAGATCCTGGGCCGAGCCGCGAGCCAGGGTGACGTCCAGACCGCGCCTTTCCGCATCTTGCACGATGGCGGAAAAGTCTCCCTTGGCGATCAGCTCTGACCAGGAAAGCGAATGGCCTGCCAACGCCTCATCGTGCATGGCCAGCCGACCTGGACTGCCAGGAGCAGCGTGCCTGGCCGCGCCCCGGCTGGTTTCAGCAGGCGTGGAAGGCGACAGCGTGGTGGGAATTTCCGGGCGCGGCGTCTCCTGCGTGACCCGAACCGGAGCGGCAATCGGGGCTTCGCTCGGCGGGTTCGCGAACAGCTCCAGCGACTCGCCCGCCCGCAGAGTCAAGACGCGATCGGCGCGCGGACCGCGGACCTCGACCACGCCGGTCTTCATGTGCAGCTCGAGGCGCCCCTTGGCGGCGTCGAATCCAAGACGGAAGGACGTGCCTTTGACTAGAACCGAAAAGGGCCCGGCCTCGAAGCGCCAAGAAGAGTGCCTGCGGGGATTGACCATCACGTCGATGGCGCCGTCGGTGACGGCCACATGGGCGCCGTGCGCGTCGGTGCCCAGTACCTTGATCTTGGCCGAGGGTTCGATTCCCAGGCTGGACTCGTCGGAGAAAAGCACGCGCGCGGCCGAGGTGGCGGTGATGGTTTCAGCCGCTGCCACGGTCGCTCCCTCGACCACATAATGCAGGGGTGTGTCCAGCGACTGCAGCGGCAGGCGATAGGCGGCGATGCCCAGTACCATGGCAGCCGCCCCTGCCAGAGCCCACTTGCCCCATGCAAACTGGGGACGCAGGGAAATCGGGGGCTCGAGGTGCTGTCCTTGTTCGAGCCGGCTGGCCAGCCGCTGCCAGCCCTGGTCGAGCTCGGCCTCAGTCACTTGCCCCAGGCCTTGCCGAGCCAGAGCCGCGACATCCTCCACAATTCTGGGATTCACCACATTCTTCATCGCCCGCCCCCCAATAAACTTGACGGCGTCCCAGCGCCCAAGCGCGCGAGTCCTGGATCTTCTTCCTTGGAAACCGACTTGTGGATGGAAGCCAAGGCCTTGTTTAGGTACCGCTTCACCGTGGCCAGCGACACGTCCAGCCCAACAGCGATCTCGTGCAATTCCATGCCATCCACGTGCCTGAGAACGAACACAGCCCTGTACTTGTCGCGCATCTGGTCCAGCATGCGTTGGACGCAAAACAGGGTTTCGCGTGTCTCGAAATCCGTGGGCGACGAGGAGGAAGGCATGGACGGATCTTGGTGCTCAGCCACCAGCCTGCGGCGCACGCGAATGCGGCGAATCTCCTCGCTGAGCACACGCACCGCGACGGAATACACGAAGCTGCGAATGGCCGAGGCCTTCTCCAGGGTATACAGCCTGCGGAAAACCCTGAGGAAAACCTCTTGGGTCAGATCATCGGGGTCATGGCGGGGACCGAGTGCTCGGCGAAAGAGGCCATAGACCATGGGCGCAAAGCGGAACCAAATCTCGCGCTGGGCCCAGACTTGGCCCACCAGGGCCGCGCGAGCCAACATGGCGTCGTCGGCACTGGCACCTACGCGTTCATCGCGTTTCGAAACGGCTGTGGTTTGTTCGTTAGTGGACAGCGGCACAGATCCGGACCTGCCGTCGTGAACGACCCGGTCGGACACAGATCCCATCATATTAGTATGCCAGAGTTCGGGCCGCACGTTGACCTGGTTTTCTGCTGTCGAATGGAGGTCCTTTGATAGCGCAGTGTCGCGATGGCTCCCCTTCGGCTCACAGATTTCAGGGTGGCACGGCGCTTGACGACCAGTGTTAGTCGCGTGGGGAGCCCGCCGGCTCCCCCTGCGGGGACTTCGGGACGGACAGCCTACCTCACCCGCCCCGCGCTTCGCGCGCTCTTGTCGCCGGCGGCGCACCATCGCGGGAGGGCATAGGAACCCTCTCAGGGTTCCCATTTCAACGATGCGATCTCTTCTTTTGAGCCTTTGTGCCACCGCCGGGCACTGCTGGACCAGATGCAAAAAGTGCGCGCTAACTTATGGATGCGCAAGACAGACGACATGATGGAGGATGCGATGCGAACCAGAACTCGGAATGCGACACAGGCTCTCGTGCGGGGCTCGGTGGCTCTGCTCCTAGCGGGAACCATACCCTTGCTCCAGGGCTGCAGCTCTGCCACTGGGGGTTCAAGCTCCAGCGCAGGGGCGACGAGCCCAGGCGGGGCCACGAGTGCGCCCGGCGGGACGACGAGTGCGCCTGGCGGGACGACGAGTGCGCCTGGCGGGGCGACGACTGCGCCTGGCGGGGCGACGACTGCGCCTGGCGGGACGACGAGTGCGCCTGGCGGGGCGACGACTGCGCCTGGCGGGGCGACGACTGCGCCTGGCGGAACGACGAGTGCGCCTGGCGGGGCGACGAGTGCGCCTGGCGGGGCGACGACTGCGCCTGGCGGAGCGACGAGTGCGCCTGGCGGGGCGACGAGTGCGCCTGGCGGGACGACGAGTGCGCCTGGCGGGACGACGAGTGCGCCTGGCGGGACGACGACCACAACTGGCGGCAAGACTGGCCCGACTGGTGGAATCACGACCACGACCGGCGGCAAGACCGGTCCCACTGGCGGCGTCACCACGCCAACGGGCGGCATCACCACACCGACGGGTGGCACTACGACGCCAGGGGGTGGAGGAAGCACGACAATCTCACCTCCCTCAGCCGGCAAGTATCAGATGGAGAACTTGGATCGCGGCGTGGTGGCGGTGCAGGTCTCAGGCGGCGTCTATGTTGGTTGGCGCATGTTTGGCACCGAATACACGGGAACGGACAGCGACACTTCGTACAACCTGTACAAAGACGGAACCCTGCTCAAGAACGTGACTGATAGCACGAACTACCTGGACGCGGCTGGCACCGCCAGTTCGAAGTACACGGTGAGCTGCGTGTTCAAAGGGACCGAAGGGGCGCAGTCTCCTGCGGTCACGCCCTGGGCAAAGCAGTACATCAGCATCCCGTTGACACCGCCGAGCTCATCGCACAGCGCGAACGATGGAAGCACGGGGGATCTCGATGGCGATGGCAAACTCGACATCGTGCTCAAGTGGGATCCGTCGAACTCGAAAGACAATTCCCAGGCGGGCGTTACCGACGACGTCTACATTGACGGGTACACGCTGGCTGGCAAGCGCCTGTGGCGCATCGACTTGGGCCCGAACATTCGCGCCGGGGCGCACTACACGCAGATGTCAGTGGGCGACTTCGACGGCGACGGGAAAGCGGAATTTGCTTGCAAGACTGCACCGGGGACCAAGGACGGAACCGGCGCGTATCTGAGCACCGGACCTGCTGCCAGCGACGATGACAGCGCGGTCTATCGCAACGCCTCCGGCTACATTCTGACCGGGCCCGAGTACGTGACGGTTTTCGCCGGAGACACTGGCAAGGAACTGGCGACGATCAACTATCCAGTGCCCCGCGGAGTTGTGACCTCTTGGGGCGACGGCTACGGCAACCGCGTGGACCGCTTCAACGGCGGCATGGCCTTCGTGAAGCAGAAGGGTGTTGCTGCCGGTATACCGAACATCATCCAGCAGCGTGGCTACTATACGCGTCTGACCGTGTCCGCGTTGACCTGGAGTGGCGGAACCCTGGCGCAGAACTGGATCTTCGACAGCAACAACACCGGGAACAGCAAAGCCGCTGGCGGGGGCGACCACTCATGCATGGCGGCCGATGTGGACAACGACGGCGGACAGGAGATCATCACTGGCGCAACCACCATCGAGAGCGACGGAACCTTCAAGTGCAGCTCGGGAATGGGCCATGGCGATGCCATGCACATTGGGGAGCTTGTGGTTGGCAAGGGCATCTCGGTGTTCACGGTTCACGAGACCTACGGCGGTATGGATTGCCATGACGGTGCTACCTGTTCGTTCTACTTCAACATCACGAGTCCCGGAACTGACACCGGCCGCGGCGTCGCCGAGTATGTCGCCGCGACCGACACGACGGCCGCAACCTGCAGTGGTATGGGCAACGTGAATTGCGGTACTGGTTCCGCCGTCAGCAGCAGTGCCGGGAGCAACTTCCTCATCTACTGGAACGCCGATGAAATACGTTCCACGCTAAATGGCAACTCGCTCCCCGGAGGGGTGGACACATCCGGGACCTCGTCGAACAACAGCTCGAAGAGCACCCCGACGCTCACCGCCGATTTGCTAGGCGATTGGCGCGAGGAACTGGTGGCTCGCGAAACCAGCAACGCGAACTTGCGTGTGTACACGACGGTGGCCGTGACCAAGCGCCGAATCTATACGCTGATGAACGATCCGACGTACCGGGCGCAGGTCACGTTTGAGAATTCGAGCTACAACCAGCCGCCGCACGTGGGCTTCCACATCGGCACTGGCATGGCCAATCCGCCCGTGCCCCCCATTGTCATAAAGCAGTAGACTGCCGCAGCGCAGGATCGGTGTTCGCGCCGTTTCTGCTTCTCGGGTCATGCAACCCCGACTTCTCAGCGATGGGGAGTCGGGGTTTTGCTGTGTACTCTACTAGGTCATCGGGAAGCCAATCGCCGTGTTCTCGGTTCACGAGGGCGCGGGAACGGCAGGGCGAATCGAACCCTCCAAGGGTTCCCATGAGAATAGCCAGCCAGCGCGCCCGGAGGGAATTGAACCCCCAGCCCTCGGCTTAGAAGGCCGATGCTCTATCCACTTGAGCTACGGGCGCCCAAGGGGAAAGTATCACGCCGCCTCGCCTCCCGCACGCCGGTTGGGCGACCTGCGGTCGCCCCTTCCAAGACGTGATGCGGGTTACACGCGGACGGCCGTAGGGCGCGACCTGCGGTCGCCCCGCACGAGAGACAGTGCTGGCGGCCGACCTCGCTGTAGACCTTGATGGCGCCTTTGTGACCGCGCACGATGCCCAGCACCGCGGCCAAGCCCAATCCGCGGCCGGTGAACTTGGTCGTGAAAAAGGGATCGAAGATGCGATCCTGTGTGGCTTTGTCCATGCCGCGCCCGGTGTCCGCGACTTCAACGTAGACGAAGTCTCCGGGCCGAATTCCATCCGCGACAAAACAGGTCTTGAGATACTCGGGGTCGCAAGATCGTGGCAAAGAAGCCCGGACCCAGTGCAGCGCCACCCCCTCCGCCATGTGGCGAAACAGCGAGCCCAGAAGCCTCTCGGCGTCGATCTGCACGTTGGGCATGAAACCGTGGTCGTCCATCCGGCCTCCAATCAGACGGCTGACCCTGAGCGACTACGGCCGACGTCGCTTGCGACAGCCTATCACCACCAGCGAACCGGCGTTGAAGAACCGCCATGACAGTGAACCGTTGCCAGGGGCTGTGGCGTTGTATGCTGGGGCCATGGCCACCCTTGTGCCCAGCGGGCGCTCCCTCGTGCATTGCGGACTGCTGTGCCTCGTTGTCTTCACGGGGTGTCGCAAGCCGCCGGCCGAGGTCGTGGTCTTCTACGCCTCCAGTTTGACGGCTGTGCTGGGGGACGCGGCGGAGAAGTTCCAGCACGAGAATCCGCGCGTCCGTGTGCGGCTGGAGCCGAGTGGTTCCCAGGTTGCTGCGCGCAAGGTGGTCGAGCTGGGCATGCGCGCCGACATCGTGGCCGTGGCTGACGCCGGAATCATCGGCAAGATGATGATCCCGCGCCATGCGAACTGGAACGTGATATTCGCGACCAACGAGATCGTGCTGGCGCACAAGGATCACAGCCGGTTCACCGACGAGATCAGTACCCAGAACTGGCCCAGCGTGCTTGCTCGGCCAGGCGTGCGTCTCGGTCGAGCCGATCCTGACACCGCACCCCTGGGGTACCACACGCTGCTGGCGTGGCAACTTGCGGAAAAGTCGGGGACCTACGGCGACGCCGGCGCGGACCTGGCGGCGCGGCTGGCCGGCCAGTGCGCCAAGGAGCACGTGACCCACGACGAGGCGGAACTGCTGACTCTGCTCGAAGCCCGCGCCATTGACTACGCGTTCGTGTTTCGTTCCACGGCCGAGGACCATCACCTGAAGATCACCGCGCTTCCCGCGGACCAGAATCTCTCGCAGCCCGAGCTGACCGCGCATTATGCCAGCGTCAGCGTCGAGGTCCGCATGAAGCAAGGGGAAGGCAAAACGCGTATCATCGGCGGGCCAGTCACCTATGGCATCACCATCCCGGCCGACGCACCCCAGGCCGCCCAGGCGCGGCGTTTCGTCGCCACGCTGCTGGGCGAGGGTGGCAGACGCCTCTTGGAGAGGCGTGGCTTCCGTTCGGCCAAGCCCGCTTGGTGCAGTCCCTGCACCGCGCTTCCCGATGAGCTAAGCTCCCTCGTGGTGCAGAAACCGTGAAGTTGGCAGCCAAACAGATCGGCGCCGCCATCGTGGCGCTGGCTGCGATCCACCTTGGGTTGGGCTTCTTGCCCGAGCCGCCCTTCTCGGTGGCCATGAACTTGGTGCTGTTCTTCACCAACCTGTTCGTGTTTCACGCGGCGGCCGCGACCCTGGCCCGGCGCTCGGCGCGCACGGTGGGGCTGTTTCTCGTCGGCTACTTCGTTCTCTTCCTGCTCGTGCTGGTGTTACTCGGCAAGACGCCGCTTTTCATTCTGCTGGTGGTTGCCTATGCCAGCCTGTTCGCCTCGCCGGTCTTGCTCGGGTTCTTTGCCATCTTCGTGCTGTCCTTCGTGCTCTTGCAGCCCTATGCCTTCGAGACATTTATTCCGCTGGCACTCATCTACAGCACGCTGTGGCGCGTGCGACGGGTAACGTCGCGCTTCGTTCGTCTCTGTCTGGGCGGTGGTCTGGTGGCTTTTGGCGTGGTGTTGTTTCCCATCATTCACCTGGCGACCGAGGACTCGGTGCAGACCCTGTGGAGCACGTTTGTTCGTCCCGAGGTACGCGAGGCCCTGTGGATGAGCCTGGCGTCGTCCACATTGGCCACGCTGCTGGTGGGGCTGGCGGGCATTCCTCTGGCCTACGGCCTGGCCCGCGTGAACTTCCCGGGCAAGCGCTGGGTCGAGTCGCTGGTTGACGTGCCCATCCTGGTGCCGCAGTCGGTGGCTGGAGTCGCGCTCATCGTGTTGCTCGGCCCTGGCAGCATTTTGGGCGGGGTTCTGGAATCCTTGCACCTGCCCATCTCAGGATCGCTCGCGGGCGTGGTTATCGCCCAGGTCTTCGTGGCCTCGCCCTTCCTCATCAAGACGACCATGACGGCCTTTGAATCGGTGCCGGTGCGTTTGGAGCTGGCCTCGCGCAGCCTGGGCGCCTCGCCGGCGGCGACCTTCTGGCGCATCTCGTTGCCGCTGGCCTCGCGTGGGATTATGGTCGGCGCCACCCTGGCCTGGGCGCGCGCCATCAGCGAGTTCGGGTGCATCGTCCTGTTCGCCAGCTCGCCGGTCACCGCGCCCGTGTTGGTGCACACCGAGTTTCTGCGCGCGGGTGTCTCGGAGAGCCGGCCTATCGCCGTGCTGCTGCTTGTGATCTGTCTGTGGGTGTTCGTCATGCTGCAATTCGGGCAGACCCTGATTCCCTTTGCCTTGCAACGGCCGCGTCGGGAGCGCCGTCCATGATCGAGATCCAGCACTTGGGCTGTCTGTTCGGCGATTTTGCCCTCGAAGACGTGTCCCTGCGCATCGGCAAAGGGGAATACTGGGTGTTGCTCGGCCCCAGTGGCTGCGGCAAGTCGGTGCTGCTGCAGACCATCGCCGGCTTCTTTCCACCGACGGCTGGCCGCATCCTGGTCGACGGGCGCGATGTCACGGCCCAAGCACCCGAACAGCGCAACATTGGCCTCGTGTTTCAGCAGGCGGCGCTGTTTCCACACCTTTCCGTGCGTGGCAACATCGAATATGGACTACGGGCTCGCCGGGTGCCTGCGGCCGAAGCGCGTCGCACCGTCGACGAGTTGATTGACCGCTTGGGTCTGGCCGCCGTGTTGCCCCGGCCGGTCGCCACTCTGAGCGGCGGCGAGGCGCAGCGGGTGGCCATCGCACGTGCCTTGGCGGTGCGGCCGGTGCTTCTGTTGCTGGATGAGCCGCTGAGCGCGCTGGATCACAACGCGAGGCTGGAGCTGCAGGCCGAGCTGGCTCGGCTGCACAAGGAGCTGGACCTAACCACGCTGCACGTGACCCACAGCCGCGACGAAGCGGCGGCCTTGGGCGATTTCTTGGCCGTGATGCTGGGCGGACGGGTGATTCAGACTGGCACGCTGGCCGATTTGCGCGAGAAGCCGCGCTGTCCTTTTGTCGCGCGCTTTCTGGGGCTGGACCCGTCGTCGGCTGTGTCCCGGCCGCCTTGCGCCGCGGTCTGCCTTGACCAGCCGGGGTGCGTTCCGTGCGTGAGCGTCGACGAAAAGGGGCAGAGATGATGCGACTCGGGGACGCCGGCGTGGCTCCGGCGTGTCAGACTTGCTGTCAATTGATCGGTTCGTGAGGCCAGCCCTTTCGTAGCACCATGCAGCCTGAACGTCTCCCCATCGCCAAGGTCTTCAATGTCCCCTTCCTGTCGCTCGACGGGACCAGCGTGGAGATGGCGTCGCTGATCTTCCTTTTCTTGGTCGTGATCGCCATCAGCGGTGTCAAACGACATCGGCAGGTGGTTCGCCGTCTTGTGCAGGCAGGATCGTTCTTTGTCTTCTATTACGTGGTCTATTCCTGCCTGGGTGTGTTCGGAATGGTCCGCAATGGGCTGTACGGGATGACCCTGCTCGGCACGGCGTACTCCGAGTCGTTCTATTGGCTAGCCCTTCCGGTCGCGATCATTTCGGTCACGCTGCTGCACGGAACAGTATTTTGCGGCTGGATATGCCCCACGGGGACCGTGCAGGATCTTGCGGGGTGGCTGCGCAAGCGCTTCCCGCGCCGCCAGGAGCGACTCACGCGCGGCAAGTTCATCGGTCTGACCGTGTTCGTGGCGGGCTTTCTCGTGCTGCTGGCCTGGATGGGAGCCAAGAGGCAGCTGCTGCTGGAAGACTCGAGCGTGCACTGGGCGGCCATGTTGATCCTGTTGTGCTACCTGGTGCTCGCAGGCGTGCTCGACGACTTCCCCTCGCGCAAGCTGCGTCTTTTCAGTCTGGTGGCCATCTTCTTCACCGCCGTGTCGCACTTGGTGGTGACCTCGCCGATGCACTTCGCCTTCACCACGCGTGACGATAAGGCGTCTGCGCTCACCACGCTGGTGATCCTGGTGTCGTCGCTCTTCGTCCTGCGTCCTTGGTGCCGCTATCTCTGCCCCTGGGGCTACCTGATGGGTTTCCTGCATCGCTTTTCGCGCCTGCGCATCCAGAAGATGCCGGGCCAGTGCACAGAATGCGGCGTGTGCAACACGACCTGCGATGTGGGCGCGATCAAGAAGGGCGTGGTTCGCCTGGAGCAGTGCCAGTTCTGCTATTCGTGCGTGGATCGTTGCCCCAACGGCGGGTTGCGCGTGGTCGATATGTGGAGTCAGCAGGACGAGAAGGCTGCGCTTCCGGCAAAGAAGGCGGAGGATTCCGCGTGAGCGGTGCCGGAAGTTTCCGGCGGCTATCCCTTGTCGTTCTAGGCGGAACAGCCCTTGGCGTGTTGCTCGCTCCAGGCCGCGCCCAGGCTTGCTCGCTGTGGTCGCAGAGCCGTTGCGATGCCCAAAACACCGCGGCTATCGACCTGGATGCTCCGACGAGCCAGCCCCCCCGCGCCTGGAGTTTCGACGGCAGCGGCCGCGTGTGGGGCTACGAGCCAGGCATGACGGTGTGGTCCTCCCCTGCCTTGGCCTCAGTCGAGGGACGGGCCCTGCTGGCCGTGGGGAACTACGATCACACCCTGTACGCGCTCGATGCCGCCACGGGTGAGCGGCTGTGGATGTTCACCACCGGCGGGCCGGTCTACTCCGCGCCGGTGTTCTTCCGTGAACGTGATCGCACGCTGCTTCTCGCTGCTTCGACCGATCGCCTGGTCTACGCGATCGATGCGGCCAACGGTCGGCAGGTATGGGTCCATTCGGTCGAGGACTACCGGCCCACCTTGGGCGGCGCTCGCCTGGCCGCGCCCTGCGTGGGAGGAACCGGCGAGAGCGACAATGCGGTCTTTGTCGCCTACTGGGTTTGGGATCGCTCCCTGGCCAACAGCCTGCAGAAGAGCGGGGTGTTGGCTTTGGCTCTGGCTGATGGCAAGCCGCTGTGGCGCCAGGAGCTGGGAGATAACGATCTCACCGCACCCATTTTCGTGCGCACGGCCGGTCATGGGCAGCTCTTCCTCGGCTCGGCCAACGGCAATATCTATGCCCTGGATGCCGCGACCGGCGCCGTGCAATGGAAGAAGACCGAGCTCGATGCGGTTCGCAGCCCGCCCGCATTCTTCGTCTCATCGTCCGGTCCCCTCGTGGTCACGGGCTCCAAGTACGGCACGGTTCGCGGCCTCGACGCCGCCACTGGCGCCGAGCGCTGGAGCTACAAGACCGGCGATCGCATAACCGGCTCGCCGGCCATCCTGACCGAGCGGGGTTCGGCGCGCGTATTCGTCGCTTCCTACGATCGTTTCTTGCATGCGCTCGATGCCACGGATGGCTCGCCGATCTGGCACTTCGCTGCCCGTGGCGGTCTCTATTCGTCGCCCGCTTTGATTGCCTCGGGCGGAGAAGCGATGGCGCTTGTCTTGGGATGGGACCACATGTTGCACGCCGCTGCGCTCGACGGCGGCGCGTCGCTCTTTTCTGCCTTCACCGGCAGGCCGCTGTGGAACGTCGCTGGGATGGACGACAGCAATTGGTCGTCGCCCGTGGCAGGACGCATTCACGGCCATTGGCTGGGCTTTGTGGGCAGCTACGACGGCACCTTGCGCGCCCTGCCGCTGGGGGAGGCCGACCGCGCGGCGCCTGTCCTGCGTTCCAATCGTTGGTTCTGGTTGTCCTTCCCCCTGGTGCTGATTCCCTTCCTGGCGCTCGCGGTCGGGCTCACAAGTCGCGAACGGCGGCGGCAGCGCGTCCGGATCACTCCGGTTCGTCCGTAGACTGCTTGCGCCCTCGGCGGACCACAAACCAAGCCAGGAATACCAAGAGTGGAACGGCGACATACGCGAGGTAGTGCAGGCGCGAAGGCGCTGGCCGCACGCTTCCCTTGGCCAGCGGGATCATGCCACTATCTTCTGGAATTTCTCGCCTGTCGGTGTTGATCCTCAAATCGAAATCAACCAGGTGCACTCCGCCGGACGAAGTCGAGAGAAAGATCGGATGCTGCCCCTCGAGAGCTCCAGTTGTGCGAAGGAATGTCAGGGTGAAGTCAACCAGTTGGCTCGGCTGTAGGCTGGGCAACTGCTTGGGTGTCACGTCGACGCTGCACCCCGGGCTGTGTCCGGAAAGGACGAAGGCGTCCATGGGACGCGTCGAGGTATTCAAGAGCGTGACCCTGGCCTGACCAATGAGCCCGCGCAGCCGCGCCAGCATGGGGGCGTGAACCGAGAGTCCAGCAGGCTCCGTGGTATCCACGGCTGCGATCTCCATGGCCGTGCGTCCCTCGGGCGTGCGGATTCGGAGATCCGCGCGGTGATCGATCAGCGCCTTGGCCACGCTGCCCTGCCGGGCCGTATGCAGCGGAGTCCTGCCGCGCTCGTCGAGGGCGTTGACGTCTGCACCGGCGGTGACCAGCACGGCGACGACTTTGTTGTCAGCGGCCAGGTGCAAGGCGGTCATTCCGTAGGCGTTGCGGGCGTCGGCGCGCGCTCCCCGGCGGGTGAGCAGGCCTGCGACTTCAGCGCGGCCTCTCATGGCGGCCCAGTGAAGCGGCGTCATGTCGAAGCGTGCACGGGCGTTAGGGTCAGCCCCGCGGTCGAGCAGCAGGGCGGCGACGTCGGTCCATCCGCCCGCAGCCGCGAAGTGCAGGGCTGTCCAGTCGGATGCGTCCTTGCTATCTACGGGAGAACCTTGCGCGAGAAGGGAGCGCACCACCTCAGTGCGTCCAGCGGCCGCTGCTTGCATCAAGTCAGGAGACGCAACCGCTGCGCTATCCCCCCGGGCGGTCCCTGGTGTGATCCAAGGTAGGAGAGAAAGCGCCGCCAGAAAGAAAGATGAGCCAGCTTTTGCGTGGGGGCGCACTACAATAGTGTCAAGTCTAACTGACATCGAGTTCCCCTAGCGACATGTAGGTTGGATAAGACTACCAGAGAACCACCCCCCTTTGATGGAGTCATGAGCATGCGCACGAAGTTTTTCCTTGGGATCTTCCTGACGATCTGCCTGCTGCCGTTTGAGGCACGTGCGCACTGGTGCGATGATCTCTGGGCATCGAGTTACAACATCGTGGTTCGGCCGGCCACGGACACCGTCACTCTCTCCGGTGGCTCGGCTACGATGGATATTTCTGTCCAGAACAATATGGGCTACGCCCTGCCGAACTTTGTGCTGACGGCGAAGATCGGCACGACCAATGTTACAGCGACGCGCAAGACAGGAGCATTGGCGGGCACCACCCTGTATCCAGGACAGAAGGCGCAGTACACCCTGGCGGTAACAGGAACCGGGACGTCGGTCAAAATCGAGGATATCAGCTTCTTGGTTTCATTTGGCAATTCGGGCGAGAGCAAGTGCTACCCCACGAAGGGGGCGGACGCCGTGATGGTGAAGAAGAACGATGGGACGCTCGTTCCTTCGGCCAACCCGCCGCCGGGCCTCAGCAGTCCTGCCAACCCCGGATGCACGGGTGACATGACGCAGGCACGGCAGTCACAGTATGCCGCTCAGACCGATTTCATCAATGTCAGCGCTGGACTGGACACGTTGATGAACTACTACTGTGCGGGCCGGGGTACGTGGAACTCGCAAAGCGACGCGGTCATTACGACGGGATGCAGCGGCACTGCCACCGTCTGTACCAAGGGGACGGGCACGGGGGCGGGAACCAAGTGGCAATACCCCCATCTGTGGGCTTCCTTGGAGTTGGTTGCGCGCAAGAGTGCCCTTGGTGCCACCCGCATCACAACCCTGCGGCAGCGGCTTCAATGCGGGGCCCAGGATGCGAACACGGGTTTCGCAGGCTTCGCCATGATGATGCTTGGCTACCTGGGTGACGATGGTGCCGGGAACACGTTCCTTGTGGGGCAGGCCGGCGGCACTGGTGACTTGGCCACTATCGCCAAGGCTGCACTGCTGATCGCCACAAGCAACAAGACAACATACGAAGCGGCTGTCAAGACAGGGCTGACGTCCGGCACCGTGTTTGTCAAGGCTGCCTGCGCGGCGGCGATCGGCATCGTGGACCTCGACGACGCGACTGTGACATCGACACTGGTGCCCCTGACAAAGTGGACGGAACCCGATACCAGTGACAACGGCCAGTCAATCTATGCGGCCTATCTGCTGTCGCTCGTGGCGTGGGATCGTCGTTGCTGGGCAGCCAACGCAGGAGACGTGGGGGCTGTGTCCTTTTACGAGGGTGGTACTGCGGCCAGATGCACTGGCGCGGGTGGGAGCACAGGTGGGAGCACTGGCAGCACGGGCGGGAGCACGGGCGCGGCTGGAAACACTGGCACGGGCGGAAACACCGGCGCAGGCGGCAAGGCAGCCACAGGTGGCAGCACGAGCTCAGGTGGCAGCACAGTCGCAGGCGGCAATACGGCCACGGGCGGAAAAACCGGGACTGCCAATGGCGGGACCACCGGGACGCCCCCGATTGGCGGGACTGCGGTCACAGGCGGAAAGACAGGGACTGCTGGCGGCGGCACCACCGGGACGCCCACGGGCGGGACCACTGGGACGCTTGTTGGTGGGACCACCGGAACGCCTGTTGGTGGAACCACCGGAACGCCTGTTGGCGGAACCACCGGAACGCCCGTCGCTGGAAACCAGGAAACTGGCGGAAACACGGCTCTAGGTACTGGCGGGAGCCCAGGCGGCGGCAGCAGTGAGATCGGTGGCGGTGCGGCCGGGGGAACTCCGGTCGAAACCGGCGGAAGCACGGGTGCTGGCTTGGGTGGCCAGACCGGAAACGGCGGGGCCCCAGGAAGCGGAAGCGCTAGCCAGAACGGATCCGCTAGCGGGTGCGGCTACGCCCCGTCTGGCCGGGCGACGATTCCGCTGGGCTTCGTCTTGGCGGGCGTGGGACTGGCGTTTGCCGTGCGTCGCCGTCGGCGCCGCTAGGCACGGCCGTCGATATTCTTCGAATCGTTGTCGCCGGCGCGTCGGCGCAAGAGAAACGCGAACGTCACGACCCGGGAGTCACCCGCCAACATGGAGGCATGAGTATGCGCGCAAAGATCCTGGTCTTGGCTGTCTTGGCGATCTCTCTCCCGCCGCTTGCGGCGCAGGCCCACTGGTGCAACGATATGTGGCAATCTTCGTACAACATCGTGGTCCGGCCGGCGAGTGACACGGTCACCGTGCCGTCGAGCGGATCAGCCAGCTTGGACATATTCGTGCAGAACAACATGGGCTATCTGCTCCCGTCGTTCAAGCTGACCGCGACCATGACTTCGGGGACGATAACCGCGACCAGGCAGACACAGAAGGTGGCCGGCACCCTTCTGCCGGGCGAGAAGGCAAAGTACACGCTGGCGATTACCAAGTCCGGTGGCGGCAGCGTGACTATCGATTCAATCTCGTTTGCGGTCAGCTTCGGCTCCGGTCAGTCCGGCATGTACGGCCAGTCGCCAGGGAAGGCCGTCATGATTCGCAAGGCGGCTGACGGCTCCCTCGTGCCTTCAGCCTCGCCGCCGCCGGGGCTTACCAGCGATGACCAGTCCAGGCAGCTTCAGTATGCCGCCCAGACGGATTTCAGCGATGTCAGCTCCGGGCTGGATACGTTGATGAACTACTATTGTGCGGGCCGCGGCTCGTGGAACTCGCAAAGCGACGCGGTCCTTACTCCGGCGTGCACTGGCGCTGCCACCGACTGCACAAAGGCGACGTCCACCATGGGCACGGGGGCTGGGACCAAGTGGCAATACCCGCACCTCTGGGCTGCCCTGGAGCTGGTTGCGCGCAAGAGTGGTCTTGGGGACACCCGCATCGCCACTTTGCGACAGCGGCTTCAATGTGGAGCCGCTGACCCGAATCCCGTCTTTGCGGGCTTTGCCATGATGATGCTGGGTTACCTGGGCGACGACACCGGGGCGCGCACCTTCCTTGTGGGCAAAGCCGGCGGGACGGGGGACTTGGCCACGGTCGCCAAGGCAGCGCTGCTCGTAGCAGGTAACTCAGCCGACAAGACGACATACGAAGCCGCTGTCAAGACGGGGTCGACGACCGGCAGCACGGTCGTGAAGGCGGCCTGCGCGGCAGCGCTGGGCATCGCGGAGCTGGACGACGCGACCGTGACATCGTCACTTGTACCCTTGGCACAGTGGACGGAGCCCGATACTAGCGACAATGGTCAGGGACTTTACGCATCGTATTTGCTGTCGCTTGTGGCCTGGGATCGTCGTTGCTGGGCGGCAAAGGCAGGAGACACGGGGGCCGTGAGTTTCTACGAAGGCGGCACCCCAGCCCGGTGCACTAGCGCTGGCGGGACCCCCACAGGCGGGAACACTGCCACAGGCGGGAGCACCGGCGCGGGCGGAAGCCCCGGCATGGGCGGGACCACAGCCACGGGCGGGAAGACAGGCGGGAGCACTGGCGCGGGTGGGACCACAGCCACAGGCGGGACCGCGGTGACTGGTGGAAAGACGGCTGCGAGCGGCGGGACCACTGGTACGCCTGGTGGCGGGACCACTGGCTCGCCTGGTGGCGGAACTACTGGCTCGCCTGGTGCCGGAACTACAGCCGCTGCGGGCGGGACCACTAGTAAGCCTGTGGGTGGGACCACTGGTACGCCTGGTGGTGGCAACCCGGACACCGGGCCAGCTATGGGCGGAAACGCCGGCGGCAGCAGTCTCGGCGGCGGTGCGGGCGGAGGACTAGCGGTCGACACTGGCGGAAGCACGGGCACTAGCATTGGTGGGCAGCCCGGAACCGGCGGAGCCTCAAGCAGCGTAACCGCTAGCAACAGCGGATCCGCTAGCGGGTGTGGCTATGCCCCATCTGGTCGAGCGACCATCCCGCTGGGCTTCGTCTTGGCTGGCATGGGGCTGGCGTTGGCCGTGCGTCGCCGTCGGCGTCGCTAGCACCGCTGGGGAAGCTGTCCTATCTCACCCGTCGCTCGGACTGTAGCCGAGCGGCGGCGAGATTGACCAACATATGTGTGGACGATCTGGGATCACCGCTTGACTTGTGCCCTGACTGCGCGGCATACATTCGCCCTCGACCACATTGCGCCCGTAGCTCAACTGGATAGAGCATCGGCCTACGAAGCCGGGGGTCGCCTGTTCGAATCAGGCCGGGCGCGCTAGGCGCTGACATCACAAGTGATCGGAGACCAGCGTGATCCTCGTAATCTCGCCGCGCGTCCCGAGGCGCATGGGCGGTCCCCAGTAGCCGGTTCCCGGGCTCACATAGAGCTGGGTCTGGCCCACCTTGTGGAGACCTTCCAGAAAGGGCTGCTGCAGACGGACCAGGTATTTGAACGGCCAGATTTGCCCGCCGTGAGTGTGGCCTGACAGCATGAGTGCGACTCCAGCCTGCGCGGCAGAGTAGATGGCTCGCGGTTGGTGTGAGAGCAGGACTAGGGGGCGGGTTGGATCATGCCCGGCGAGGGCACGCGCAAGGTCCGGCCCACCGTCTGGCTCGACGCTGCCGCCGTTCCAGTCTTCGATGCCGGCCAGTTCCCAGCCTCCGCCCCTGTCGCCGTCGATGACGACATGCTCGTTTCTCAGCACGCGGATGCCCAGACGCTGCAACTCGGGCAGCCACTCGCGCAGGCCCGAGTAGTATTCGTGGTTGCCCGTGACCATGAAGACGCCCTGACGTGCGCGCAGGGCAGCCAAGGGGAGCGTATCCTCGCGGCCCGACCCGAACCGGCCCTCGACCAAGTCGCCTGTGATTGCGACGACATCCGGGGAAAGAGCATTGCTGCGGCGGACGATGTCGCTGGCGAAGTTGCGACTCTTGGTCGCTCCGATGTGCAGGTCAGTCAGTTGCACGATGGTGGTTCCCGCCAGCGCTGTCGGGAGTCCGGGGATTGCTATGCGAAGCTCCCTCACCACGGGTTCGCGCAGCCCCTGGAAGATCGAGTGACTTCCGAGCACGGCGCTAACCACCACGACGGCGACCGCCAGCGCGCGGGCCAAGCGGAGTCGCGCGGCTGGATCCAGTTGAGGACGAGAGGACACGGCCCTGCCAATGGCGAGAATGAGCCTCAACAGGTCGGTCCCAACCAGGGCCGCCAGGAGCAGAAGCATGAAGCCGATCCAGATGTACCCAGGCCAGGCCGCGTAGGCGGCCCACGGTCGCGGCATCAGCCGCGGGGCCATGAGCGAGATTGGCACCGAGCAGGCGAGCGCGACGCAGACCGCGGTTGTCCATGCGCGGTAGGGCAGGGGTACCTGCGTGTCGCGCACGAGCCGCACCCAGAAATAGGAATGAATGCCGGCCAGAATGGCGAGCGCGAAGAGAAAGAAGGTGATGAACCTGTAGAGCAGAGGCAGGGCCTTCCAAGTGTGGTGCTTCAGCGCAGCATCGAAGAAGCGAGTGATCGAGATCGTTGACGCGGCTGTGCGGGGGCAGGCCACGCGTGAGCTTCGACCGAGCAATTCAGCGAGCGGCACAAGGGGCTGGTGGCTGTCATGCGGAGGTTCATACCTACCATGGGATGCGCTTGCCAACTCAAGGATCACGGATGCCGAGAACGACGCGTGTGTGGCATCGATGTCGCGGTCGCAATGGATCTTCGTGCCCATTCTCCGGAAAATCGCGGACAAATGGACGCTAGTGGCCCACGCGAGCGTTGGTACGCATGGTGCATCGTCAAGAGGTCGCATGAACCCCGCCGCCCTCCTCTCGGTGACAGACACGGCCCCTCACCTTCGCGATGTCAGCGCCTATCCAGCCTTCGGCGCTCTGCGCAATTCTCGCTGGTTTGGCGGGCTCTCGGTTTCCACACTGGCTCAGCTCGCCAGGAGCGCATCCATTCGCTCTTTGGGTGCGAGGCAGGAGATCGTGCTGGATGGTTGCTGGCTGGGGGCTGCGGCACTGGTTGTGAGGGGCTGCATCTGTGCCGTGCGCAGAACCGATGGTTCGCGCGAGCTGATTTTGGAAGCGTTCCTGGCTGGCGACATGCTTGTGGATGCGCAGGTCGATGCGGGCAACGCCCTTTCCTGCGACAGCCTGGTCGCTGCCGAGACGAGCGTACTGCTTCTGATTCCAAGAGAGGAATTCCTGGCTGTGGCCCGCGCGATTCCCGAAGTCGCGCTGGCCCTGGTGCGCGAATTCGAGCGGCGTTTGCGCGGGATCAAAGCCCTTGCCTGGGGACTCGCCACGACTGATGTGGAGAGTCGGCTCTATCGCTTGCTTCTCAATTTGGCCCGAGATCAGGGCGAAGTGAGTGCAGAAGGCACTGTCATCGCGCGCTTTCCCACGCAACGGGAGCTGGCCGGCCGGGTCGGCGCGTGTCGTGAGACCGTTTCCCGAATCGTGGCTGACTTGGCCCGACAGGGCCTTCTTACTCTGCAGGGACGGCGTTTGACCCTGATGCCGCGTTTTTTCGCCATGGCGCGGGCCGCCGAAGGCTTCTGAAATCATTCGCTTCACGATCCTCGGGTCGTGAAAACTATTCAACCTCGGCCCCGAATTGACGCTATACCCACCGGGTGTGACAATCCGTCGGGTCTTGACCGCACAGTCGACTGGAGCTTCTGTTGGGCTGGTTCCCTCAGCGGCGGCCACGTGTGTCCTGCGCACGCATGAGGCCACCGGGCTTGCGGTTCGTGAAGCCGACCTTCGCACATCGATCCGGCCCACGGTGGCCGAGATCAATCTAGGGGCACTTCGCCGCAACGTCGCGCGCATGCGGGCCATCGTGGGACCGAAGGTGGCCATCTATGGCGTGGTGAAGGCGGATGCCTATGGACATGGCGCCGTGGCAGTGGCGGGGGTGCTCGCGCCCATGGTTGATGCACTGGCGGTTTCTCTGGTCGAAGAAGGTCTGGAGCTTCGTGGTGCGGGCATCACCTGTCCGATCTTGGTGCTGGGCGCCTACTACGGTCACACCCACTCCGAGGTGCTGGAAGAAGGCCTCACGCCAGTCGTCTACGACGTCGGCGAGTTGCAGCGGTTCGGCGCCGCGCCTCGACGGCGCAGGCCGAAGCGCGGCCAGTCTGAGGCGGCAGGCCGGCTGCAGCAGCGCTGGCCTGTGCACGTGAAGATCGACACGGGAATGAACCGACTGGGCATCCAGCCCGAAGCACTGCCTGGGTTCCTTGAGCTTGCGGCTCGCTATCCCCACCTGGAATTGACCGGGATGTGCACGCACTTCGCATCGGCCGATCTAAGACGTCCCGGTGCCACGCGCGAGCAGATCGCCCGCTTCGAACGTTGCCTGGTGGCCGCGGCCGACCGCGGGTTGGTGCCCGATGTCGTGCATGCGGCCAACAGCGCTGCGGCGGTGCGTTTTCCCGAGGCGCGCTACCGTGCCATCCGGCCCGGGCTTGCGCTCTACGGCGCCATGCCGTCGGCCGTGGTGGCTCGTCCCGAGTTGGAACCTGTGCTTGCTCTGCGCACCAAAGTCATGGCGTTGCACGAGGTGGCCGCCGGCCAGGGCGTGAGCTACGGCGGCTTGTGGCGTCCGGCGCGCAAGGCGCATGTGGCCACCCTCCCCATCGGGTACGCCGACGGCTATCCCAGGCACATTCGTGGCGCCGAGGTCCTCATCCGGGGCCGCCGCGCGTCCGTGGTCGGCGCCGTGTGCATGGACATGATGATGATCGACGTGAGCCGGGTGCCGGGCGCATCTGTGGGTGACACCGTCACCCTCATCGGGCGCGACGACGGGGCGGCCATCACCATCGACCAGGTCGCCCGCTGGGCTGATACCGCCAGCTACGAAATACTCTGCGGAATCTCCAAGCGCGTCCCGCGCATCTACCGGACCTGCCAACCGGACGCCCGGCCATGAGCGACGCTGCTCCGACCAACCCGAGTGACGGCGCCCAGGAGTTCTCGCCCGCGCAGGTGGTTCGCCTCGTTGGTCGAGTCTTCGGCCCCTTGCTGGGGGCGGTGGCGATCTTCGGCCAGCACATGCTGCTGTTGGGCCGCGCCTTCACCTGGTTGTTTCGGCGGCCTTTCCGCATGCGCCTCTTCCTCGAACAGATGGAGTTTATCGGCGTGGGTTCGATGCCCATCATCATGCTGGTGGGGTTTTTCACCGGAGCGGTGACGGCCCTGCAGGGGATCATGGCGCTGGCCATGTTCGACCAGCAGCGCTGGGTCGGCTTCGCCGTGGGGGTTTCCCTGGCGCGAGAACTGGCGCCTGTGTTCACCGCCCTGATGATCACAGCGCGGGCCGGATCGGCCATGGCAACCGAGCTGGGTTCGATGCGCATCACCGAGCAGATCGACGCGCTCACGACCTTTGCGGTGAACCCCGTGCACTACTTGGTCACGCCCCGCTTGGTCGCCTCGATCCTGATGTTGCCGGTCATGACTATGGTGTTCAACGTGGTCGGCTTGCTCGGCGGCTACGTCATTTCGATCTTGGTATACGAGATCGATCTCGGGCAGGTTCTGGAGCTTTTTCGTCATTGGGTCGACCCGGTTGACTACATACAAGGGCTCATCAAGGCGGTGATCTTCGCAATCGCCATGGCAGTGGCCGCCTGCTATCAGGGATTCAACGTACGCGGTGGGGCCAAGGAAGTGGGCCGCGCCACCACGGCTGCCGTCGTGTCCAGCTCGGTTTCGGTCCTGGTGCTCGACTACTTCTTGATCGAGATCATGAGCGTAATCTGGCCTTCGCATGGAATGTAGATGACCAACGGCGCCCCCATCCGTGACGATCGTTGGCAGATCCAGATTCGCGGTCTACACAAGAGCTTTGGCTCACAGCAGGTTCTGCGCGGGATCGATTTGGACTTCGAGCGAGGGAAGACCAACATCGTCATCGGTGGATCGGGGCAGGGCAAGTCGGTGCTGATGAAGCACCTGATGGGCCTGCTGCAACCAGACAGCGGCCACATCTACGTCGACGGCGAGGACATCGTGGGCCTTGGCGACGTGGCCATCGCGAAGATTCAGCGCAAGTTCGGCATGGTTTTTCAGTACGCGGCGCTCTTCGATTCGCTCAACGTGGTCGAGAACATCGCCTTCCCGCTCATCGAGCGATACAGCCTGCCCAGAAGCGAGATTCTAGCGCGGGTGAGGGACTTGCTACGGCGTCTGGATTTGGACAATGTGCCTGGGGTCGAAGAGAAGTTCCCAGCCGAGCTGTCCGGTGGTATGCGAAAGCGTGTGGGATTGGCTCGCGCGCTGGTCGACCGGCCTCAGATTTTGCTCTACGATGAGCCAACCACTGGCTTGGACCCGATTGCCACCAAGAACGTCGACGAAATGATTAGGCGCACTGCAGATGATTTCGGGGTCACCTCCGTGGTGATCTCACACGATATGGCGTCGACCTTTCGCATCGGCGACCGTATCGCCATGCTGTATGACGGCATCATCATTGCGTGCGGCACGCCCGCCGAGTTGCTTGCGGCGCCCGACCCTAGGCTGCGCGAGTTCGTCGAACCCTCGGGCGCGGTGAAATTCGAGGCGTCATCATGAGGCGGAGCCTGGCTGGCCTCACAGTGGGCGCCTTGGCGCTGGTGGTTCTGGTGACCACCTACCTACTTTTCCAGTACACCAGCAAGAAGATAGCCGGGGGCGGCGGCTACCGCGTGCACGCCCTTTTTAACAACGCGCTGGGGGTCTACGAGCGGACGCGGGTTCTGTCGGCCGGCTTGCGCATCGGTCAGGTCGAGGAGCGCGTGCTCGACCAGGAGTCGGGCAAGGCCAAGGTCTTCATCCGAATCATGCCGGAGATCAAGCTCTACCAGAACGCCGCCGTGGCCAAGAAGGCGGCCTCTCTGCTTGGCGAGTACTACATCGAGATCGATCCGGGTTCGCCGTTTGCTATGCGCAACAACCAGCGGGTGGCCTTGCCGGAACTGCATGAGGGCGACGAGATCAAGACGGTGACCGAGCCGGTGGAGATGGGCGAGATCATGAACTCGGTGGGCGAAACGCTGCCCATCCTGAGGGACATCCTTTCAGACGTGAAGGTGCTGACCTCGGGGCCGATCAAGGATATTGCCAACAACGCCAACCAGTTGTTGGAGAGAAACTCAGCCATCGTCGAGCGCCTGCTGGGACGCATAGACGACATCGCGGCGACAGTGCAGGGAATCACTCGCTCCGAGGCTGAGGACGTCCGCGTCACCCTTCACAACGCGCGTGAGATCACCGAGGCCATCAAGGGGCTGGTGGGAACCACCCAGGGTCAGGTTTCGGGCGCTGGCCAGGACCTGCGCAGCTCGCTGCAGAAGCTGCAGAGCAGCATCGACAGCCTGGACAAGTCGTTGCACAACGTGGACAAGATTACCGGCCGCATGGCCGAGGGTGAAGGCACGGTGGGCCACCTCTTGACTGACGATACCGTGGCCAAGAATCTCGACAACATCACGGATGACATCAGCGGTATCACCCGCGGCGTGAACCGACTGCAGACGATCGTGGGCCTGCGCATGGAATACAATTACATGGCCCACAACTTTAAGTCGTACGTGTCGGTCCAGTTGGCCCCGCGTCCTGACAAGTTCTACCTGATCGAACTGGTCGACGATCCACGCGGCTATCGCAGCGCTCAAAGCACAGTGGGCTACAGCTCGCAAGTCGGCGCGTATTCCAACGAGGAGATCACCACGAGCGACAAGCTGCGCTTCAGCTTCATGTTCGGCAAGCGCTGGGGTCCCTTCCAGGGCCGTTTTGGCATCAAGGAATCGACCGGCGGTGTGGGCGGTGACTTGTTCCTGTTCAACGACCACTTGATGCTGTCGACGGACATCTTTGACACGCGTTCGAATCAGTACCCGCGCGTGACCGCACGCGCCTACTTGGCGATCTACAAGAAGTACCTCTATCTCGTGGGAGGGGTGGACGACGTCCTCAACTACACACGAACCCAGGGCACCGCGGGCGGGTTCTTCGACTGGTTCATGGGATTGCAGCTCACGTTCAACGACGAGGACCTCAAGACCCTGCTGCTGTTTGGAGGGGCGAGCGCGGCTGGGGCAGCCGGGAAGTAGTGGACCGGAAGAGGAGAACAGTTGATCCTCGCCCTTGTGAGGGGGAATGGAAGATGGGACTGCGAGCATCATCCCTGTTCGTCGCACTGCTGCTTGTCGCTTGCGGTCGATCCGAGCTTCTGCCGGGGACGCAAGATTCCAGTTCGCTTGGCGGCAGCGGAGGCATGGGAGGACCCACCAGCCCGACAAACGGGGCCTCGCCTGACACATCGGTACCCGGGAACGAGTGCACTGGTGTATTGAAGCCGTATGGATGTCCCTGTACGGATGGCGCGGAATGCGAGGACGGGTTCTGCGCGACCGACTACGCACCACGGGCTGGCTCCAGCGAATGCGAAGGAGACAAGATTGGAAGGTGCCGGGAATTTCCTCAACACGACTGCGCATGCATGGTCACCAGTCACGGGAATGAAGGCCACTGCTACGATTGACACCCACTGTCCCACCGGGTTCCCGGGCCGAGGGTGTGGGTGTGGAGGGTCTTGGCGGGCTTGACGCCCGGCCGGCGCCCCCTATAGTTACGCCCTTTCCAAGCACGGGGCTCGCGCCTCGCACCTGCCATGCGTTACAAGACAAAGGATATCGGCGACGAGGGCCTGGACATTCACGTGGCAGTGACCGAGGCTTGGCTCAAGGCAGAATGCCCAGACGTGGATGCGCGACCAGCCGAAGGGGGCATCGTTCTGGACGGCCACCTAGAGCAGGCGGGGGACGAGTACCTTCTACGCGGCGCTCTTCGCGGTGGACTGCTTACCCAGTGCGTTCGTTGTCTGGAGCCGGCCACCCTGGCGCTCGACGTGCCTGTGATGCTCACCTTTGTCGAGGGCGACGAGTCCACGGGCGAGGAGGATGATGAGGATGGTGCCGAGGACGTCATCACCTTCCAGGATGGTGTAATCGACGTGGGCCAGGAGATTCGGGACGAATTGCTGCTGGCCCTGCCGATGGGGCCGCTGTGCCGGGAAGATTGCGCCGGCATTTGTCCTACTTGCGGCGTCAACCGGAACCTGACACCCTGCGATTGCGCTCAGCGGCCGGCGGGCGGCGGAAAATTTGCCGCGCTGGCAAAAGTGAAGTTGTAACGATTTTCGATAACAGGAGATGCGACCATGGCAGTTCCCAAGAGACGACAATCCAAGTCCCGTTCCGCGATTCGCCGGGCTCAGGTGATGAAGCAGCCGATTCCCCATTTCATTCCCTGTCCACGTTGTGGTGAGGCGCGACTCCCTCACCGGGTTTGCGCGGCGTGCGGCTACTACAAAGATCGCATGGTCATCGCGAAGCCTCAGGACGAGCAGACCTAGTCCAAGGCGCGTCGACTGCTTGAGGCGGAATTCCGTCCCATGACCGATCCGGCTCGGGTTCGCGTGGCCGTGGACGCGATGGGGGCTGAGGGCGCTCCACGCGTCGAGGTTGAGGGCGCCTTGGCGGCCCTGACCAGTCCTGAAATCGACGTCGTGCTGGTCGGCGACGAGACTCGCGTCCGGCGTGTGCTCGACGAGATGGGCTCGGACGCTCGCGCGGGACGCATCCAGGTTCGCCACGCTGCTGAGGCGGTGGGCATGGACGAGGCGCCCGCCAGTGCCTTTCGGCAGAAGAAGGCGTCGTCGATGCGTGTGTGCTTCGAGCTGGCCCAGAGGGGCGAGGTGGACGCGGTAGTCTCGGCGGGCAACTCGGGCGCGATGATGGCCGGTGCACTCTTGGTGTTGGGGCGGATCGCCGGGGTGGAACGGCCGGCCATCGTGACCACGTTCCCCACCCAGACCGGCCAATGCGCGTTGCTCGACATGGGGGCGAACGTAGACGTGCGGCCGACGGTACTGGCCCAGTTCTCGGTGCTCGGTGCGGGATATGCGCGCCTGCTGCACCGAAAGGCTCGCCCGCGCGTGGGCTTGTTGTCCAACGGCGCCGAGGAGCACAAAGGCACGGCGCTCACGCGCGAGGCGCATCAGTTGCTTACGCAGGCCGGGACCTCGGGCCGGCCGGCCGGCTTCGACTACCTCGGCTACGTCGAGGGGCGGGACATTTTTCGGGGACAGGTCGATGTGGTGGTCACGGACGGCTTTACCGGGAATGTCTTGCTCAAGAGCTGCGAGGGCCTGGTGGAGTGGCTGACCCACGCCATCCGGGAGGAGGTCGAGCGGGGGAGTGTGCTGGAAAAGCTGGGGGCTCTCTTGATGCGGCCAGCGTTGCGTCGCTTCCGCCGACGCAGCGACCACGCCGAGACCGGCGGCGCGCCTCTCGTCGGAGTCGATGGCGTCGTGCTCATCTGCCACGGATCCTCCGACGCACGGGCCATCAAGAATGGCGTGCTGGCTGCCGGCGATCTGGTTCGCGCTCAGCTACGGCAAGAGACGGCGCAGGCTGTGGCCGAGCACGCCTATCTGTGGCGCGAGGACGCGCCTGCCGACGGCGCAGGAGGGGCGGCGTGAGCTTGCAAGGCAAGGTGGCAGTGGTAACCGGAGCCTCGCGCGGGATCGGTCGCGCGATCGCGGTGGCGCTGGCGGCGCGCGGCGCTCGGGTGGTGATGAACTATCTGCACAACGAGGAGGCGGCAGCCGAGGCTGCTGCGGCTGTGGGGAGCGCGGGCGTTCTCATACGTTTCGATGTGGCCGACTCCGAGGCGGTCAACCAGGCGTTCCGACAGATCGTCTCGAACGAGGGTGGGGTTCACATCCTGGTGAACAACGCGGGCGTGGCAGTCAACGCTCTGACCTTGGGGGCCAAGGATGCGGATTGGCAGCGCGCGCTTGCGGTCAACCTGGGCGGGGCGTTCAACTGCACCCGTGCGGCCCTGCGTTTGCTCATGCACGCTCCCGGCGGCGGGCGCATCATCAACATCGCCTCGGTGGTGGGCGAGACCGGCTCGGCCGGGCAGGGGCCGTACGCAGCGGCCAAGGCGGGCATGCTGGGCCTGACCAAGACCTGGGCGCGCGAATACGCCTCGCGCGGGGTCACGGTCAACGCGGTGTCGCCGGGGTTCATCGAGACCGACATGACCCGAGCGGGGCTTTCGCCCGAGAGGCGCGCTGAGATTCTCAGGACGATTCCCCTGGGCCGTGTCGGAACGCCCGAGGATGTGGCTGCGGCGGTGGTATACCTGGTCAGTCCGGGGGCCGCGTATGTCACAGGGCAGGTGCTACGGGTCAACGGCGGACTTTTGATGTAACGTACGCCCCTAAAGGCGTTTGCGCACCCAAGGAGAAGGACTCGAACCATGGCAGAGAATCTGGAAGAAAAAGTTATGAAGATTATTGTCGAGCAGCTCGAGGTCCCAGCCGACAAGGTGACCATGGGCGCGTCGTTTTCCGACGACCTGAAGGCCGACTCGATTGACCGTCTCGAGATGGTCGTGGTGCTGGAAGAGGCCTTCAAGATCGAGATTCCCGACGAGGATGCCGAGAAGATCAAGACCGTGGGTGACGCGGTCAACTACGTCAAGGGACGCGTGAAGGTGTAGCCCCGCTTGGCCATGCCGATGCGGCGCAGGGTTGTCGTCACCGGCGTGGGTCTGGTCACGCCGGTCGGCATCGGTACCGAGGAAACCTGGCGGGCGCTCTTGGCAGGGCGTTCCGGCATCGCGCCCATCACACGGTTCGATGCCAGCCGGTTTTCCACGCGCATCGCAGGCGAGGTGAAGGGCTTCGAGCCCACCTGCTGGATGGGCGCGCGTGAGGTCCGCACCACAGCCGCCGATCCCTTTATTCAGTATGCCCTCGCGGCCGGGGCCATGGCCATGAGCGACGCGGGTCTGACCATCGAGGGCGAGCTGTGCGAGCGCGCGGGCTGCTTCGTCGGCTCTGGCATGGGCGGGCTTGGCACCATCGAGGCCGCGCACAAGAGCTTGATGGAAAAGGGGCCGCGCCACGGTATCTCGCCCTTCTTCGCGACCCAACTCATCATCAACTTGGCGGCGGGGCACTTGGGCATGAAGTACAACGCCAAGGGTCCGAGCTACGCTCAGGTGTCGGCCTGTTCCAGCGGAGCGAACGCCATCGGCGACGCGTACCGTGCCATCCAGCGCGACGAGGTGGACGTGATGATCTGTGGCGGCACCGAGGCCGTGGTCACCCCACTCGGGGTGGGTGGCTTCTGCGCGATGCGCGCTTTGTCCACGCGCAACGACGCGCCGGCCGAGGCGTCGCGGCCCTTTGACCTGGATCGCGACGGCTTTCTTCTCGCCGAGGGCGCAGGCATCCTGGTTCTCGAGGAAATGGAACACGCGCGTAGGCGCGGCGCCCACTGCTACGCCGAGTTGAGCGGGTACGGCGCCAACGCCGATGCCTACCACGTGACCGCGCCGGCGCCCGAGGGCGAGGGCGCCCAGCGTTGCATGCGCTTGGCTCTCAAGGATGCGCGCCTGGCTCCCTCGGACATCGACTACATCAACGCGCACGGAACCTCGACCAAGTTGAACGACGTCACTGAGACCGTCGCCATCAAGCAAGTGTTCGGCGAACACGCGCGCCGGCTGATGGTCAGCTCGACCAAGTCCATGACCGGGCACCTGCTGGGTGCCGCGGGCGGCATCGAGGCGGCGTTCTGCGCGCTCGCCTTGGCGCGCGGCCAGGTGCCGCCGACCATCAACTACGCCACGGCAGACCCCGCGTGCGATCTCGACTACGTGCCCAACACCACCCGCGACGCTCGCTTGCGCCACGCCATGAGCAACAGCTTCGGGTTTGGGGGCACCAATGCCTGTCTGGTTTTCAGTGCGCGCGGGGACTGATCTTTTGCACAGACGCGTCAGAAAGCGCGGGCGCGGCTTCGAGCACGCGCGACGGAAACGCAGCGCCGGGCGCTCTATCGCGATACAATCTCTTTGCCTCCATGGCATCTGACATCTGCCCTCGCTGTGGCAAGCCAGCCCACGGCTTTGATTTTGACTGTCCCGAACTGACCACCAATCCCGGGGCCGCGCCTGCCGTGGCGACACCGACGCCGCCCGCCGTAGCCCGGGCGACGGGGTCATTCCACGCGACAGAGGGCTCCCCCATCACTCGGCTGCAGGCTGGAACCTTGGTGGGGGAGTACCAGATCGTCGATCGCATCGCTGAGGGCGGAATGGGTACGGTGTACAGCGCCGTCCATCCCATCATCGGCAAGAAGGTCGCGATCAAAGTCTTGTCAGGCAGACTGGCCAAGAACAGCAACGCCATTCGGCGCTTCGTGCTCGAGGCCCGCGCCGTGAACGACATCCGCCACCCGGCCTTGGTGGACATCTTCTCCTTCGGCCGGCTCACCGACGGGCGGCCGTACTACGTCATGGAGTTCCTTGATGGCCGGAGCCTGGGCGCCGTGTTGCGCACGCACCAGCGGCTCACGCCTTTCGACACTTACCCTGTGTTCATGGACGTGGGACGGGTGTTGGTGTCGGTACACGACCACGGCATCATTCACCGCGATCTCAAACCCGACAACGTCATCCTCGTCCCTCAGGGGGTCGACCGGCCACCCAAGGTGAAGTTGGTGGACTTTGGCCTGGCCAAGCTGCTGCTGGTGGGGGGGAGTCAGACGTCGAGTGGACCGCACACGGCGATCGGCGTGAACGTCGGAACGCCACACTACATGTCGCCCGAACAATGCCGCGGCGGCAGTGTTGATGCGCGGTCCGACCTGTACGCCTTGGGCGTGATGTTCTACGAGACGGTGACGGGTCAGCTTCCCATCGACGGGCCGACGCCGGTCGACATCTGGCAGGCCCATGTCGAGGTGGTTCCGCGGTCGCCCGACCTGGTTGCCCCAGGCGTGGTGAGTCCCGAGCTGGGTGCGCTGATTATGAAGCTGCTGGCCAAGCGTCCTGAGCGTCGGCCGCAGAATGCGGCCGAGTTTTGCAGCGCTTTGGAGGCCCTGGCCAAGGCAGACAAGCTAGGCGCCCACGCGACGCCCGCTCCCGAGGACCCGGCCGCCGCTGGGATGCTGGACCTGGCGCGCGCGCTGTCGACTACGCCCGTTTCTAGCGAGCTGGTCGCTTTGGACGGCGCGCGGGTCGCGGCGCCGGACACGCCCTCGGTTGCAGGCGGGCCGGAGCTGGGCCCGCCGCTGGTTGCGCGCAGCGAGGCGCCTCAGCCGGCGGGGCGCGCCCCGCAGCCGGAGAAACCTGCGGCGATTCCCGAGGATCTGGCTTCCACGCTGAGGGATGTTCCAATCATCGAGTTGCCCGACGAGCGTCAGAGGTCGGCGGAGCGATTGCGGGAGGTCGAGGGACTGCGCGCCGCCCTTGGGCTTCGTATCGAAGAGCCAGTGAATGATCCCTGTCAGGTGAGCGCTCTGGTCGTCAATCTGGAGACAGGGAAGAGCGACGCCGAGACGTCCGATTCCGCGACTAGGGACAAGGCCAGGACGACCGGTGGCCCGTCACAAGAGCCGCGGGTTCGGCGTCTGGCGCGTCCGGTAGAGGAGCGGCAGTACGTGCCGCGGCTTGCGGCACCCACCCGGCGGCCGAGCAAGCCGTCGAGCGCGGCGCCGAACTTGGCCAGGTCTCGGTCGCGATTTGGCCGCGCGATTGTTGGGGTGGCGGTTGCGCTTGCGGGTGCAGTCGCAGCGGCGTACTGGTTTCTTCGCTAGCCCATTTCCTTTTCGATCGCATCTGCCCCCTTGCGAATGGCTGCGGTGAGCACCTCGTGGCCGTCGTTGGTGACCAGCACGTCGTCTTCGATGCGAATGCCACGGACGTCGGCAAAAGCGGCCAGCCGATCGCGCCGCAGCCGATCCCCGGCCAAGGCCGTGCGCGCCGGATCTTCGAGAATCGCCGGGACCAGGTACAACCCGGGTTCGATGGTGATGGCCATGCCAGCGCACAGGTCGCGGTTGAGTCGCAGGGTGCGCAGTCCCGGCTGGGTGGAACGTGTGCGGCCGGGCGCGTAGGTGGCGCGGTCACCCAGATCTTCCAGATCGTGTACGTCGAGCCCGATGAGGTGGCCCAGCCCGTGCGGGAAGAAGAGCGCCACCACGCCATCGGCCGCCAGTTCGGCGGGATCTCCGCGCAGCACGCCCAGGTTGACCAGACCCTCGGCCATGAGCCGGCCGGACAAGAAATGCAGCTCGCGGAAGGGCACGCCCGGCCGCACCGCCGCGATCACACTCTGCTGCGCCTGCAGAACCACCTGGTAGAAGTCCCGCTGTGTGGACGAGAAGCGTCCGTTCACCGGCCAGGTGCGAGTGACGTCGCCGGCCCAGCCGTCGAAGGTTTCAGCGCCTACGTCGACCAGCAGGAGATCTCCGGATTTCAACTCGTGGTGGTATTCCTCGTTGTGCAGAACCTCGCCGTGTACCGTGACGATGGAGTTGTAGGATGCGCCCATGTTGCGGCGGATGAACTCCACTTCCATCGCCGCGCGCACCACGCTTTCCCTGATGCCAGGACGGACCGCGCGGATGCCTGCATGGAACGCCGCCGCAGTGGCATCGGCAGCTTTGCGTAGGGCTGCGATGGCCGCGTGGTCGTGCACCAGGCGCATCTCGATGAGCGCGTCGGCCAGCGGGTGGTCGAGGGCATCCAGCTTGCCGTAGGCGGTGGGCCGGCCCAACAATTCCGTTTGTTCGGCGCAAGTCTCACGATCCAGCGCGGGCAGGGTGGCCACCGCCCGACCGGCCACGGCCTCTGCCAACGCCGGCCGCAACTCGACAGGGCAGGCCAGCGCCACACTAAGCTCGGAGGGCCCCGGAGCGTGTCCGTGCCACAGGGCGAAGTCGGCGCCAGGGTCAGGGAGAAACAGAACCCAGCGTTCGCCCGTCCACAGGCCAAAGGCGCGCGGCAGGTGCAGGCCAAAGAGATAGAGGAAATGGCTGGCCGCACGGAAGGGATAGGCATTGCCCGCCGAGGTGCGTGGTCGCGGCGCTCCGGCGGCAATCAAAGCGGGCTGTGGTCCCAGTTTCATGGCCAGGCGCGACCGCCGCGCGGCACAGGCTCTTCCGTCGAAATCGCTGAGCTTCATGTGGCGAGCGAGTATACCGGTGCCGCCACGCCCGAGCACGCAGGAGAAGGTCACGCCAGCCGCGCAGTTCAAGAAACCGCTTCTCACCTCCACCCTGGTTTCGCAGCCAGAGCGTGACAAGCTACGATTGTCAGGCTGACCATGCCCAAGCGGGAACTCGACCGGGAACGCGAACTTGCCACGCTCGACCAGGTGCGTGTCGAGCGGCCGCGCCTCTATGAGGTCGTGCTTCACAACGACGACTACACCACGCAGGAGTTCGTGGTCTACGTGCTAATGAAATTCTTCCAGCACGACGCCGCGACCGCGCAGCAGATCATGTTGAACGTGCACACCAAGGGCATGGGCGTGGCCGGGGTTTACCCGCGCGATATCGCCGAGAGCAAAGCCGCCCAGGTGGTACGCTATGCCCGCGACAACGAAATGCCCCTGCGTTGTTCGGTACAAAGGCAAGCATGCTAGGTCCGGAGCTGGAACAGGCAATTCGCAAAGCGCTGGAGGATGCCACGCGCCGGAGGCACGAGTTCTCGGGCCTCGAGCACCTGCTGCTGGCCTTGCTCGACGACAAGAAGACCACCGAGGTCATTCGACAGTGCGGGGGCAAGCCGACGCGCGTGCGCGCGAAGTTGGAGGAATTTCTGCAAGGCCCGCTTCCCAGCCTGCCGGCCGATGGAGAGGCACGCAGCGCGGGCGAAGAAGGGGAGTTGCGAGCCCAGCCCACCCTGGGATTCGCGCGCGTGATCCAGCGGGCGGTCAATCAGATTTTCGGCGCTGGGCGTTCCGAGATTCACGGCCCGCATGTGCTGGTGGCTCTGTACAGCGAGCCCGACTCACACGCGGTCCACTTTCTCAAGGAGGAAGGCATCAGCCGACTGGACCTCGTCTCCGCCATCTCGCACGGGGTTTCGAAGATGCTGCCCGATCGGGACGGCCGGGCGCCGGGGGCGCTGCCCAGTGCTGAGCCCGACGAGGAATCGGGGGGAGAGACCGGCAAGGATCCGCTGGAGAGCTACGCCGTCAATCTGAACGAACGCGCGCGCCGGGGCCTCATCGACCCGCTGGTTGGGCGACAGGCGGAAGTGGAGCGGGCACTGCACGTGCTGGCGCGACGACGCAAGAACAACCCGCTCTTCGTGGGCGACGCCGGCGTGGGCAAGACCGCCATCGTGGAAGGCTTGGCCGTGCGTATCGAGGCTGGTGAGGTGCCGCCGGCCCTGCGCGGTGTGGAGATCTACGCTCTGGACATGGGCTCGCTGGTGGCGGGCACGCGCTACCGCGGCGACTTTGAAGAGCGTTTCAAGGCCGTGCTGCGCGCGGCTGAGGCGAAGGGCAACGCGATCCTCTTCATCGACGAGCTTCACACCATCGTGGGCGCGGGCGCGGCCTCAGGCGGCACCATGGACGCGTCCAATTTGTTGAAGCCGCCGCTGTCGGCTGGACTCATTCGCTGCATTGGCACGACCACGCACAAGGAGCTGCGCGGCTACATCGAGAAGGACCGGGCGCTGGCCCGGCGGTTCCAGCCCATCGAGGTGTCCGAGCTGAGCGTGGCCGACACCATCAAGGTGCTGCAAGGTCTGCGCAAGCACTACGAGGAGTTTCACGGGGTACGCTACACGACAGCTGCGCTGCGTGTGGCCGCCGAGTTGTCCGACCGGCACCTGGCCGATCGCAAGCTGCCCGACAAGGCCATAGACCTCATCGACGAGGCGGGCGCCATCCTCAAGCTGCGTGCCGGCGGGGGGTTGGCAGCGACGCCGGCTGGTGAGAAAGCCGGGGCCAAGGCGGCGCCGGAGCGACTGACTGTGCGCGCGCGCGACATCGAGGCCGTGCTTTCGACCATGGCTCGCATTCCCGCGCAGCGGGTAGGCACTGACGATCGCGAGCGCTTGCGCAATCTGGAAAGCGAGATCAAGGCCAAGGTGTTTGGCCAGGACAACGCGGTGGAGCGTGTATGCCAGGCTATTCGTACCAACCGCGCCGGCCTAGGCACGCCCGAGCGACCCATAGGCTGCTTCCTGTTTGCTGGCCCCACCGGGGTGGGAAAGACGGAGTTGGCCAGACAACTGGCGGAAGTTCTGGGCGTGGCCTTTCTCCGCTACGACATGTCTGAATATATGGAACGCCACACAGTCTCGCGGCTGATTGGCGCGCCGCCTGGGTATGTCGGTTTCGACCAAGGAGGCCTGCTCACCGATGCGGTCCACAAGACGCCGCATGCGGTGCTGCTGCTCGACGAGATCGAGAAGGCACACCCGGATCTGTTCAACATCTTGTTGCAGGTGATGGACCATGGCGCGCTTACCGACAACAACGGTCGCACCTCGGATTTTCGTCACATCATTCTCATCATGACCAGCAACGTGGGGGCGCGCGATCTGTCGCGACGGATGCCGGGGTTCGGCGCGGGCGATCGCTTCGGCGACACCGACGAGGCATTCAAGCGGGTGTTTTCCCCCGAATTCCGCAATCGCCTGGACGCCAAGGTCGACTTCGCGCCGCTGGGTGAGCGCGAGATGTTGCTCATCGTGGACAAGTTCGTGGGCGAGCTGCAAAAGCAACTTGGCGAGCGCAGGGTCATCATCACGCTCAGCCCCGCGGCGCGGGAAATGCTGGCCAAGAAGGGCTACGATCCAATGAACGGCGCGCGGCCGCTGGCTAGGGTCATGCAGGACGAGGTCAAGCGTCCCCTGACCGACGAGTTGCTCTTCGGCACGCTGGCCTCAGGCGGCAGCGTGACCATCGACGTTGCTGACAACAAGTTGACCTTCGCGTTCGCCAAGGCTGCGGTCGCGGACAAACCACCGGATGGCGCTGGCCAGGAGGATGCCGACGATGAGTGACAAGCACCACCTGAACGTCGCCGCCGGGGCCATGCCGCCTGCGCAGGCCGTGGCTCTTGCGGATTTGGTGGAGTATCAGCCGGGCGCGGTGGTGAGCCGCACGCTGGTCAAGAAGAACGCTGGCACAGTCACGCTGTTTGCCTTCGACGTGGGGCAGGGGCTATCCGAGCACACCGCACCCTTCGATGCCATCGCGGAGATTTTGGATGGCGAGGCCGAACTGACCATTGGTGGCAAGAAGGTTCCCACCCGAGCCGGACAGGCCGTGCTCATGCCCGCCAACGTCCCGCACGCGCTTTCCGCCACGACGCCGTTCAAGATGTTGCTGGTGATGGTGCGCGAAGCGGGGTAGCAGGGATCTCTGATGTCCACGCGCAACAGATTCGCAACGATCTTGACCCTTATCATTGCACCGAGCGTACTTTTTGCTTGCAGCAACGGGAGCAGCAGGGGGGCGGGTAGCACCGGTGGAGGGCGAGGCGGCAGCGGTGGTTTCCTCGCCATGGGCGGGACCGTTGAAACTGGCGGCACGACGAATGTCGGCGGGCAACGCGCAGGGGGAGGGACAGCGATTGGCGGAAGCGCGGTGGGCAGTGCAGGGCAAACGGACACGGGCGGCGCAATTGCGAGCGGCGGAAACACGGCGACTATCGCCACGACGATGAGCGGTGGTTCCGGGGATGAGACATCCGGCGGCGGAACCAGCGACGGATCGACCAGCGGTGGCGGCTCGCATTCGCAGAGTGGCGCGGACGCAGCTGTTGGAGGGTCAACCAGTAGTGGCGGCAGCGTGGACGTGGCCATCAGCGGTTCTGCCGGCAGCGGTGGCTCGCGCTTCGACGGTGGCGCAGGCGCAGCCAGTGGCGGATCGACCAGCGGCGGCGGCTCGCGTTCGGACGCTGGCGTGGATAGAGCTTCCGGCGGATCTGACGCGAGCACGAGTGCGAGCGCAGGGGGGAAGACCGGTGCGGCTCAGACGATCAAGAACATCAACTACGCCGGAACCTCATCGGCGTCCCAGACTCTCGATTTGCTCTTGCCCGCAAATGCGTTGCTTCCGCTTCCGCTGGTCGTCCGCATCCACGGTGGTGGATTCAGCAGCGGAGACAAGGCAGGGGAGGAAACAGGCACAGCAGCGAGCGCGATTCTTGCCAAGGGGTATGCCCTGGCCAGCGTGAACTACCGCCTTTCCGGTCAGGCGCTCTTCCCTGCCGGAGTCCAAGACGTCAAGGCCGCCGTGCGCTGGCTGCGCGCCCATGCCGCCCAATATGGATTGGACACCGATCGCTTTGCGTCTTGGGGCGAGTCGGCAGGAGGCTATATGGCGGTGATGCTCGGGGTAACAGGGGATCAGGCCACCGTCTTCGATGACGACTCCTTGGGCAACCCCGGGGTGTCGAGTGCGGTTGCGGCCGTGGTGGATTGGTATGGCCCGGTCGACCTCGCGACGATGGACAGCCAACAGACGGCCCACCCTCCCGCTGGTTGCCCGAGCAGTTGGCTGCAGCACACACCGGCGAGCTCTCCCGAGGGGACATGGCTCGGCGGCGCGCTGAACACGCCCGCCGTGAGCACGAAGCTCTCGCAGGCGAACCTCATCTCGTATCTCGCGACGGCCAAAACCTTGCCATTCTTCATCATCGCTCAGGGCGACGACGACTGTCAGGTGCCCTGGGGGCAGTCGCAAGAACTCAGCGACGCGCTGGCCAAGGTGGGCAACACGGCCAACCTGAACATCATCCCGGGCTACTCGCACGGCGACAGCCGGTTCGAGACCACGCAGAGTGCACCAGACTTGACCCTGCTCGTCGCGCTCTTCGGGCGCTAGAAAAGAAAACGGCCGATGCCGCTCTCGCAGCACCGGCCGTCTGTTGAGTGCGAGCGCTACTTTGCCTGCGCCTGCTCGAGCGCCACGGCCACGGCCACGCTGGCGCCGACCATGGGGTTGTTGCCCATGCCGAGGAAGCCCATCATCTCCACGTGCGCGGGCACGGAGGATGAACCGGCGAACTGGGCGTCGCTGTGCATGCGGCCCATAGTGTCGGTCATGCCGTAGGAGGCGGGACCGGCGGCCATGTTATCCGGATGCAGGGTGCGGCCCGTGCCGCCGCCACTGGCCACCGAGAAGTACTTCTTGCCTTGCTCGATACATTCCTTCTTGTAGGTGCCGGCTACGGGATGCTGGAAGCGGGTCGGGTTGGTGGAGTTGCCGGTGATGGACACGTCCACGCCCTCGTGGTGATTGATGGCCACACCCTCGCGCACGTCGTCGGCGCCGTAGCAGCGGACTTTGGCTTTCTCGCCCTTGGAGTAGACAATCTCCCGCACGATGTTCAACTTGCCCGAGGCGTAGTCGAACTTCGTCTGCACGTAGGTGAAACCGTTCACGCGGCTGATGATCTGGGCGGCGTCCTTGCCCAGGCCGTTGAGGATCACGCGCAGGGGATCTTTGCGGGCCTTGTTGGCGCTGCGGGCGAGGCCGATGGCACCCTCGGCAGCGGCGAAGGATTCGTGGCCCGCTATGAAGGCGAAGCACTTGGTCTCTTCCTTGAGAAGCATGGAGGCCAAATTGCCGTGACCGATGCCCACCTTGCGGTCGTCCGCCACGGAGCCGGGAATGCAGAAGGCCTGCATGCCTTCGCCCAAGGAGCAGGCGATGTCCACGGCCTTCTTCTGACCCTTCTTGAGGGCGATGGCGGCGCCGAGGATGTACGCCCAGCAGACATTCTCAAAACAGATGGGCTGGATTTCCTTCACGATCTTGTAGACGTCCACGCCCTTGGCATCGGTGAGCTTCTTCGCGTCTTCAAGGGAAGCGATACCGTACTTGGCCAGCACCGGGGTGATCTGGCCGATTCTGCGTTCATATGATTCAAACAGAGCCATGATCTGTGTCTCCTTCTCGCTTACTGGTGCCGGGGGTTGATGGTCTTGGCGGCTTCGTCGAAGCGGCCGTACTTGGAGGTGGCCTTCTTCAAAGCCTCCCCAGCTTCCACGCCCTTTTGGATGGATTCCATCATCTTGCCCAGGTGGACGAATTCGTATCCGATGACCTCGTCGTGGTCATCCAGCGCTAGGCGGGTCACGTAGCCCTCGGCCATTTCCAGATAGCGCACGCCCTTGGCCACGGTGCCATACATGGTGCCGATCTGACTGCGCAGGCCCTTGCCCAGATCTTCAAGGCCAGCGCCGATGGGCAGGCCGCCCTCCGAGAACGCCGTCTGCGTGCGGCCGTAGACGATCTGCAGGAAGAGTTCCCGCATGGCGGTGTTGATGGCGTCGCACACCAGGTCCGTGTTGAGCGCTTCGAGAATGGTTTTTCCCGACAGGATCTCGGCGGCCATGGCCGCGCTGTGAGTCATGCCGGAGCAGCCGATGGTTTCAATCAGGGCTTCCTGGATGATGCCGTCCTTTACGTTGAGCGTGAGCTTGCAAGCGCCCTGCTGAGGCGCGCACCAGCCCACTCCGTGGGTCAGACCGGAGATATCCTTGATCTCCTTGGCCTGGACCCAGCGGCCCTCCTCGGGAATGGGCGCGGGACCGTGGTTGGGTCCTTTGGCCACGCAGGTCATGTGTTCGACTTCCGCCGAGTAGATCATTCGTGAACCTCCTGTATCGGACTATGTGCAACGGATGCGGGATTCGGTTTCGTGAGAATCGTGCGATTCCTGGTCGGGGCGAAAGCTAGCATACGTGACCGGCGCTCCCGGACCAATGCGCAGGCCGGCAACTAGCTTCCGAGAATCTTCTTCACAATGCCATCGAGCTGGTCGAGCGATCCGTAGTGGATTTCGACGTGGCCGCGGCCTGGGCCGGTTTCGACCAGCTTGACCCGCGCTGCGAGGGCGCGCTGCAGGCGCAGCGCCAGGTCACGTGCCGCCGGCGATTCCTTTTCCTGCGGCGGCGGGGCAGGGCGGTGTGTGGCTTCACGTTCACGCCGGACCAGCGCCTCGACTTGGCGGACGGAAAGCCCACGGCTAGCCGTCTGGCGCGCCAGTCGTTCGATGACCGCGTCGTCCTCGAGACCGAGCAGAGCGCGCGCATGGCCCATGGATAGGCGCCCCTCGACCACCATGGCTCGCACCGAGGGCGGCAGTTTGAGCAGACGGAGAGCGTTGGCCACCGTGCTGCGTTCCCTGCCCACGCGCGTGGCCAGCGATTCCTGGGTGTAGCCGAATTCCGCCACCAGATGTTGGTAGCCCTCGGCTTCTTCGATGGGGTTGAGATCTTCGCGTTGCAGGTTCTCGACCAGCGCCATCTCGAAGGCCTGCGCCTCGGCCACCTCGCGAATGATCACCGGCACCTGGTGCAGCCCAGCGCGCTGGGCCGCTCGCCAGCGCCGCTCGCCCGCGACCAGTTCGAAGCCGCCTGCCGGTCGCACGCGCACCACCAGGGGTTGAATGATGCCCTGGCTGCGGATGGACTCGGCCAGCTCACTGAGACGAGCGTCGTCAAATCTCTTGCGCGGTTGTCTTCCCGAGGGGTGAATGTTCTCGATGTCGACCGTACGCAAACTGCTGCCCGACTTGGTCTGCGCGCGCTCTTCCGGATCGGACGTCGCCGCAGCCGGAATCAAAGCGGCCAACCCGCGGCCGAGCGCTTGGCGTTTGCCCGCACCGGTCACGGATTCTCCGCTTTGGGGCGCGCGTGGCGGGCGAGAAACTCGCGCGCGGCCTCCATGTAGCTCTTGGCGCCCTTCGAGGCGACGTCATAGAGCAGAATCGGTTTGCCGAATGACGGCGCTTCCGACAGCCGCACATTGCGCGGGATGGGGGTGTCGTACACCCGGCCGCCGAAGTGCTTGCGCACCTCATCGGTCACCTGCTCGGTCAGGTTCTGGCGCGTGTCGACCATGCACAGGAGGATACCCTCGATGTCGAGGCCGGGGTTGAGCGAGCGCCCCACCAGATTGACCGTGGCTTGCAAGTCGGAAAGACCTTCCAGCGCGTAGTACTCGCATTGCAGCGGGACCAGCACGCCGTCGGCGGCGCAGAGTGCGTTGAGGGTGAGCAAGCCAAGCGAGGGTGGAGTGTCGATGAGAATGAAGTCGTAGTCGGGCGCCACCAGGCGCAAGGGATCGCGCAACTTCATCTCGCGGCCGGACTCAGACACGAGCTCGATCTCGGCACCCGCCAGGTCCTGGCCAGACGGCACCAGCTTGAGGAAGGGCAGCTCGGTGGCGCGGGTGACCTCCGCGACGGATTTCTCACCGATGAGCACATCGTACACGCTGCCCTGTTTCGCACCTGCTGCCTGCCGAGTGTGGCCGAGGCCCGAGGTCGCGTTGCCCTGCGGATCCATGTCCACCAGAAGCACGCGCTTCTCGGCCACCGCCAGGGAAGCGGCAAGGTTGACTGCGGTGGTCGTCTTTCCGACGCCCCCCTTCTGGTTCGCGACCGCTATGACCCTACCCATGGTGCTGTGAGCCCGTCGAGCGGGCTCACCCTCCTAGCATCAATAGGGCCGCGGTTTCAACCGAGCCGGCTCACAACGCGGATCCGGTCGTGCAGAAAAACGACGCACAAACTTGACGGCTCCTGAAGTTGCAATACTACTTAGACCTACATGTAGCGTATTTCCCTGCAACACAAGGAGTACCACGATGAGCTACGGCGACATGAAGACCTACCGGACCTTCGAAGAGTTCGAGCGCGAGGAGCTTCGGCGCATGGACGCTGTGGGCAACTCGGTTGATGAAATGATCGATACCATCTTCAACGAGGAGATGGACCTGGACTTTTCAGCCGGCAAGCGCCGCGCCGCCGTGGACGAAGACGACGAAGAATAGGGGCTGCCCCAGTATACGGCGTCCACCAGCTCAGGCGGCCGCTCGGCGCTGGCGGTCGGACAGGAGCGCTCCTCGGGGGATGTCCATCAACGGCCGCGCTGCGCGCGTCCATGATGGACTCGGTCGTCGCCTGGCATCCGAGCCTCGCAGACGAGGCTCGGAGCGGCTCCTCACGCCCCCTCGGAGTCACTCCTGCCGCCCGCTATCGCGCCTCGCTTGCTGCTGAGTGGGACTGTTTGAGGCGTCTGGCTGTGCATGCGGTCGTGCTGAGCCCGCTGAATGTCGATTGAAGTGTTGGCTTCGCTCGGCTGTCCACTCACGGAGCCATCTGTCCGTTGATTGGTCCCTCTTCTGTGCGACCCACAGGCCCGTGAGATTCAGTCCAAGAAACAGAATCAGCAGACAGGACATGCGGATGCGCGCCGGGCCAACCGAGGCGCGACCTTCCGCAGTCGAAGGTGCTTCAGCGACTGAGAGGCCAATAGCCAAAATCCATCGTTTCCTGAGCCGGAGGTGGCGGAGTGCATCGACATTCAGAGCTGCTCGCGCCCA
>Ga0265316_10000402_pt1 | contig 49336 bp, 24 predicted proteins | sample 4522metaG_FD_202092 | JGI IMG/M metagenome (GOLD analysis project Ga0265316, IMG submission 202092) | Rhizosphere microbial communities from Carex aquatilis grown in University of Washington, Seatle, WA, United States - 4-5-22 metaG | ecosystem: Host-associated > Plants > Roots > Rhizosphere >... | reverse complement strand
AAAAAATATTTACTGTTCAACCTTACCTCGTCATTCGCGATAAGTGAATGTCAGCCCCCCGGGCTCATAATGGCGGGGGTGGGTGGACCAGTAACGAAAAAGATTAGGAAAAATATCTCCCCGCAGAGGTAGACTTCCGTGTACGCCCGTAATGGCACGCCGGGTTTTCCCGGCTCCCGCGCCGTTGCGAGAGCGTCTTATGCAGCTCTTGACATATTAAGACGTCCCCGCGTAATAGACTACTCAAAAGCCCAGGGTTTATCCCTTCAGGCTTCTATACATATTTATACAGCTCCGGTTGAGTCAACCGGGGCTTTTTATATTTGGGCCGGCACGGAAGTCAAAACCTCTGCGGGGAGGAATTACTTCGGCCGGCCCATTACCATTTTCGGGACGAAAGGACGGGTCTATTCTCTGCGGGGAGAAAAGCTCTCTTTCGTCCCAACTTTTTCGGCGGAGCGGAAGTCATGCCTCTGCGGGGAGAAACAGACCCTGCTCCGCCAAACTTTTTCTGGGACCGGTACGGAAGCCAAAACCTCTGCGGGGAGGAATTACTTCGGCCGGTCCCTCACTATTTTCGGGACGAAAGAACGGGTCTATTCTCTGCGGGGAGAAAAGCTCTCTTTCATCCCAACTTTTTCGGCGGAGCGGAAGTCATGCCTCTGCGGGGAGAAACAGACCCTGCTCCGCCAAACTTTTTCTGGGCAAGCGCAAGACGGACCGGCTGGCGTGCCCGTAGCTATTAAGCTCGACTCAACGAAAGAAAAGGAGAACACGATGGTTCCCAGCAAATTGATCAACTTAATGCTCTCTTGCGCGCTCGCCTGCCTGCTCCTGTGCGGGCCTGCCCTGGCCTCGACGCTTTCCACAAACTTTGCCGAAGTCAACGTCGATAACTTGAAGATCGGCGGTGTTTATAACCTGAGCGAGACCGCGAGGTATCCGATGTGGGTAGGTTATTCGGGCGACGTGCCGGTAGACCTGAAGTTCGAATCCGTTACTCCGGGCGCGGCCGAATTGAAAAGCGGTTTCGAAGCCGTTCCCGACGTTTCCTGGATAAGTTTTTCCAGGAAAAGCGCTTCGCTCCTGCCGGACGAGACCGTGACCGTTGACGTCACGATAACGGTGCCGAACGACGAAAAATATCTTGGTAAAAAATATCAGGCATACGTTCTGATCTCCTCCGTGGCTCCCAAAGACGGGGGTACCGGAATGACTTTCCTGCTCGCGTTGAAGGGGAGGGTGCTCTTTACCATCGCTCCCAAGGCGCCGACACAGGCTGAACTCAGGGAGATCAGCCGCAACAGGGCGCGCGGCGAGGCGCAGGGCCTGATAATAACTCCCGAAAGGTTCGCGGTGAGCGCGTCTTCAACGGATACAAAACTCGTGATAACCCAGGACGTGCCGCTGAAGCTGATAAACCCATCTACCGAGAACGTCAAGATCTTCATTGAAGCCGTGGACCCCCAGCCGAACGGGATCTCCGTTCCGCGGGGCTACGCGACCGGAGACCTCAAGAGCATCGAGATATCAAAACAGAGATTTACCCTCAAAAAAGACGGCATCGTCAGCCTGGAGATGAAGGCGGACGTGAAGGGAAAGGCCGCGGCAAAACTATTTTACGCGATTAAAGTTTTTATTAAGACGGAAACCCTGGAAGTGGTCAGGTTCGTCAAGGTCTATATTAATTAATAAAGGAGAGTGCCATGAAAAAATTACTTGATGCGTTGCGTGAGAGAAGGCAAAGGGATAAAAACCCAGGAATCTTTGAAGGAGGCGGTGCCATGTTTAGAAAATTTTTGAATATGGTGTTGTTCTCGGCGCTTTTACTGGCAGGCTCAAGCCTGGCAAAGCCGGTCTATGCGAGCAGTGCTTCTTGCAATGCTTATATCGTGTTGACGGCCTCCGTGACGCTCAGCGTCACGATGGTAACTAGCACGACCGGGGCTTTCGTCCTGGGTAACGTGTCAGCCGGAACGACCGTTTACTCGGCCGACGGCGTCGTTTTCAGGAACGATTCCCAGGGCGCGGTCTGCTGCTGGGATTTGAACATCGACACGAATACCCTCAACGGCTGGGCGCTCTCGAACGCGCCCGCCTTAAACCAGGTGGCCATCTACGGCGTGTTCCAGCAGTCCCAGAACACCGCGAACTACGATATGGTCGTAGATTCTTTCAGCGCGAACCCGAAAACCTACAATGCCGCGACCGGAGTATTCGCGTGCGGCAGTTACGCGGGTTACGGCGCAGGCGCGGAAGGAAGGATAGTGCCTTACGCGATCGACCCCGCGCATTCGGACAGGAAACTCACTATAAAGATCCTTACCCCGCTCGCGGTCACGGACCAGCTCCAGAGAAGCATCAGCATAGTTGTTACGGCGAAAATGGCAGGATAGAAGACAGTGGAAAAAGCTGAAAATTTGAAAACGGCAAAATAAAATGAAAAGATGGGAATGGCTTAAACCATTAACCATAGTGCGACTGGGACTAAGCCTCTTGATTGCGGGACAGGCGGTCCCTGCCCGCGAACTGCTGGCTTACTCTACGGCGGTTATCAGCATGAGGGTCGTTTCGCCTATAGTAGGCAACCCCACGGCCATAACTTCCATTGTCGCCGCGCCTGATTTCTCCACGCCCGAAAAAGGCGGCGGAGTAGTGCTTTCGTGGAGCGCGCCCGCAGCCTCCGATGGAAGCCCCGTTTATTCATATATCATAAAATACGCGACCTTCTCGGCGGCCGATCTCGGCAACAACGATTCGTGGTGGAACAATCCTAACACGCTCACCGCCCTGCAGCCCGGCGCCATACCCGCTTTAGGATGGCTCGCCCAGGCCGCACCCGGCAGCACCGAAACGGTAAGCATCACCGGTCTCACGCCCGCTCTCTACTACTATTTTGGGGTCCGGGCCCGCGACAAATACGCTAACGTGGCCGATTACGATGACGGCCTCAAGAATCTTACAAATCAGGCCCGTACCTACGCGGCCACGCTTCCCTGGACTCCCGGCAAGATCACCAGCCTTGTCGCCCAGACTATCCCCCAGGTCGGAGCGGTCAGCCTCTCGTGGACGACGCCTCAATTCTACGACCCGTCCGTTTCTCAATTTATCAACGGTAAGATCTATTATCCCGGCGAGTACTGCCTGCAATATTCAACGACCATGCCTCCCGCGGGCGGCAGTGACAATCCTCCGAGCTTAAGCAACAACTGGGATTCTTCAACAAGAACTTTCGTTTCCACTTCAAATATACAGACCGGGGATTACCAGTCCATGGCGATCACGGGCCTGATGCTGCCGACAACTTACTATTTCCTGACATTTATCAGGAACGAGTGGCCTACCCACTGGTCTGCGATACCGACCAATTATGCCGCCGTGCTGCCTTATAATGTCATTAAACCCGTTACCGGGCTTGGCGCGGTCTCGGATGCCTCGGCTAACATAAGCACCGGCTCTTACGTGTCCTTGAGATGGTCCAACCCCAGCGGCGAGAACAATCTGGGAGGCGTGAGGGTCTGCTATTCGACCACTACCTCTCCTTCGAGCCCGTACAGCGGCCAGCAGCCGCCCATTGACCTCGAGCCCGAAACTTCGGGACAGGTGGTGCTCTACCAGCACACCCAGCTGATACCCCGTACGACCTATTATTACACGGTCTATGCTTACAATCACGGAAAGGCCTTCTTCTCGGTCGGCTCAAGCACCCAGGTCTACGTAGGCAAAGACCTGATCGCTCCGGACCCCGTAGACAATGTCACCGCGCCGGTCGCGGTGGACAGCTCGGGCCCGAGCGACAAATATGCCATAAATCTTGCCTGGACTACGCCGCCCGCGGCGCCGTACTACAGGAACCAGGATTACGCCGGGGTTAAATTATATTTCAGCACCTATACCCAGGTCAGTTCCGCCCAGGCCTATCTCGGTACGATAACGGGAACGAATTCCCAGGCGCAGGGGTTCGCTCACAACAATCTCGCGTCGTTCACGACCTATTATTATTCACTGTTCACTTACGACACGGTGGGGAACGTTTCAACCACGCCCGCGACGACCTGCGTTTATATCTCGGGCGATTACGTCAAACCGCTGGCGCCGGTCGTTATCAGCATGCTCGTTGACGCGAATACCGACCCGACGATCGGCTGCAGCGTGTTCCTGAAATGGACGACCCCCCTGGAATCGAACGTCTCCGGGACAAGGGTGGTCTACCGCACGGACAAGTATCCTTCAAGCGCCGCCGACGGCGCCGTGTGGGTGGACAGGCCGGCCCTGCCGAGCACGTCGTACAGCTACACGGCCAACCAGCTCACCCCGGTAACAACGTATTATATGGCGGTGTACGCTTACACGGCAAACGGAACTTTCTCCCGCGTGGCGCTCATCGCAGGTTTCACGGCGATACCTTGGACAGACATCACGGCGCCTATGGGGCCGCTCGGTTTGAAGATAGCCAGGAATTCAGTTTCAACGGCGGAACTGAGCTGGACATCCGTCCGCTATAACGCCGACCGCACCAGGTTCTCGGCCCCGGAGGCCCCCAATCTCAAAGAACTTTACAACTATGAGATATACCGGTCTACCCAGCTGTTCAGCGGCTGGGACCGGGTAGCCGCAACCGGGTTGACCTCCACAAAATTCACGGACACCTTGCCGACCGGCGCCCGGTATTATTACAAGGTGCGCGCGAAAGACGCTTCCGGCAATTACAATGATTCCAATATCATCAGTGTTGACGAATACGTGTATATACTCTGCTCTGACGGCTCCAGCCTTGCTCTCAGGCAGGAAAAAGTTCAGGGCAATATGATCCTCGCTCTATCGAGAGAAACGGGCGATGAAAAGGGCCCGATAATAAAATCCATAGAATGGGAGCCGTACAGGGTAGTGGAATCCACGTCCTGCTACACGCTTGAAAAGCTGAGCGGCTTCAAGTCCTATGATGTATCTGGTTCTACCCTGGACGTGAGCGGGCTGTCTATCTCGTATATGACCGCCGGTGGCAGCGCGGTCCAGGCGCCGGCCTTGAGAACAATGTCGGAAGCCGACATTGAGCGCGACGTCTCGGTGTTCTACTACAACGGCGTCGAATGGCTGAAACTCGGCAGCAGCATAGACAAGGACAACAAGGTCATTACGGCCAAGGCGATGTTCGCGGGTTCGTACCAGCTGCGCAAGTCGCCCAGGGCCACGGAATTCACTTTCTACAGCGTTATGCCAAGGATAATCACGCCCAATAACGACGGACAGAACGACAGGGCGCTGTTCAGGTACGCTAACCCCAAAGCGTCCAGCATCTCGATCAAATTATTCGACATCCGGGGCGCGCTCGTGAAGAACCTCGACGATACGAGGGCGAGTTCCGATATCCAGGGCGAATATATCTACTGGGACGGCACGGACCAGCAGGGTGTGACGGTTCCCGTCGGAGTTTACATATACCAGCTGCAGGGCGAAGGCAAGAACATTAACGGAACTATAGTCGTAGCGAGATAAATAACCGCAGAGGCACGGAGGAATTTATGAATCTAACAAGGGCCGTAAAAAGGAAACTGAGAGCCGGGCTCATCCCGGTCGTCCTGGTCTTGTGGCTGGCGGGGTTCGCCCGCCTCAACGCGGCTTTTGAAGAAACCTCCGTCAGCGGCAGGGCAGCCGGTCTCGGCGGGATCTACGTGTCCGCCTGCGACGACGCGAGTTCCATTTACCATAACCCGGCCGGCCTCGCGTTCATGGACCGGGCCGAATTTACGGCGCAGTACTCCAGGCTTTACATCGGGTTGAGCGACAATTCGAACCTGGGATATTCATTCCTAGGGGTAGCACAGCCGCTCGGGAGCGATGCCGGCACCCTCGGTATAGGCTGGCTCAGGTTTGAGCTAACCGGCCTCTACAGCGAAGATACGATGATGATCTCCTACGCCAGGGACGGCTCTTTCCTCAATAAGAGCTGGGCGAACAAGGTCACGTTCGGAGCTAACCTCAAGTACTTAAGGCTCTCTTACGGACAGGACCCGTATTCCTTGAACGCCCTGGATAATTTCGGCAACGCTTCCGGCGCCAGGGACAGTCTTTTTGCGCACTACGGAACTTCAAAAGACAATATGGACGCCGATATAGGAATGCAGTACAGGATCGGAGACAATTACAAGATCGGGATGATGATAGAGAACCTGACGGAGCCGAACCTCGCCCTCCAGCCGGGCGTGTCCGCGCCTCTGTGGAGGACCTATAAGCTCGGAATAACCCACACCGGCAAGTCGTATCTGGCCCTGGTTGATTTTATGTTCAAGAAGTTCAACGATACCACCGACTGGGAAGTGGCGCCGGCGGGGGAAAAATGGGTGAGCAAGAGCGTGGCTCTGCGCGGGTCGCTCAATATCGGTAGCAGGGAACTCGTTAACGTTTCCTGCGGGGTCGGCTACAAGATAGATAACTTCCAGATAGATTACGCTATGATCTATCCGCTCTCGGGCATACAGGGGACCATCGGCGACCAGAGGATATCCTTCCTGTTCCGCTTCGGGCCGGTCATCCATCTGGCCGACGCCAGCGAGAAGATGATGAAAAAGTATAACGAAGAAAAACAGGCGCACGCTTTCACGAAAAAGAAACTTCAGGAAGCCAACGCCGAACTGGAAAAGCTCAGGAGCGAGATGGAATTGCAGCTCTCGATGCCCGCGCCGGTAGTGCCCGTCTCGAAGAAGATCCATTCGGCCGCTCTAGCGCCGTCAACGACCGCGCACGCCCAGGCGCCCGCCATAGCCCCGAAACCGGAAGCCGCTCAGAAAGTCTCCGCCGACAGCACCGCGCAGTATCTCAAGGAGCTCAACCAATACAGGGCGACGGCGCAGGAACTCACCATTCCCCAGAGGCTCGCGAAGATCGATGCTATAATCAAGAAATACCGCTCGGAGCTCAACCTCTCCGAAGCGCAGCAGGAACGGGCCGTGCTGATTAACGAACAGAAAGCGCAGGGCAAGTACTTCAAGGATTCTCTTGATTATTACAGGAGTATGGCAAAATACGGGATAAAGAAAGAAGAGAAAATGGACATACTGAAACGTATGATCAGCAAGTATAAAGGGATGGGCATAGACATTTCTGAAGCGCAGAAGGAGATAGATAAAATCGAAGGTAATTAAGAAGTATGCTTTACGTTTTGAGAATGCGTCCCGATAAACGTGATGTATTTTCAACTCTTAGTCGATAAAATGATATCGCGAAAGTTCAATGTTATCGTGAAAGATAAATTAAAAATATTTTAAAGAAAGTGTTGAAATTTGCGTGAAAGTTGGTTATAATTAATTCTGAAAGTGTAAAAAGGAAACAAAAATGAATAAGATAATCAATTCCAGGTTGTTGCTGGCATTGATGCTTGCGGCGATAATATCTGTCTCGGGGAATTCATTGCTGTTTTCAGGGCTGAAAGTTTACCCCAAACTTATCACCCCGGGAACGCCGACGACCAACGAGAACGTGTTTTTTGACTTTGACGATTTTAACGAACCAAAACCAGAGCTCAGGATCTTCGACCTGACGGGAAGATTGATAAGGTCCATACAGGTCTTAAACCCCGAGGCGATCTCCTCCGGATGGAGGCTCGTCTGGGACGGCAAAGACGGCAACGGTAACATTGTTTTCCCCGGAGTGTACATTTATCAGTGGCGCGAAGGGTTTGCGGTGACCAGCGGGGCGATAGTGGTCGCCAGGTGACCGCCCGGCGGACGTAACGGACCCGGCCCTCGGCACGTTAAAGCGATTTAGAATTAATATGACTATAAAAACGAAACTCTTGACGGCTTTCGCGGTACTTGTTTCTCTGGTCGTTTTGATGGGTACCGCGCTTGTGATCTTCGGACTGCAGAACTGGAAACTCTCCGGGAACCGGGTCACCCACTATTCGAGGCTTTTTTTCTGGCGCGAGATAGCTCAGACTTACGACGCCCAGTGGAGGGATCTTAACTATTATATGATCCTCGGGGACCAGAACGAGCGGGACAGGTCCAGGGAGCAGGCGGAGCTTATAGCGAAGCGCGTAGCGGCTATGTCCCCGCCGTGGGAAGACCTGGATAAATGGTACCTGGAATATAAAAAGCTCAATACCCTGGTAGAAGAAAGCATTCGGACGAGCTCGCGCGAGAAGCTGTTCCAGCGGTTCTCGGGAGAGCTCAACGAGAAGGAAATAGATCTAAAGAAACAGCTCGACGGCATCATCGAGTACCATACGAAAGCCATATACGACCTTGAACATAAGATAAACAACATAAACACGTTCGGCATAATCTTTTCTGTTGTCATAGGGATGCTCACGATAATAACCGGTTCGCTTATGAGCTATTTCATCTATCGTTCCATTTCCGTGCCCCTGGGCATCCTGCAGAACGGCGTGCGCATGATAGGCGAAGGCGACATGGATTACAGGTTGAAGATCGAGTCCCAGGACGAGATCGGGAAATTAGCGACGGGTTTCAACCATATGGTGCAAAACCTCAAGACGATGCAGCTGCAGATAATGCAGATGGACAGGATGTCTTCGATTGGGCAGCTCGCCGGAGGCGTCGCGCACGAGATAAACAACCCGCTGACGGGGGTGCTGGGGCAGGCTCAGCTCTTGCTGGAAAAACTCCCCAAGGACGATCCCTGCCGCTACAACGTGGAAAGGATAGAATCCGCGGCTCAGAGATGCCGTCACATAGTGAGGGCGCTGCTGGATTTCGCGAGGGACAAGAACTATAATTTTTCGATGAGGACGATAGACAAGCTCATAGACGAAACGCTGGATTTCACCCGGAGCGAAATGGACCTGCATAACATAAGGGTGGTAAAGGTCATACCTCCCAACCTGCCGATGGTGAAGGTCTCGGCGGGCCACGTCCAGCAGGTATTCCTCAACGTGATAAACAACGCCATTCAGGCGATGGGCCACGATGGGGTGCTTACCATATCGGTAAAGCTGGCGGGGGGGTTCATGGAGATCATCTTTAACGACACCGGCAAGGGAATAAAAAGTGATCACGTTGGGCACGTTTTCGACCCGTTTTTCACGACCAAGGACGTTGGCCAGGGTACCGGGCTGGGGCTTACTATCAGTTACGGCATAATGCAAAAGCATAACGGCGAAATAATAGCCTACAGTGAAGGCGAGAACAAGGGCTCAACTTTTACCGTCAGGCTGCCGCTTCAGTGAGCGCTGACGGGTTTCCCGGGGCGCGGATTTTGAGCTTATATGAAAAAAATAATGGTCATAGAAGACGACCAGGACGTCCTGCTGGTGATCGGGGACCTGTTGAGGTCTCACGGGTACGAGGCGCACCTGTTTTCTTCGGGAGATAAGGCGCTCGCGGAGATCGAAGAGATACAGCCGGACGCGGTGGTGATGGACATAATGATGCCGGAGATGAACGGTTTTGAGATCTGCAAAAAGATACGGTCCATGAACACGGCCCACAATATTCCGCTGATAGCTATGACGGGCTATGATTCAGTCGAGAACAGGGGCAGGATTTTTGATTCAGGGATAGACGATTACCTGCCGAAGCCGTTCGACGTTAAGGTACTTCTAAAAAAGATAGCGGACCTGGTTTAAAGCAACTATATGAGAAATGATCTGAAAGCAAAATCATTGGCGCGAGTTTTCGGGAGAGCGGTTTTCACGGCTATCCTCGTTACAGCGGCCCTGTGTCCCAGGGCTTTCGCGGTTTACTGGACCGAAAACAGCCAGGCTACGTTCGGCGGCGGTTATTATGTCCTCAACCGCACTACGGCCTCCGCGGACAACATGGTAAAACTCAACCAGGTCTCCGATTGGTACGATCCGGCCTGGCTTCTGCGCCGGCCCATAACCGTAGATAACAGTTTTTCGTCGCAGGAACTTATAAATTACCAGCAGGAAATAATTATAAACACCCGGGACCTGATAATATCGGGAGAGATGCGCCAGGATATGGACGATATGCGTTTCACGGCCAGCGACGGCAAGACGCCCCTTAATTATTACATAGCAACGGGTTCCGGAACCGCCACGAGAGTCATCGTGAAAATACCGGACGTCCCGGCCTTCCAGACCGGCACGATCTTTATGTATTTTAACAATTCGAGCGCGGCGACAAGCCTGTCTTCCGCCAAGAACACATATGACCTCGCGGAAGACTGGGAGACGGGCTCGATGAGCGGGCTGATCTGGCAGACGGGCGGCGGCGCGCAATTCAGCGTAACAACGTCCTCAGCTTACCAGGGCAGCTATTCGGCCCGTTCGGGCCCTATTTTGCCGGGCCAGAACAGTTACATTCAGACAACGATCAACCTTGAGATGACGGCCTGCGTGACTTTCTACTGGTCGGTCTCCTGCCAGTATATCTATGACAGCATGGCTTTTTATATAGACGGTACCATCGCGAGCGCGGCTCAATACGACGGTAATTACGGGAACAACACGTTAATCGACGGCGAAACGCCCTGGACCATGCGCGTCTATAATATACCCGCCGGGCCGCACACGTTACAATGGCGGTTCCAGAGAAGCCCTCAGGGCGGAACGCAGGGAATGGAGCTGGGGCGGGTAGATAACATAAATATCTTAAAACAGGCGTCAATACCCACCTCCGTCGTCGCGGGCGTTGACGAGAATTATTCGCAGTTCTATAGGGAAGGCATTTACCAGTCAAAGGTGCACGACGCTATAGGCCAGCAGGCGCAGGTGATCTTCGCTTCCTGGACCGCTCTCACGAACGGAAACACCACTTCCATCTCGATGGCTTTTCGTTGCTCCGACTCGCAGTTCGCGGAAAACGACGCGAGCCCCGCCTGGTCGCTGGCTCAGATCAACAATTCAAAACCGAATATCGGCACGGGGCGCTTCATTCAGTACCAGGCAACGCTTGACGGCGACGGCACGACCACGCCTTACCTCGTGGAAGTTTCAATAGATTACGTGAGCCCGCCGCCCGCACCCGCTGATTTCACCGGCCTCGCGCTTTCTTCGACTTCGATCCAATGGAGCTGGACCGATAATTCATCCGGAAGTTATCAGGAGGATGGCTTTCGGCTGTTCTCGAGCACCGGCGGCGCTATCGCCACGCTTTTGCCGGACGTCACGGCGTATATTGAAAACTTCCTCACCCCGAACCTTCAATCTTCAAGATGGGTCACGGTTTTCAATTCCAGCGGGACAAATACTTCGGCGTCCTCAACCACCTATACCTACGCCGCTCCTCCTTACGATCATTCCGAAGTGTTTCAATTCCTGCCTTCGGCGCCCTGGTTTTCGTATACGCCCGTTCCCACGGGCACTGATATATTCCAGTCCTCTTTCACTTTTACTTCCGACCTCAGCACCACGACGATAGAGTATTACAGGGTCGCGTTCACTACGAACCCCGCGTATGCGATCACGCCGGCCGACGAGGTATGGATACCCTCTACCACGGTGGGTTACGTTCCTTTATGGAATATACCCGTAACCAAGAAACCGGAAGTATACTTCCGGCCCCTGTTCAACGCCACCTCCTGGTATTTCTGCGCGCAGACATACAACCACCTGGATATGCCTTCCGGGATAACTACGCTCGGCCCGTACAGTTTCCAGGGCTGCCCGTCTCCCATAACCGACCTCACCGCGGTGCCTTCAACGGATACGGAAGGCAGCATAGTGCTTACGTGGACCGCGCCAAGCGCGGACGGCACACAGGTTACCAATCTTACCGGCGGCAGATATCTGGTAAAAGCTTTGAGCGGAGGCATAATATACAGCGATTCACTTTATAACAGCGCTACTAAGAGCTTTACGGTATCAGCGTCAACGTCCGTGGTCGCCGGCCAAAAACAAAGCTTTACCGTGACCGGGCTTGCCCCGGGAGCCTATTGGGGTTTTGCGATCAAATCGGCCGACAGCGACAATAATATTTCCCTGCTCTCTTCGAACGTAATAGCCGCTACCAGTACGATAACATCTGCAGCGGCGATCACCCATATCTTATTCGTTACGCTTCCCCAGACCACCGATGTAGGCACGCAAACTTCGGGGATGACGGTCCAGGCGCTGGATGCCAACGATAACCCTCTCAAGGTAACTTCCAATATCACTCTTAACCTCAACTCAACTTCGGCTTTGAGGAGTTTCGGCCAGAGCGGGACCTGGGGCTTGACATCCGTTACCATTCCCCAGGGGTCCAGCCAGGCCACTTTCCAGTACAAGGACACTAACTCCGGAACTCCAACGATCACCGTAGTGGAATCTCCTTCAAGAGGGTGGTCTCCCGCCTGTACCCAGATGGAGACCGTCTTCCCGGGTAAAGCGGTGACCTTTACCATCAGCGATTCGGGGGCGGGCAACGTCGGCACGGACCAGACCATTACCGTCAGCGCGAACGACGGATACAATGCCTCCAACGTCTCCCGCAACTACGAGGGCGACATCGTTGTCACCTGCACCGTGGCGGGGCTTACCATCACGCCTTCAACGCACGCTTTTACGGCCGGTGATAACGGCCAAACCTCGTTTACCATAGGTAACAAAGGCAACAATTCGATCGCTGGCCCGGTTACTTATACGGTGCAGGAAGTCGTGACCCAGGGTTATAGAGACGTGCAAAACAGCATGCTCGTAGGCAACGAGGGTATGATAAAGTCGCGGAACGACTCCGCTCAATGGTATACGCAAAGGTACTCTTCCGGGGCAGAGAACGGGCTCTACGGCCTTAGTTCTCCGGACGGGGTGAACTTCTGGGCGGCGGGCACCGCGGGCCGGGTGATCAAAAGCACGGATGTCGGACACACCTGGAACTATTACGGCCCGGGCTTCTCCGAAACGCTTTACGGGGTGTATTTTGTGGATGTTTCGACCGGGTGGGCTGTCGGCGCGGGAGGAAACATAGTCAAGTCCGCGGATGGTGGCGTGACCTGGACCGCGAACCAGAACAATTCAGGAAATGCCAATAAACTCAACTCTGTTTTCTTCCTCAACCTCTCGACCGGCTGGGCGGCAGGCGACAGCGGGACGCTTTTAAAAACCGTCGATTCGGGCGTTAACTGGCAAAGTCTGGGGCTCGGCAGCGCGAACCTCAATAAAGTGTATTTCTACGATACCCTCACGGGGTTCATAACCGCGAACGGCGGAAAGATATATAAGACTTCGGACGGCGGATCAACCTGGAGCCCGCAGACCACTCCCGTAACATCCAATATATACTCCGTCGATTTTTTCTCGCCGACTTTCGGTTACGCCGCGGGGGCTTCCAATACGATATTAAAAACGATAAACGGCGGCTCGACCTGGAGCCTCGCGGTTTCAACTGCCGCCACGCCCGATCTTTACGGAATAAGCTTTGTGGGTTCAAATTCAAATATGCTGACCGCGGTAGGAACGGGCGGCAGCATACTGCAGACCGCTGACGGTGCCACCTGGTCGAACCAGATAATGAGCGCGGTTTCGGCTCCTTTCATCTGGAACGCACTGGTAATCACGAACCCGGTCGTCCAGACCCAATTCCTGGTTCAGGGCAAGACAAATCCCGGTTTATACGTGGGAGCGCTCACTTCAAATTCAGGCACTTCATCCGTTAACCAGATCATTGTGAAAAGATCGGCGGCTTCCACTTGTTCAGACGATGATATCACGTCGGTCAACGTTTACCGTGACAACAACGGGAACGGGGCTCTGGACTCGGGCGACACGTTTGTCGGAGGCGCGCCGTTTTTATCCGGTATCGCGACGATCCCTATCACGCTGTCCCCCACGAATACGCTGACGTTCACCGGCGCTACCACCTATCTCTTGATCATGCCTCAAGTCGGGCTTAACTCAACCGGTCTCGGGCAGACGTTCGGCATGGAACTTGATTTTTCCGACCCCAACAGGTTCTTGAACGTTAACAGCGGCATCCCTTTCGCTCAGAATAACCTGCCTTTTATTATGCCGGCGTTCCCCATAATACCCAGTTCCTGCACCGTCTCTATAGGCGTGGGCAACTTATCTTCTTCCATCCCGGTTACGCAGGGCCAGATCAACGTGTTCATATCGAGCTTCACCATGACCACTGACCGGGCGACGTCCCCCTGGCGGCAGCTCATAGTCGCGCGCAACGGCATAAATAACAGAGATTCCGATATACAGAGCGTACAGCTTTACAAGAGCCTGAACTCCTACTATGACGCCTCCGCGACGCTTATTTCCACGGCGGCTTTCGGAACGATAGTGCCGGGATACGCGTACGTTAATATGTCTCCCGCTCAAACGATAAATAACGCTACGACGAGCTATTACTTCCTCTCGGTAAATATCTCTCCCACGGCGGCCTATTACACGGATTCTTCGGACGCGAGGTTCTGGCTCTCGTTCAATATGACCACGAACTATTTCCTGCTCGATGCGGAAGGCGCCAACGGAGTACAGTCATCAACACCCTCCTTTACGTCGAACCAGATCAGGATACAACAGGCGCTCAATACTCTCACCGTTGTGCCCGCGTTTACCCAGCCCGTGTCTGTCGACCAGAGCCAGGTAGCGTTGCTGCAGACTTTAAAGCTCTCAGTGCAGCAAGCCGGCGCGGTCGTCGACATTACGAAGGTGCACGTCACCGAGATGGGAACGGCCTCGGATTCGGATGTGACAAGCGTGCTGCTCTACAGGGACACGAACGGCAGCGGAAATTTTAATCCCGCGACGGACGCCCTGCTCGGTTCCGGGGTTATATCTTCGGGCAAGGGAGATATAATACTCAACAACCCTGAAATTATAAACGCGCCTCTTCCGGGTTTTGCCACTTATTTTATAGCCGCAGCCGTTTACAAGAGGGCCACGGTAGGTGACACGATCAAATTACTGGTTAATTCCACGGACATTTCCCTTGCCGGCATCAATGTCGTATCGACTCCGGGCGGCCCGATCAACACCGCCGTCGCTCAGGTCCAGTACCACTTCGATCACGTCAACGTCACGCCAACCGATCTCTCTCCGAGGGAAGCCAGGGTGAACGATACTTCCGTCGTAATGACAAGGATGAAGCTGTGGGTGTATTGTACCGCGTCTTTAACCAGTCTCACGCTTAACCTGACCGGCACTGGCAGTTCCTCAAACATCGGCGCGGTAAAGCTTTACACGAACAATGACAACGGAGACGTATTCTTATCTACCGACACCCTGATAGGAAGCGGCGCTTTCAGCGTCAACACGGGTACCTGCGCGATCACGCTTACGGCACCGCTGGAGGTCAACGATTCAAGCAGCACTGTATTCGTAGTCTACGATCTAGACCCCAACGGCGCTCCCCTGCAGACCGTAGGCCTTGGCGTGAGCAACGGAGCTTTTACTACTTCTCCGACAGAACCCGGGTACAACTTTCCGGACGGGATCTCATATTTCCATACGGCGCCTATCAATCTGCTGCGCAAGGAGACCCCTTCAGTGCCCCTGCTGTCGCTGGACATAGGATATCCCTCGGGAAAGCAGATGGGCGGACAGACGGTATATTTCTCAAATCAACCCAGCAGCATCGAGTTTAACTGGCAGGCCCAGGCGCTCAACGGCATAGCGCAGGCAAAATATGCTATCGCCAGTTACAGCGTGTTCAGCACTACTAACGTCCCTGACCTGTCAGGCTGGACGGCGACCGCAAATACCGATGCCCTGCTGCAGGGCCTGAACCTGAAACACAACACGCTTTATTACCTGTGGGTAAAGGTAGTGAGCACGGACGGTTTTGAGCGCGTGACCTGCGCGCCCATATTGATCGACCTGACGCCGCCCCTCGCGCCGCCGAAACCCAACGATACCTCGCCAAAAGCAAAGAGCGCCGCGGCCCTGGCCGCGTCGAACGCGCCGGTTTCGTCCTACTGGGTTTCCTGGGCGCCGGCTTCCGACCCAGAGTCCGGGGTGTGGTACTACGAACTTCAGGAAAGGACAGACACCTCCCCTGTCTGGCACACGGTTTCGACGACTACCGCGTCCGAATTCAACGTGATAAAAGACACGGCGACCGACGGCGGGAAATTCTTCTACTACAGGGTCAGGGCAATGAACTATGCAGGCTCGTTCGGCGGTTTTTCGGATTCTTCGGCCGCCGCTTACCTGTCGCTGCCGACCGATTTCGTAAAAGACCTCGCGTCCTACCCGAACCCTTTCGACTCGCGCAGGAAGAACGCCACGATAACTTTCGTGCTGAACCAGGACGCGACCATTAATTTCAAGATCTTCGACCTTTTCGGCAGGCAGGTAAAAGGCTGGCAGGTCTCTGGCGCGGCGGGCGATAACACCTCCACGTGGGACGGCACCGATGACGGCGGCCGGAAAGTGGCGGCCGGCATGTACATACTCTACGCCGAAATACAGGGCAGCAGCCAGACAGAAAAAAAGAGATACAAGATAGGCGTGATACATTAAACAGCGCGGTAAGCTGTAAGCGGTAAGCGTCGGTAAAAGTCAAATATGAGAACATTCAGATATATCACCATTATGATTTTGGGTCTGGGCATCAGCGCTTGCGCGGTGTTCGGCGCCGGTGAGCCCGGGGAATTTATGTCCTGGGGAGCCGGAGCGAGGTCGCTCGGCATGGCTAACGCCTATACCGGCGTCGTGGACGACGTCTACGCTACCTACTGGAATCCCGCTGTCCTTGGAACCCTGCAGTATAAGGAAGTGGGGGCTTTCAACGCTGCGCTGTGGGAAGACACGCAGTACAGCTTCCTTGGTTACGTTCATCCGGTCCTCAACAAGGGCGCCTTCGGAGCCAGCGTCGTAAGGTTATATTCGGGAGGCGCCGAAAAGAGGGACGATAACAACGTCCTGACGGGCAGTTTTGCCAACGAGCAGTTAGCCGCCGGCCTCTCATACGGCACGGACATTTATGAGAACAAGATCTTCTGGGGCGCTACCGGCAAATACATCAATATGTCCCTGGATACTTTTTCGCAGACCGGTTTCACCTTTGACACCGGTATGTATTACACCCCTACCAAGAACCTCTCCCTGGGCGCGGATTTCCAGAACCTGATATCCAACATTTTTGGAGAGACGGACGATAAGCTGCCCGTAGTAGCCAGGTTCGGAGCCGGCTACAGGATCCTTGACGGCAGGCTTTTGATGGCGCTCGATTTCGGCCGTAAGTTCGGTACGGGCGACCCGATGGATTTCTACGCCGTGGGCTTTGAAGGCAAGATCAACGACCTGCTCGCCCTGAGGCTGGGCAAGAACCAGGATGAGATCACGGCCGGTTTCGGCGTCACTTTCAAATCCATAAAACTTGACTACGCCATTGGTTCGGATTTTCTCGGGCCCTCACAGAGGTTCTCTTTGAACTTCAGGTTCGGCAAATCGCTTAACGAAATGGTGCTCGCGAAACAGCCGAAGATGCTGGAAGATCTCATGGCGCCCACTACCTTAGCCGCGCTCACACCCGAAGACGAAGCGAGAAAGGAAGAGATGCAGACGAAGTTCCGCGAGACTTATCAGGGCGGCGTCGACCTCTATAATAAAGGCCTGTACACGCAGTCCCTGGAGAATTTCGCCATGGCGCAGAAGATAGATCCCACTGATCCCAACGTCGTCATATACCAGGAAAGGTTAAAACTTATTACGCCCATCGTTCCGCAGAACATAAGCGGGGACAAGGCCTCCGTCCTCACGAGGCGCGGAATAACATACTTCATGGAAGGCAACGGCGAAGCCGCGGTAAAGACTATTGCCTACGCGCTTTCGACCGAGCCCGACAACTTCACGATCTCAAGGCTTCTCACCCGCATAGAAGAGAAGACGGGTTTCAAGGCCGAATACGCGAAACCTGTTTCAGGAATGTCGATAGTCGATCAGAAACTATACGAGTGCCTGATCGCGTTCCGCCAGAAAGATTATTCGAAAGTCATAGGGATCTGCGAAGAAGTGCTCATACTTGAACCGAATAACATCCTCGCTTACAAGCGTCTCGGCTCAGCTTTCTTTGCCTTGGGCGACAAGGATAAGGCCGTCCAGACCTGGAGAAGGGCCCTCAAGATCGCGCCCGACGACTCTCTGCGGAAAATGATCCAGGAGATTGAACAGCCCCAGCGGCCGTAGGCCGGCGCTGAAAGGTCTCGATTAATTCAAGCCGTATATATTTGCAACGCTCAATATCGAGGGGTAATGATGAAACTATTGAAAATGTCTTTGGTCAGCCTAATTGTTTTTTGTTCTCTAGGGTTTGCAGCGTCTTTGATGGAAGAAAAACTTAATCTGGAAAAATCCATCCAGGGCAACGTAGAGAGGCTTGTAGAAAAAATAATAGGCACCAAAGAAATGGTGGTCCTCGTAAACGTCGATCTCGGGGAAGAGCCTGGGAAAGCGGAAGGGCAAAAGCTGATGTATCCCGGCATGAGCATGACGGAAGAAGAATACCTGCCCGGCGTCACTTACACGAACGTGCCCTTCAGCGGGGGGAACGCGAAAGGAGTGGCCGTCAAGAAGATCACCGTTCTTGTAACGCTCGACCAGAAGATAGACGACGCGATCGTGGTGAGGATAAAGAAGGAAGTTCAGGAGCTCATCGGGCTCGACTCTCTCAGGGGCGACGCGGTTAACGTCCAGAAGATCGCATTTGCGAAAACAGGCGGTTTCTCGCTGCAGGAATACATACAGGGCAACTGGATAAAACAGGCCTACTGGCTCATCATCGTTTTGATATTGACCATATTCCTTTTCGGCCCGCTCCGCGTTTTTTTCAGGAACGTCTTAAAGAACATGGAGATGAAGATCACGGCCGACACCCGCATCAGGAACGCCGATGTCGCCGGCGCCGGCGCGGGAGCCGGTGGTGGCGTGACGGGCCAGCTCCAGCTGGGCGGGCTTGTCAACATGCCCGCTGAAAGAGAAAAGGCCGATTCCTCTGAAAAGGAAAAGGTCCATCACTTCAGTTTTGTGAACAAAGAAAACCTGAAGAGCCTCATTTATCTCGCGAAAAAAGAAACCCCCGAAAATATCTCCATAATAATCAATTATCTTTCGCCAGAATGTTCTTCCCAGGTCCTGGCCTCATTGATGGCGCAGGTGCAGAATCAGGTGATCACCAACCTGGCGGACGTTAAACTGCTCGATCCGGAGCAGGTAAAGAAGGTGGAAGGCGAGATCGGGGAGAAAATATCTTATCTCTCCGGCGGGGAAGAGTATTTCCTCAATCTCATCGAACACTCTGACCACGAAACGCACGTCAATATCATCAACGCGCTCGAACAGGCAAACCCCAGCACCGCGGAGCGCGTGCGCAGGGAATTGTTCTTCTTCGAAGACGTGAACATCCTTGAGAAGACAGCTCTCCAGAGGCTCGTGCGAGAATCACAGAGGCGGGGCTATTCCTTCGCGCTCGCCCTGAAAAACACGGGCGAGGAAATGAAGAATAAAGTTATGGGGGTAATGACCCCTGACGCTAAAGCGATGCTTCAGGAACAGATGGACCTCCTGGGTGAAGTCGCCGACAAACGCATAACCGAAGAACAACGGTTAATAGCTAATCTCGCGCGCGAGCTGGAAAAGACGGGCATTATAATCATCGATCGCGCGAAGAAACAGCCGGAAGCAAGCTGAACAAGAAGCTGAGCCCCGGTCCGCCGTCCGTACGGCGGCGTACTTTGCGCCGGAAGTAGGGCCGTTACCGAAAAACACATTCCGCGATAACCCCTCTGTGCAACCCGCCGGGCTGCCGTTGACAAGCTAATTCTACGATGTTATAATACGACGGGGTGTTTTTTAACGCCGAACCCTGTTTTTATCGCGAAGCGCGGCTCCGCGAGCGCCGGTTAAACTACCGTATCTGCGAGGTGAAAAATGCTAGGACTGGGTTTTCAGGAAATTCTGCTTTTGATGCTCATAGCCCTCCTTCTCTTCGGCTCCAAGAGGCTGCCGGAAGTAGGCAGATCTCTCGGTAAAGCCATAAGCGAGTTCAAAAAAGCTCTGCAGGGAGAAGAAAAAGATCCGGGGGATAAACCCGAAGATGCCGACAAGAAAAAATGACCCCGATAACCTTACGGTGATCGGTCACCTCGACGAGCTGAGAAAGCGGATAATATATGTGCTGGCGTACCTCACCGCTGGTACCATCGCGGGGTTCTACCTCGCAAAAGCTTTGATCAGGATCCTCGAGATCCCCGCCTCCGCCGCCGCTCAGAATTTCATCCTCCTCAAGCCAACCGAAGTGGTTTCCATATACTTTAAGGTAGCGCTCTATATCGGCGTCGTACTCTCCTCTCCCGCCATCGTGTATAATTCCTGGGAATACGTAAAACCCGCGGTACCAAAAGACATAAATATTTCGCTCACGGGATGGGCGGCTTCGGCGGGCTTTCTTTTTTGCGCGGGCAGTTTTTTTTCATTCAAGATCCTCCTGCCTGCGGGTTACACGTTCCTTATGGGTCTCTCAAAAGAGATCGCCGTGCCGATGATAACGCTCAACAGCTACATCTCGTTCGCTCTTTCGGTGATAGTTATCGGGGGGTTCATCTTTGAAATGCCTCTGATCTCGGCGCTCCTCACGAGATTCCGTCTGATAACGCCGGCGTTGTTGAAGTCAAAGAGAAGGGAGGCCATATTCGCTCTGTGCGTCATAGCGGCGGTCGTTACCCCGACCACGGACGTCTTCAACATGCTTCTTTTTGCCGTGCCCATGATCGCCCTTTTTGAGCTGAGCATAGTAGTCTCGTCCGTGATGACAGGGATCTACATAAAAGACGGCGATAGAGACTCCTATGGAAATTGAAATAGAGTATTTATTAAAGCTCTTTGACCGCGCTGTATCCAGGAAATCGTTCATCAGGATCGCGGGAGCGGCGCTGCTGTTCCTTATTTCTTCCGGAAAATACGGCAAAAAAGCTCTGCAGGCGGCAGACAAGAGGCTCGATTCCCGCAAAAAAAGAGCCGTCAAGACCGATTTCGACCTCGCGGTTTCAAAGGGCAAAAACCCCGGAGCCATAACTCGAAAAGCCGTGGACGCTCTCGGCGGAATGAAGAGATTCGTCAGGCCCGGCGATGTGGTAGTGGTAAAGCCCAACATAGGCTGGGACAGGAACCCCGAACAGGCGGCGGATACCAACCCGGCGGTAGTTGCCGAGCTGGTCAAGCTGTGTTTTGAGAGCGGCGCAAAGACCGTGAAAGTCTTCGACAATAGCTGTAATGACGCCAGAAGGTGTTATGAAAACAGCGGCATACAGGCGGCAGCCAGGAAAGAGGGGGCCATGGTATATTTTATCCCCGACTGGAAATATTATCCGGCCAATATGCCGGCCGGCAGCGCGATGGCGGACTGGCCGCTCTTCGAGGACGCCGTAAAATGCGATTGTTTTATCAACGTCCCGATAGCAAAACACCACAGTCTCACGAAACTTACGCTTTCAATGAAGAACCTGATGGGTATCTGCGGCGGCACGAGGGGACAGATACACTGGGGAATAGAAAAAAAGCTCGGTGAGCTCGCGCTATTCATCAAACCTGATCTTACCGTGATAGACGCCAACAGAATACTCCTGCGCCACGGCGGAGGCGGCGGCAGCCTCGAAGACGTTGCGGAAAAAAACACTGTAATAGCAGGCACGGACCCCGTGCTATGCGACTCCTACGCGGCGACTGTTTTTGGAGTCAAGCCCGAAAGCATAAGCTACATCGTAAAGGCCGCTGAAATGGGCGCGGGCAGCATGAACCTCGCCTCAGCCAGGATCAAATTCATAAACGCTTGAAGAGCGGCCGGTTTATTGTTTTTCCGGGTTTAGAGCCAAGAACTCTAAAAACCCCGCATTTTGATATTCCGGCACGGCCGCTCCTGAAAAAGCGGCTATTTCTTTTTGCCGAAAATATTTTGTAAAATAAGGCAGCTAAGCCGGTTCGAAGCCCTAAAGAAATTCGGCTTAGGGGATTGGTTTTATATGCGAAGCAAGAAAATTATTTTGGCAAGAGCGTTTTCTCAGGCCGTATTTTTCGCCGGGCTATTGTATATAATCTGGAACACAAAATACCCGCTCAACACCCCGCTCAATCCCTCCTTATACTTCAAGCTCGACCCTTACTTAATGTTCGTGACCGCTATAGCGGAAAGGGTCTTTCTGGCGGCTCTTTTTTATTCTTTATTTTCCCTTGTTTTGACTTTTATTTTCGGCAGGGTTTTCTGCGGCTGGTTTTGCCCCCTGGGGGCTTTTCAGGATTTTTGGGCGTATGTCCCGAGATTGTTCGGCAGAAAGTACCGGGAGCACGAGCCTTCCAAAGGCAGGCTGCTCAAATATCTTATTTCGGCTCCGGCGTTCATACTCGCTATCTTTGGAGTGCAAACGGCCTGGGCTCTCGACCCGATCGCGATTTTCGTGAGAGCATTCTCCTTAAACATCTTTCCGGCGATCAACGGGTTGATCGAGGGAGCTTTTGAAGCGATCTTAAGACGCGTGGAAACACCCGGGATGATAGAGAAAGTTTATTATTATTTCAGGGATAACATTATAGCCTTGAATAACCCCCTGTTCCCTCACACGGTGTTGGTGCTGATATTTTTGGGGCTTATCGCCGCGCTCGCCGTATATAAAAGGAGGTTCTGGTGCAGGTACCTCTGCCCGCTCGGAGCCATGCTCGCCGTGGTTTCAAGATTTTCTCTACTTGAAAGGTCCGCGGGGGAATGCCGGAAGAACTGCGGGCTCTGCTCGGCGAGGTGCAGGATGAACGCGATAAAAAGCGACAACTGTTATTTAAAGAGTGAGTGCGTCCTTTGCATGGACTGCGTGCAAAAATGCCCCGGAGGTTATTCTAAGTTCAATTTTGGCAAAGGCGGCCGGGGCGGATACACCCTGTCTTCGGAAAAAGGGATCACGAGGGCGCAATTTCTAGAGTATCTCGCGGGCGTCATGGTTTTAATCTCGGGTTCTCCTCTCTCAGCGGGGACGGGCGCTTCCAGGCCCAGGGTCATAAGGCCCCCCGCGGCCCTGTCCGAAGAGGAATTCGTAAGCAGATGCATCAGGTGCGGCAACTGCATGAAAGTCTGCCCTACTAACGTACTTCAGCCCGCCATGTTCGAATCGGGGCTTTCCGGGATCTGGACGCCCAGATTCAATACTAAGATCGGATATTGCGAATACAGGTGCAACCTGTGCGGAAGGGTGTGCCCGACGGCCGCGATCGAATCGATCTCGGTAGAACAGAAGATGCAGACGAGAATGGGGCTCGCCGAAATAGACCAGCGGTTATGCCTGCCCTGGGCGAAAGGGACGGAATGCATAGTCTGCGAGGAGCATTGCCCCGTAGCCGAGAAAGCGATAAAACTAATCGAGATAAAGAACAGGGATGGGAAGCTCATCCAATTACCGAGTATCGACCCGTCGCTTTGCGTGGGATGCGCGATCTGCGAGTTCAAATGCCCGGCCTCACCGGTAAAAGCGATTACCGTGAGCCCGCTCTGACAGCGGAAAAGGATAAATTCATTATGACTAACGATAAAACAGCCGGGTCCGTGCGTGCGGAAATAACGATCTCCGGCATGCACTGTACTTCGTGCAGCCTTAATATTGAGAAATTCCTGAGGATGACGGAGGGTGTGCTGAGCGCCAGCGTGGACTTTTCCTCAGGCAAAGCTCTCGTGGAATACGACCCGGCAAGGGTTGACCTTCCCGGCATCGAAAAGGTGATCGAGGAGACCGGGTACGAAATAATCCGGCGCGGGCCGGCGGAGGAAAGCCCGGAAGAGAACGGAGACTCGTCCGGCGAAAAGGAGATACGGGGCCTCAAGAAGAATCTGTTCATCTCCTGTTTTTTCGGCGCGGCTCTGGTATACTTTGCGATGGGCCGTCATTTCGGGCTGCCTCTGACGCTTATCGGAGACGGCAAGACGGCCGTGCTGCAATTTCTCTGCGCTACGCCGGTATTATTTTTAGGCGGCGTCTTCTTCAGGCGCGGCATATTGTCGCTTGCGAAAACGAGAACGGCCAACATGGACACGCTCATCGCCGTTGGAGCGGGATCGGCTTACGTCTACAGTATCTTCGCGGGCGCGTGCGCGATCCTTTCCCGTTACGGTTTTACTGCGAATGACCTGTACTTTGAAACGGCCGGAGTGTTGATAATTTTCATGCTGCTGGGCAACCTGCTCAGCGCCCTGGCCAGGGGCAGGACCTCGTCCGCGATACGGAAGCTCGCCATGCTGGCGCCAAAAACTGCTACGGTGGTAAGGGACGGGCGTGAAATGGAAGTGTCCGTGAACGATGTCCTGGCGGGCGACCTGGTTTCGGTCCGGCCCGGAGGAAAGGTCCCGGTAGACGGCGAGATCGTAGACGGATACTCCAGCGTTGATGAGTCGATGATAACGGGCGAGAGCATCCCGGTCGAAAAGCTCGCGGGAGATAAAGTGATAGGAGGGACCCTGAACGCCGCGGGAAGTTTCAGGTTCAGGGCGGTTTCCATAGGAAGCAAAACCATGCTCGCCCAGATAATAAAATTGGTCGACAACGCGCGCAGATCAAAGGCGCCGGTCCAGGCCCTGGCGGACTCGATAGCCGCCGAATTCGTGCCCGCGGTGATCTTTTTAGCGGCCCTGTCGTTCCTGTCCTGGTATTTAACGGGTCACAGTTTTATCTTCGCGCTGACCATTATGATAGCCGTCCTGGTAGTTGCCTGCCCCTGCACCCTGGGCCTCGCTACCCCTACGGCGGTCATCGTGGCTACAGGAGCGGCCGCGAACAAAGGCATACTGATAAAGAACGCGGCGATCATCCAACTGGCTGAAAAGATCGACGCGGTCGTGTTCGACAAAACGGGAACCCTGACCCGCGGACAGCCGGAGGTTACGGATTTTGAGGCCGCGCCGGGAGTAAACCCCGCGTCTCTGCTCTCGCTTGCCGCTTCGCTGGAAAAATATTCCGAACATCCTCTCTCTAGAGCCGTGCTCGAATACGCCAATAAGAACGGCTCGGTCCTTGAAACCGTCACGGGGTTTAATTCATCCCCTGGGAAAGGCGTCAGAGGCGTCGCAGGAGGGAAAGAAATAGCCATCGGCACCGCGGGATATTTCATCGATCTAAACGCTGCCATCCCTGAGTGGGCGCGAAAGAAGTCAGAAGAATTGGCCGTGGAAGGAAAAACGGTCCTCTTGATAGCCGTGGATTCTATAACCGCCGGGGTGATAGCCTGCGCCGATAAGCTCAAGGCCGGCGCCGCTGCCGCCGTGGAGGAGCTCAAAAGCGCGGGAAAAAAAGTTTACCTGATAACCGGGGATAGTTTAAATACGGCAAGAGCCGTCGGGAGCCGGGTAGGAATAGATAATATTTATGCCGGCGTGCTCCCCGGAGATAAAGCCGGGTTGATCGAGGATCTCAAGAGATCCGGGCTAAAGGTCGCTATGGTCGGCGATGGAGTAAACGATGCTCCGGCGCTGGCCGCGGCGGATATAGGCATAAGTATGGGGTCGGGGATAGACGTCGCGATAGAATCGGCTGGCATAGTGCTGGTGAAGAACGACCTGGCCGACATCGGGCGGGCGTTTAATATCAGCCGCTTAACGATGAGGAAAATAAGGCAGAACCTTTTCTGGGCCTTCTTTTATAATATTGTGGGCCTTCCTCTCGCCGCGGGCATGTTCTACCCGGTTTTCGGGATACTGCTCAATCCCATGATCGCCGGCCTCGCGATGACCCTGAGCTCCGTTTCCGTGGTAGCGAATTCTCTCTCTATAAAGAGGTTCAGGTATTGAGCGGATGGCTTCGTTGAATGCCGTCACCGGCCGGCTCATGATTTTTGACAAACGCGTTAAATCTTTATAACATCTAGACCGTTTATGGCAAACAGGATATCGCGTCAATTATTCAGGCTTAAAGACCTCAACATGATCCTAGCCGAGGGGCACGAGCCGGGCCACAGGCTGAAAAAAGTGCTGGGGCCGGTCGAGCTCATCCTGTTCGGCGTCGGAGTCATTATTGGAGCAGGCATATTCGCCACGATCGGGACGGCGGCGGCCGGCGACGCCCTGAGGCCGGGCGCGGGCCCCGCGCTCATGCTTTCATTCGGGATAACCGGGGTCGCCTGCGCGTTCGCCGCTCTCTGTTACGCTGAGTTCGCTTCGCTCGTGCCCATCTCCGGCAGCGCCTACACGTATTCCTACGCGACTTTCGGAGAATTGATTGCGTGGATAATCGGCTGGGACCTGATGCTGGAATACTGCGTAGGGAGCATAGCGGTTTCCATAAGCTGGTCCGGCTATTTTGTGGGCCTCCTGCACAGCCTCGGCATCGACCTGCCCGCCTGGTCCACGTTTGACTTTCGTTCCGCCATGAAGGGCTTCCACAAGGCGTCGGCCCTGCTCGCGGGCGGAGCGCCTTTCAACAGCCTCGATCCTTCCCTGCAGCACACCTGGCAGGCGGTCCGGGAAGCTCCGCACATCTTCGGCATCCCGTTCATCATCAATGTTCCGGCCAGCGCCGTCGTACTCTTACTTACCTGGATACTTGTCAGGGGGATAAAAGAAAGCTCGCGTTTCAACATAGCCATCGTGACCGTCAAGCTGCTGGTGCTCGGTTTCTTCGTCGCCCTGGGAGGTTTTTTCGTAAAGACCCGTAACTGGGTGCCGTTCGCACCGAACGGTTTTGCCGGCATAAAAGCCGCGGCGGCGGTCGCGTTTTTCGCCTACATAGGTTTTGACTGCGTTTCTACCGCGGCGGAGGAAACCCGCAACCCGAAACGGGATATGCCCATCGGCATCATAGGCTCGCTCCTGATATGCACGGTCATTTACATAGTGGTGGCGGCCGTTTTTACTGGCATAATCCCGTTTGAAACGCTCAAGAACGCTCTCGCCAACGAAAAAGCCGAACCCCTGGCCCTGGCGATGCGTCACATCAATATGAACTGGGCGGGTATAGTTGTCGGTTTTGGCTCCATTGCCGCGCAGATCGCCGTGCTGCTGGTACTGCAGATGGGGCAATCGAGGATCTTTTTCTCTATGGCGCGCGACGGGCTTCTCCCTTCCGTTTTTTCGCGCGTTCACCCGGTACACAAAACCCCGCACGTTACGACCATTGTGACGGGACTGCTGATCGCCTCGGTCGCGGCGTTCACGAACATCGAGGAGATGGTAGACCTCACAAATATCGGGACGCTTTTCGCCTTCGTGCTGGTTTGCTTCGGCATAATCATTCTCCGCGTCAAAGAGCCCTCCCGCCAGAGGGCTTTCAAGGTGCCTTTCAGCCCCGTCGTGCCTCTCCTGGGGGTCGCTTCCTGCATCTTTCTCATGACCGGCCTGCCAGGCATAACCTGGATCCGCTTTGTCGTCTGGCTCATTATTGGTCTGGGGTTATATTTCACCTACAGTTTCAAGCACAGCCTGCTTCACGGCTCCGACGCGCATTCTCACGCGCATCATCCATAGGCGGTTCACCGGTCCGCTGGGTTACGCCGCCTGCTCTCCCCTTTGTAATAAGACTAATAAATTTATATAATTTAAGTTAATAAAATCTAAGCCAAAGGTCAATAAAATGAAAATCGCCATTCTCACTAACGAATACCCGCCTAACGTGTACGGCGGAGCCGGGGTTCACGTAGAATACCTGACCGGCGAACTGATAAAGGCCGAGGGCGGAAGGCATTTCGTCAAGGTCCTGTGTTTCGGAGACCAGAAAGAAGAAAGGTCCAACCTGTCCGTGAAAGGCGTTAACCCGGACTACAAATTCTCGGCGAAAGACCCGAGGCATAACAAGTTCCTCGACACTATGTTCAGGGATATCATAATGGCCGGCGAGCTCGAAGGTGTCGACGTTGTTCATTGCCACACCTGGTACAGCCATTTCGCGGGGCTCCTGGCCAGAGAGCTGCTGAGGGTGCCCCTGGTATTGACCACTCATTCTCTGGAACCACACCGCCCCTGGAAAGCCGAACAGCTGGGCTCGGCGTACTACGGGAGTTCCTGGATCGAAAGAACGGCCTATCAGAACGCCGACGGTGTTATAGCGGTTTCCGGATCCATGAAGAACGATGTCGGGAACCTTTACGGAGTACCCTCCGAAAAGATCAGGGTCATACACAACGGGATCGATCTCGACGAGTTCAAGCCCGCTCCTGACGCGGGAGTTCTGGATAAATATAAGATTGACAGGAAAACGCCCTATGTTCTTTTCGTTGGCCGCATAACGCGCCAGAAAGGCATCATTCACCTGGTCAACGCCGTCAAGTACGTTAACCCGGGGCACCAGGTGGTGCTGTGCGCCGGGGCCCCAGACACCAGAGAGATCGGCGAGGAAATGAAAGAAAATGTCGAAAAGGCCGTGAAGGTCTCGAAAAATAAGATAATATGGATATCCGATATGGTGCCTAAGAACGATCTAATAGCCCTGTACTCCCAGGCCTCAGTTTTTGTCTGTCCATCCGTTTATGAACCTTTCGGGATAATTAATCTGGAAGCTATGGCTTGCCGGGTGCCCGTGGTAGCCACCGCCGTCGGCGGCATACCGGAAGTGGTTGTCCCGGGCGAGACGGGGCTTCTGGTGCCGATCGAGACAAAGAGCCCGGGCGGGGCCGAACCGGCCGACCCTGAAAAATTCTCTCGCGACCTGGCGGGTGCCCTCAATTCCCTTCTCGGTTCTCCGGAAAAACTCAAGACGATGGGGGCCAACGCGCGCCGCAGGGTGGAGGATCATTTCAGCTGGACCAGCGTCGCCGCTAAGACCCTGGCTTTTTATAAAGAGTTAATAAAAAAATAGGAGCAGTAAAAATGGCAAAACGGGCCGTAGTTGAAAGCGTCGCAAATACCGGTATCGGAAAGGTAAGGTCGCGCGTCCAGATAGAAAGCGTCCAGCCTAAGATCAGCGGCGGCAGGTTCCCCGTAAAAAGGATCGTGGAAGACGCGGTTAAAGTTGAAGCGGATATTTTTGTCGACGGCAACAACGAACTCTCAGCCGTCCTTCTCTACCGCAAGGAAGACAGCGAGAAATGGTCTGAAACCCCCATGGCCCGCGAGGAGAACGACCGGTGGCTGGGGGAATTCAGGGTCAACGAGATAGGTCTGTGGAAATTCACGATACAGGCCTGGATAGACCATTTCAAATCCTGGCAGCGCGATTTCAAGAAAAGGGTCGAAGCGGAACAGGACGTTTCCGTAGACCTGCTCATAGGGTTGGAGCTGATCAACAAGGTGCAGAAGAAAGCGGCGCCCAGGGATAAAGAGAAATTGAACAAGATAATGGAAAAACTGAACAATAAAAGAAATAAAGCCGAGGCCAACAATGCCGTTCTCTCGGACGAATTGAGCAGGATAATGGCGAAATATCCCGACCGGGCCAACGCGGCGGTTTATAAAGAGTTGATGGTAGTCGTAGATCCGAAGATCGCCCGGTTCAGCGCGTGGTATGAATTGTTCCCGCGCTCCGCGAGCCCCCTGGCCGGCAAACACGGGACGTTCAAGGATGTAATTGCCAGGCTTCCCTACGTGGCCGATATGGGGTTTAACGTGCTTTACCTGCCTCCCATTCATCCCGTAGGCAACACCTTCCGCAAAGGCAAAAATAATTCTACCCTGCCGGAGAAAGGCGCCGTGGGCAGCCCCTGGGCCATCGGAGGCAGGGAGGGCGGACACTATTCCATTCACTCGCAACTCGGGACGCTCCAGGATTTCCAGGAACTCATCGCCAAGGCCGGGGAACTGGGGATATCCATAGCCCTTGATATCGCTTACCAGTGTTCTCCCGACCATCCCTACGTTAAAGAACATCCCGAGTGGTTCCGCAAAAGGCCGGACAATACGATCCAGTACGCCGAGAACCCGCCGAAAAAATACCAGGATATTTTTCCGCTGGATTTTGAGACGGAGAATTGGGAGGCGCTCTGGGACGAGCTAAAGAACGTCATAACCTACTGGATAAAGCAGGGAGTGAAAATATTCCGCATAGATAACCCTCACACCAAGGACCTGTCCTTTTGGGAATGGGTGCTGAGCGGAATAAAAAAAGAAAATCCCGACGTCATATTCCTGGCGGAAGCTTTTACCCGTCCCAAACTCCTCTACAGGCTGGCGAAGATTGGTTTTTCCCAGTCGTATAACTATTTTCCCTGGCGTAACACGAAATGGGAGCTTACGCAGTTCATAACGGAAATAACCAGGACCGAGGCGAAGGAATTCTTTCGCGCGAATCTCTGGACAAACACGCCCGATATCCTTACCGAATACCTGCAGATCGGAGGAGCCAACGCTTTCAAGGTCCGTTTTATCCTCGCCGCGACCCTGGGGGCGAATTACGGCATCTACGGTCCCGCGTTCGAGTTGTGCGTGGATAAATCCGTGGCGCCGAAAAGCGAAGAATACCTTGATTCCGAAAAATACGAGATAAAAAAGTGGGACCTCGACTCGCCCGTGAGCCTCAAGCCCCTGATAACGCGGGTCAACCAGATAAGGAACAGCAGCGTCGTCCTCCAGCAGGATTACAACCTGGAATTTTTTCCCGTTGATAACAACAACATTATCTGTTACGGAAAACACAACGACGACTATTCCGAGATACTGCTCATGGTCGTGAACCTCGATCCCGTCTGGGCTCAGGCGGGCTGGATCGAACTGCCTCTGGGGAAATTGGGGATCTCGGATCAGAGGCCGTACCAGGTCCACGATCTCCTGAGCGGAGACCGTTATCTCTGGAACGGACCGAGAAATTTTGTCAGGCTCGATCCCGCCAAGCAGTGCGCGCACATTTTCAGGATCAGAAGGTATCAGCGGACCGAGAAGAATTTCGATTATTATCTATAGAACAGTCTTCCCGGTGGAGCGGGATCGCCCCGCGCAGTGAGAACGGGTTGATTTTATTATTCCGTTTTTGTAAGATATTCCGACGGTAAATATGCAAAGATAAACCAGGAGCGATAAAAATGCCTCAGAGAAACGGCAAGAATCCCATCAGGACGTCAAGAGTGTTCAGCCAATCCTTCGGCAAGTCATTCGAAACCCCGGGCCAGCATAAAACGAGCGGCGAGGCGGGCGGTATCTGCCCTTCCTGCAAGGCCGAGGTGCCTCCAAAACCCGGTTTCAGGTTTTCTTCATTGAAATGCCCGAAGTGCGGGAGATCGATGGGCTCTGGGAAATAGCGGGACCGGTTAAACTTCCGGGCGGCCCGCCTAAGTGAAGTATACGCGCCTTAAGGCCTGTTTGAATAACTTACCTTTGATAATTCTTATCAATATGACTATCCCCTCTGATCAAACAACGCTGATCAATTCAGGGAGCATAACATGACTCCAAGTGAAACCAAAATAACGCTCGTAAGGTGCCCGTTTATTAATCCGTTGTTGCCGGACATCGGCCTGGACAGTTTAGCGGCGTTTTTGCGCAGGCAGGGCAGGGCCGTCTCCGCCATCGATTTTAACATAGAGTATACCCATCATTTGGGAAAGGATTGGAAAAAAGACTCTCACCCCCCCACTCCCGCTCAATTAAACGACAAAGCGCGCGAAATTTTAGCCAATTCAGGGCAAGACTACGCGGAAATCGTGTCAAGAATTTTGCAGTCGGAACCCACCGTGGTAGGTTTTTCAGTTTGGGACTGTAATACCATGGTCAGCCTGTCGGTAGCCGAAGAGTTGAAAAAAATACGCAAAGACATCATTATTGTTTTCGGCGGCCCGGAATGTTTACCGCTGCGTTCGGGAAAAACCTTCGCTAACCGCGACTTTATTGATTTTGTCGTGTACGGCGAAGGTGAGCTGACCTTAAATAACCTGGTTGAGAGTATCTCGAGGGGAGCGAGTACCTTCGATATCCCCGGTTTACTGACAAAACGCGATGGTAAAATATTAGACTCGGGCCCCGGGGAGATCATACAAGATCTTAACGAACTCCCCTTTCCCGATTATACCGATTACCCCCTGGCGTTGTATCCCGATTATAAAAGCCTCTATGTAACTTTCAGCAGAGGATGCCATTGCCATTGCGTCTATTGTTCCGTACCCGGTACGTTCAAGCTCAGATCCCGCACCGCGGAGACTGTCTTCGCGGACATCAATTTTCAGCTGCTTACCCATCCCGAAACGAATAGGTTCCATTTTTGCGACGCCAATTTAAATTCCTGCTGGGAAGAGCTGCTGAAGTTGTCGGAAATGCTGATATCGAGCGATCTGCAAATAACCTGGGCAGGTTTCTTTTCAGTCAGCCCGCTTTTAGGAGGAGCGTATTTTGACGCGCTGGCCAGGAGCGGTTGCAGGACGATCGTTGTCGGGATAGAGAGCGCTTCTCCTAAGGTCATGAAAAAAATGGGGAAAACATATTCAGTCGAAGACGCGAAGAGAATGATCATAGCCGCTCATAACGCCGGGATAGAAATAATAACTAATTTTATTATAGCATCGCCGTGGGAGGAGGAAGAGGATTTCAATATGACGCTCAAGTTTATCGAAGAAATGAGGCCTTACATAAACCAGATCGGCAGCAAATCTATGTTCTGGATAGAAACCTACGCCCCGATATTTAAAGAATATGCTGATGCCAAGGGCCCAAAATATATTAAAACAGGAAATAATGTCATGACATTTCAATCTGGCCAGCCGGAATGCGCTAGAATAAAGAGGTTCGATGATTTTGTGGGTTCACTGGGCTACGATATTTAGCGTTTTTTTACTGTTATAGTATGGCCAAGCTGAAAGCTGATAGCCGAACTTTAAACAATGCCGGAAACAGGATCATAAGGCGTGGCGGGGATTATAACCTTCTCAGCTCTTGGTAAACATTCAGGCGGTGAAATGGGTCCGCCGGCTAAAATATCACTTCTTGTCAAATCACTTCTTCATACCTTTTACCGCAATTTACCCATGTAATTACTTTTTGGTTTTATGAATATTCCCGAAACACTCCGTGAATGGATAACGGGGTTTTTGGCTGCGTTTTGCTAATTAGTGATTTCACATAATTTTCACACAATTATCGCAAATGTTTTTATCCGCGAATATATAATAATATGAAGAAGTAATAATTGAAAAATTAGTCAATATCTGTTATCTATTAATGCGGCCTTGCGGACCTTGTAGAAGTCCGCGTTGCCCGTTGCTTTACGAGTGAAAAAAATGAAACAAATCAGAAGGCTTACCATAAGCTTGATGTCCTTGTTTACAGCATTATCCATTACTTTAAACGCTGTAAGCCCGTCGTATGTCTCCAGTCTTGTTTCCCTGGCGGCCCAGGGAACAATAGTAGAAAATCAAAATATTCTTCAAGTATACTCGCAAATGGCGGCTATCCCGATAGATATAGTAAGCAGGTTAATGGGCGCGAAAACGTCAGCTAAAGATCTCGCGAAGAAACAGGGTTCACCGGAAAAGGATGCGGGCCACAAAAATCAGAATTCATCCGACCTCTCATTTGTGCCCTCACATCTGGCGGAAAGATTAACCAGGGGGCTGGAAGGGAGTTATTTGTGCATTCCCGGAGTTAATACCGACATTTATAACTTGAGAGGCTGGTATTACCTGAAGTTTCCTCTGGCGGCATGCGGATTTTGCATTATTTTAATGTATATGCTGGTGTTCCTGGTAAGATTGCGCAGGGGCAGTCTGCCCGCGCCGAACATTAAATTATTGACTCACATAATAACCCAATCCTTAGAGATTAAAAAGGATTGGGTTTTTTATTTGAATGATCGGTTCGGGAGGGCCGGCCGGCTGTCGCGGTGGGTAAACTTTACCAGATTTTGCGCGCTCGTAACGCTGGCGAGTTTCCTGATCACGTCGATTTTCCCCCAGGGGGCCGGCGCTTTCTCAAAACGCGAGCAAAGCACAAAGGTTATCTCCGACATACTGGGAAGTTTTGAGATCCCTTATTCCGTGGGAAGGGTAACGGCCGCGAAGTGTTTTAGAGGTTCGAAAACCGTAATAAATATACAGGACCTGCACTGCCACGGCGAGGTGCAAAAGAATATTTCAAGGATACTCTCGCTTATCGATGAGAAGTGCGGCTTTAAAAAGATCTATATCGAAGGCGCCGAGGGCGTACTGGATACGTCGTGGATAAACGAGATCAGAGACGAAAAACTAAGAGCCTCTGTCATTGACTGCCTCGTTGAAAGCGGACGGCTTAACGGGGCCGAATATTATTCCATGGTATCGAACAAACCAAAACTGCTGCAGGGCATGGAAGATAAAAAAGTCTACGATGCGAACATAGTCAGGTTGAACAAGATGATCAACGGCAAGGCCGGTATCGACGCTACGCTTATGCCGTCCCTGAAGTCCGAAGTGGAAAGGATAAAAGGCGTGTATTTCAGCCAGAAAAACCTGAGAATAGAGAGGATGACCGGCCAGTACCGGACAGGCGAAATATCGGCAAAAAAATACTACAAGATACTCCAGAAATTAACGTTGGAGGCCGGCATCGATATCAGCGCCTACGAAAATATAAGCAAATTCCTCTCGATACTCAGGATGCAGAAGCGGTTGAACTACCCCAGGATCACCGCCGAATTGAATGCTTATATGAATACTCTCAAATATAAGCTTTCGTATATGGATTATATTCAGCTGCAGGAGAAAACCAAGGATATCTCCAGGCTCGACGAACTCTACTTAGCCCTTTCCAAGATCACAAAAGAGCTGAATTTCAAGAACGAACAGGGTTACGGCGAATTAAAGGAGTTCTTCGAATTTGTCGATGCCAACCAGAAAATCAACCCGATGCAGCTGGTCGGCGAAGAGAAGGCGCTCCTGGCCGAGCTGCTTAACCGCTGCGCGCAAAGCGGGAGCGAACGCGAGATAGTATTCATATCGAATTTTGTGGGGGTACTGGATGATTATTTTAACAACAGGATCTCTTCTCAGGACCTCAGTTACTTCAAACAAAACCTTCCCAGGTTCACCCTATTGTGGAAAAAATACGCCGACGCAGGCAAACTTGCGCCGGTAAATGAATACAGCGGGCTTTTTGACCGCTTCTACGAAGCGAACCTCGACAGGAACAGGTTCTTTGTCGAGAACATTTTCGGTAAAACTCTCAACGCGCCGAAAACCGCCATAGCGTCCCTTTCGGACGACGCCGAAACGATGCTCGCGAAGCTAAACTCCTCGGACGATATTTACGTCGTTATCACCGGCGGTTTCCACACGCCCGGCTTTACAAAACTGCTGAGCGGCAAGGGGATTTCTTACATCGTAATAACCCCCAACGTGACCAAAGACACGAAATACTCGGATTCTATATATGAAGAGCTTGTAAGGGAACACGCAAAAATACTATCGCAGAGTATTCCGCCCGGGGTGCTTACCGATGAATTGGCATCGATGGCGCCCGCTCAAAGAACAAAATTCCTGCTCACCGCTTCCGTGCAGGGTAAAATAAGAGAACTCGCCGATGGGGGGAGAGATGCGGATGAGATAATAAATGATGTCAGGGCATTCGTGAGTGAATACGGAAGGAGTACCGGTAATTCGGCGGTCTTCGGATCGGCGGGCGTGGGTCTTTATACACTCACGGTAAACGGCGAAAAGCACTTTTTTAGCGTTAAAGGGAACATTGTTAAGCTTGTAGATTCGGAGAGCCCCGCGGGATTCGTTCCGACGGTTGCGGATAACGAAAACTCAGTCACCGGAACCGGTTCCTCGATGTTCCCGGTGCAAGATATGCATTCCTCCGAACGAGGAGCTCCGGCTACCCTCAGCTCCAGCAGGTGGTTTGGTAATTTATTTGGCAGGAACGCGGTTACCGATTCTATTGATGAGTTATTGATCGCTCCCGTCGCGGAACTTGGCAGATTCGCAAAAATATCCGCGATCTACATTGAATTCATCGGGCATCAGCGGTCGGATTCGGTCGCCGAAAGAAATGAATATAGAGATAAGTATGAAATTGCGGTCAAGGATTTCTACAGGGTGCATGGCTATGACACCGAAAACACCCGGCAATTTGATTTCTTCGCCGTGGGAATGAATTCGATAATGTTACAGGCTGCGGGGTCGCGATTCAAGAGACTTTCGCTGGTGTCAGGCCATTTCATATACAATCTAACGGCCAGGATGTCTAAAAGAGATCTTCCCTCTATGACGCTGGGCGGGACCGAACTAGCCGAGTATACCGAATCCAGCGCCGAGGTCGCGGCCGGGGATGCCTACGCGGTATCCGAAAAAGTACTAAAGCTCGCGAGCGAGAATTACCTCCTGCTTGGCAACGGGCTGATCTACGAGATAGCCGGAGACCCCGAACTGAGCGAAAGGTTCACGATAGACGGCATAAAACAGGAGATACTGAGCAGGTTCCCGGATCTCGCCCAGCGGATAATCGCCGAACGCGAAAAAAGGAACATCGGCCTCGCGGAAACCGCGAAGCGCTCCGAGTGGTTGAAGCTTTTGCTCGCGGCGGAGCTCCTGAACGGACTGCTCGCTGAAATCGCGGCGCGGCCCGCTCAGGTTATCGCGCTGACAAAGCAAACACCGGGGCGTGAGAGCGCGGCGGGTTCAGCGCTCACTCAGCCCTTATCCGGAACGCCGGAACTCAATTTAGTCAAGCTTGTGAAGCCTGACACCGAAACTGCAGGGTTGCAACAGGCGCGGGATATCGTTAAGATGTACGGCCTGGGGTCCATGGTCTCTGCACAGGGATTAAAGGGCGGAATGGGAGCAGGTGCTGGAAAAACGATTCAGCCCATGCTTGTCGAGACGACCGTTGGAAAAAGGTATGTGATTAGAGTGATACAGGCGTATAATGGGTATTTAAAGTCGCGGATATTAGAATTCGATGATGTTAAAAATATATTGCGGGATGATTATAATTTTGCAGAGCACCTTATCAATAACGGTTTCAAGATTGTTTCCCGGATATATCTTACCACCGGGGGTGTCCCTTATGCGGTGTACGACCAGAAAATAAGTGTGTCCGATTTTCTCATGGCTGAGGGCATAGGCAATGACCGCGCAAAAGCCCGGGCAGCTTATGAGAAATATTTGGATACAAATAAATTTGAAAATTGGGAAATCGCGGGTAAAGGCGAGGATTACATAACAGTGCGCCGGCTGGTGACGGTCAGCGAATTTAAAGAAGGCGAAGATGCCGACTGGGGAGACTTTAGGGGCGACCTTCTTGAGAACGCCGCCGCGACGTTGGCCCGGTACCATTATGCCGCCATGGGATTTGAGGGCCCAGGGTTAAAGAAAAAGCCCAGCCGGTTGAGCGCTGGAGCGATGGGCTGGACGAAAAAATTACTTAATGACGCGAAAAATAAGATTGAAGAGAAGAAAAACAGCAACGAGCCCCTTTCCGGTATAGAAAAATATTTTATTGATTCTCTTTTTCCTAAAGACGGAGTGTCTATCATTGACCGGATAGATGAAGCAGTAAGAAATGTTGAAAGGCTGACAAATAGCCAACCCGCTTTGATGAGAGTCGTGACCCATGGTGATTTTCATCCGAAGAACGTAAAAGTAAAGAAAAAAACGAATAAAGCCGATAGTTCATCATTTAAGGGTAACGAGATTGTAGGCCTGTTTGATTTTGACTTTGCCATGGAAGATTTACGCGTAGCGGATTTTCTCCAGGGTGTTTTACCTGATGATGCTTCCGAAGATATGGTGTGGATGTTTCTGCGGGCTTACCAGAGAGAAGCCGGTAAGTTGGGTATCCCGCTTTCAGAAAACGAAATCAGAATGTTTTTTGAGTTGCGCAAGATAAAGTATATAGGCATGCTGGGCTGGTTAGGCGAGAAGAATAAGCTTGAAACTATTGAGCACAACCCCGCTGAAATTAATTGGTATAAAGCACAGCAGAGGAGTTTAGAAGAATGGAGTGATTTGCATTGGGATTCAATGGATAAGCAAGATATTATGGATAATCTTAACCCATCCATTTTCTCCCGAGAGCTACCTCAAGCCACAGCGACGCACACGTATGAATGGATGGCGCGGTTGTTCGGGTGGTATTTTGCCAGGTTTGCCAAGCCCCGCCTTGACCTGCGTTGGAAGGGCGATAAGGAAGGGAAGAATAAGGATGGCAAGAGAATAGAGCAGTGGTTTGAAGGGGACTCCGCCATAAAGAATGCCTCGGCGGTGCGGTTCACGCGGTTCTGGTTCGCGCCGGTGTGGGAGAACACGCGGATGCTTGTCATGCCGTGGACGTTCGGGGCGGCGCACAAGCAGTACAGTGAAGCGCAGCAGCAAGCCCTGACGCGCGAGTTGGCCTGGCCGGCAGCGAAAAGGGCGCTGGCGGTGGGCGTCGCGGCGGGCATCGTTGCGGGTCTTGCGACCGGCTCGGTGATATGCGGTTTAGGATTGGGGACAGTGGCGTGGTTCGCGGCGGGAGCGGTCATACACGCCAACTATAACCGCCGCCAAGATCGCCTGGCTCGCCTGGCTCGGCAGATCCAGATGGGTGAACTGCCGACTTTGACACGGGCCGAACGCAGAATATTTGAGGACACTCTAACGCAGGCCGCCAGATATCATGATATATTCGAGAACGCGGAGCAGCAGGATATTGACAGGCTGCCTGCCGTGATCGATCCGAAGCTCGGTATAAGCCAGGTGGACCCCGTAACGGGAAATGCCATTAATGAAAGAGAAGTGGATTTCCTTACTCCGGATAATGTGGTACTGAAATTATCCTGGAAAGACAGGATTATTTCTAACCTGTTAACCGTTATTGCCAAATTCCCGGTTTATAAGCAATGGGCTGAAAATAAGCTCAATATTTTGATGAGAGCGAACTGTAAAATTGATCACAGGAGTTCGCCGACAAATATCGGACTCGCTATTTTGAACAGCGTAATGGAATGGCAGAGCGGTAAAATAACAGCGGAAGAGGCGAACCAAAAGATACGCAATATGGTAACTGTCGTAGAAAGACTTCCTAAATATAAAGGGCACTTATATAACTGGTATAACTCACAAACATTGAGTGTCTATGAAGAGCATGGGGATAAGGAAAAATATCATCTCAATTCAAATGATTTCCTGGGATTTATATCATCAATTGACAGCGGCAATCTGGCCGCGTTCTTGTTGATAACCGCCAACAGCATAACTGATACGGAACTAAAGAAGCGGATACTTAAGATCGTAAGAGACATGGATTTTGGGATGCTCTATGATAAATCCAGAGGCCTTTTTTATGTGGGCGGTTTACATCAAATAAGCAGCAGAGTAGGTAATGAGTTTAATCCGTCTGAAGGGCATTACGACGTGCTGCTTGGCGAAGGCAGAATAGCAAGCGTGGTAGCTATCGCTAAAGGCGAGGTACCGCGCGATCAAATGGACCATATGAAGAGGCACATGGCGGGAACAAGCGAAGAATCTTCGGGATCCCCCGCGATGTCATATTTCGGCACGAGCATGGAAACAAGTCTCGCGGGAAGTATTTTCCGCGAAACCGGCGCTATGTTGGGAGAAGTACACAGGATAATGACCCGCCGGCAGGTAGAAGCTGGAATATATGGAGTTATGGGACAATCAGAAACAGCCTGGGATTTCGAACAAGGTAGCGGTCACGTGCTTTACGGCCCTCAGGGCGTAAAAGCTAACGCCATGAATCATGAGGATAAGAATTTTGGGCGTATCTATTCGCCTTACGCCGCCATGCTCGAAGCCCCCTGGGCTCCCGAAGAAGCCGCCAAGGCGTTAAAAAACTATAAAAAATTGGGTATGGGCTCGCCTATCGGCCTGTGTGAATCAGTTGAGTTCACGAAAGACGGCAAAACCTTGGTAACGCCGGTAGTGTTTGTCCATCACACGGCGGGGATGGGAGCCATAGCTTTGTTCAACCTGGACAGCGGCGGCTATCTGCAGGAAAAATTCCATTCGAATCCGTTCAATACCGGAGCCGTCTTTGAAGATGAATTGAAAGACGCTCCGGCTGATCTGATAGCCAAGGGGCTGATCAAACAGGCAGATGTCTATTATGTCGTGACGGCGGACCGGGAAACGATACAAAACGCGAAAATTGACGCGAAGACGAAAGCCGTTCTTCTTGACGCTCTCAGCCGGATAGGTGTGGTTGAGGAAGCTCTTGATACGCGAAAAGAAGATATAGTTGAAGCGGCGCCTCAACAGGTTTCAGGGCTTGACCTCGAGATGGCGTACCAGTATAAACAGCATCTTGGGGAACCTGTGCCAGATTGCGTGGAAGGGCATCTGGGCTATACGGTTAACGCGTCCGCTAAAGGCGGCGGTTCCAGCTGGATGGGCGAAGAGGTTCAGTATTATAACCGCGTGTTTTATGTCAAGGATATCACTTCCGGGAAAATGCTGCCCGTAGGCCTTAAACCCCTTGATACTAAAATTGTAAGAGGCAAAATAGTTATACCGGGCTTCATCGAACTTCCGGAAGGCAAGATCGAAGTCGTAGTTACCGGAACCGCTTCAAAAGAAGACTCGGCCGAAGTCTGGGACATAAAGATAACGAATAACACCGGAGTCAAGAGGGATATCGACATTACCGGTTATCTGGAATGGGTCATGGATAACATGGTCGCCTGGAAAGACGCGACAATTTTCAGGAAGCTTACTCTCGGAGCCGATTATGACCCCTCGTTAAAAGTAATCACGGCCCAGAGACGGGTCACCGGTCCGGAGCGCGATAAACAGCATTCGGGAGTGTTCTTTATAGCCGACAATAACAGGGTGGACGGGCACGCCGAAAGCAGGCTGAACTTCATCGGCCGCCTGAGAAATCTCGCCCATCCCATCGCCATGGATAAGGGGCTTGTGCCTGGCACGAGCGACGTCAGGGACCCCGCGGCAGCGCTGTCTCGGCGGGTCAGCATCGCCGGCGGAAAGAGCGCGACCATAACTTTTGTAATGGCTAACGCGGCCGACAAAAACGAAGTTAAGAGTTTAACGGAGAAATACAGGAACAGGGATTACGTGGAAAAGCAAATGAGCCTCGCTGAAGTTTCCGCGCCGGCGCAAGCGCTTCGCCGTGACGGCCGCGTAAAAAGCTTCATGGACTGGTTCGCGCACAACGCCCAGAGACAGTGGCGTATGGCGAGAGAGCCCCGCGTAGCCGACGAGGCAAAAAAAGAGACGGGCCATTTCTCCGAGAACGGCAGAGCTTATATAGTGGATGATCCCTCCGCCACGGGCAAACCTTTTTCGCAGGTCGTGGCTAATAAGGTATACGGTTTCCTGGCAACGGCAGGCGGTTCAATATTTAGTTTTAACGGCAACGCCCAACAGAAAAGAGTGACCGCGGCCGAACCCGACGCCGTCACGGAAGAGCCGATGAGGGGAGTTATTGTTAAGGATGCCGATACCGGAAAAGAGTGGTCCATCGCTCAAAACCCCAGAACGGACAAAGACGCAAAATACAGAACGGAAATGGGGCAGGGTTACGTTAAGTACATATATGAAAAAGAAGGCGAGTGGAAGATAACCATGACGATGTTCGTCTCCTCCAGCGACGAACCCGTCGAATTCTGGGATATAGACGTCGAATACACGGGAGAAAGGTCTTCTCAGGGAAAAAACATCGAAATAGGTAGTTTCCTTAAATGGGCGCTAAGCAGGAATTACAACCAGGCGACGGATAATACCAGCACAGAGGTCAGGCACGAGACGGTCATAGCTAAAAATCCAGATGCCCTGATAAAGGATTCCGTGGGCTTCCACTGCGTGGTCGCGGATAATGCCGCCGCGGTGCGCGCGACGGATGATGTGTTCGGGGCCAAAGCGGATCCGTTCTCGGGAGTCTCGGTCAAACTAAATCTTAACGCGAGTAACCATTATAAGACCAGGGTCACTTACATGCTGGGAATGACGGAAAATGACGCCGACGGCGCGAAAGCTTCCGCGCTTATGGCGAAATACAGGAACCGGGCTAACATCACGGAAACATTTGATAAAGGGCAGAAAGAGTGGAACGATTATCTAGACGACCTTAAGGTGGAAACCCCGGATAATAATTTTAACAGGATGACGGACTGGATGCGCTACCAGGGGGTTGTCTGGAGCTATTACGGCAAAACAGGTTATTATCAGGCGGGCGGCGCGTTCGGTTTCAGGGACCAGTTGCAGACAGTGTTCGCAATGGCCTCATCGGGGAACCCGGCGGATGTCAAGCGCGCCGAGGAACACATAATAAGATGCGCCGGACGGCAGTTCCCGGAGGGAGACGTTCTGGGCTGGTGGCACGATTTCGGAAAAGACGAGAATGGCAAAGACATCAACTTCGGCGTGAGGACAAAGATATCCGACCACTATCTCTGGCTTCCCTTCGCGGCGGCCCAGGTGATCGGCGTTTCGGGAGACATGTCGCTGCTGGATACCAGAGTTCCTTATCTCAGCGGCAACCAGATCCCCGCCGACAGGAACGATTACGTTGATCAGTTCAAGGCGTCGGACATACCGGAACAGAATGTCTCTATATATGAGCACTGCGTCCGGTCGATAGAGCGGTCTCTGAGCAATATGGGCGAACACGGACTGCCTCTCATTGGAGCGGGAGACTGGAATGACGGCCTGGACGAAATAGGCATCAAAGGCCGCGGAGAAACCGTCTGGGGCGCCTTCTTCCTTTACAAGGTACTTGTCGATTTCGCGGCCATTGCGAGAACAAGAGGCGACATAAAAACAGCTGCGAGATACGAGGCCGAAGCCGCGAAACTTTCCGCTAATATTGAGAAATTCGCCCAGGCCAGTAAGGGGCTCACAAAGAAATGGTTCGTAAGGGCGTTCACTGATTCCGGAAGTAGAATGGAAAAGCTCGACGCCATACCCCAGGCCTGGTCCGTTATCTCGGGCGCGGTGGGAGGCAAACTGGCCAGAAAAGCTCTCTGGACGGCTTTGGATGAACTGTATGACGAAGACACCAATATAATAAGACTTTTCGATAAGCCCGTGGACAGGCAGGAAAACGAGAACTTCCCCGTAGGGCACCTCGGAAAATATTTTCCCGGGGACAGGGAGAATGGAGGCCAATACACGCACGGAGTCAATTGGCTGGTGTACGCCCTCGCGTTGTACGCGGCCCATAACCCCGCCGAAGCCAACAAGGGCAAATACGGCGACCTTTTGTGGAAAGTAGCGAAAGTCTTAAATCCGACCGAACACGCCAAAAAAGCCAACTACAGAGGCGAGCCCTACATCGCGCCCGCGGACGTCAGCCCCAAAGGGGTCGCGGGCTGGACCGGCTACACGGGTTCGACGGGCTGGATATTAAAGACAATGCTCGAGGGCATGCTGGGCCTGCGGTTCAGGGACGGCAACAGGCTTTATATTGATCCCGTGCTTCCAGTGGAAAGCTGGGGCAAGCAGGGCTACACCGTAACGAAAAAATTCGGGACCGCGCGGTACAAGATACAAGTCACGAATCCGGACCAGGTTTCGATCGGCGTTAATAGTATCAAGTTAGACGGGCTGGATATTGATCCCTCCAAAGGTGTTGAACTGCGGGATGACGGCAGGGAACACCGGATAGCAGTCGTAATGGGCAAGCCCGCAGTCCGCAACCCGCCGTCTCAAGGAAATGAACTCCCGCTGACAGCGGCGGCCGATCCTTTAGAAGCGGCGCGCGCGACTGTCGTAAAAGTGATCTCTGCGGTTTCAACCGCTTCTAACCCCGGCAAGACGATCTACGAGAGATTGAATCCCGTCTCAACGATAGCTCCCGAACTTCTGGGAAAAAATTATCTGTTATTTTCAAATGATTCCCAAAATATAGAAGCAAGGGTAAAGCAGCGCGCCGGATTAGGATTGAACGTTGTCGGCGTCGCGCCTTTAGGCGAGATGCCGCGAGAGGGGATGAAAAACCTGGGGGATCTCAGCAAGGCTGAAATACCCGGGAACAACGGCGACAACATTCTTGTTGACGTATGGGCAAAAAATGTCACCGCGGACAACGGGAACTCCGCCTGGGTCCTTTATTACGGGCTTCCGGCGCAATGCAGTGAGCTGACCGCCTCAAGAGCGCCTCTCGCGGTAGCGGAGCTTCTGAAGACGAATATCCGCGTACAACAAGAACTCGGACTGGACCGGCAGACATTGAGTTGGGGAAATATAACAAGAAGCTATTACGGAAGGGAAAACCCGTTCGGGATCGATGTAATCGAAACCGACGACCCGCTAAACGCTCCCGAAACGGCTTTTGAAGGAATGAACGGGCATATCGCGATGTTTCGCGGTACGGTCAGGATACTTATGTCTAAAAGAGCGCTGACCTCCGGCGAGAGCGCCAAGAACAAAAAAGTATTCGATATGGTCTCGGGGGCCGATGAACAGCTGGCGCCGGTGCTGGCATTCGCCGGCTCGATGACGAAGATCAGGTCCGCCGAGCTGGGTATATCGAAAAGCAGGGTGAACGTGGCCGTTGTAGTGGAACTGCCCCTGTCCGGCAAGCTTGACGCCGATAATTTTAAGAGACACATATTGGCGCTAAAAAACAACATGGGTTTTGACACCGTTCTTTTAAAAATGCCTCCAGACCGGGGAATAGAAAACATCGGTATAATGCAAAACGCCGTTTCCGAACTCCAGGCACAGGGCGTAAGGGTATTCTTTGAATATAAGGTTATAAACACGGATCTCGCGCCGGGCGACATATCGGCTATTTCAAAAACCGGGGTTCAGGGAATGCAAATAAACTTAACCGGTATTACATCAGAGATACAGGCAAAGCAGATGCTGTTATCTCTGAGAAGGGTTAACCCGGACATTCAGATCTCCGTGATGCTCGCCGATGGATTGGCTGACAATACGGAATTGAAGGCGATCTGCCTGTCAAATAATTTTGTTGAGGCGCAGCAGGTTGAGATCTCGAAAGCGGGACAGGACCGCGTAACTCAGATAAATAAAATCGCGGGGAAGATCTGGTTCCAGGTTGTCTTACCCCGGTCGGCCGGCGAAGTAGACAACGAGATGCTCGGCACATTCTTTGGGTGCCTCGAGACGTCAAACGCGTGGGGTATAGCGATCCCCGAAACACAGGACGAAAACCTTGACGGAGCGGGAATTTCACCCTTAAAAAACAGCCTTGCCGGGATCATACGTTCAAGGCTGGCGCAGATACAGGCGATTCCTCAAGACCCCTATAAAAAAGCTTACGATACGGTGTGGAACCTCGATGCGGATGAGGTTCCGGAATTAACGCCGGTCGCTCAAAGCGCGGTATTACCCCTTTTAGCTGCGTGTAACTCCGGCAAATATGACGAAGCATCCGAATATATCAATAAGATCGCCGGATCTTTACAAGCCGACCAAAAGGCATTCAGGACCGTGAGGAACTACTACCAGCACTTGCAGGCGCTCATCGAAGGCGCCAACGGCAGGGAGAAGGAAGAAAATATCAAAGCGGCAGCGGGCTCAGCCCGCGCGATACTCGAGAGGAACCTCTGCGACAGGTACAGCGATAAAAATTTACCGCTCGCCAGCAAAACTCACAGGCAGGTTTACGGTATGTCGCTCGTGGAGGCGGTGAGCAGGGTGGGTCTTGTCGCGGGTGATACTTACGACGAAGCGTATACTAACTATGCGAAGGCCTTAAACGTGACTTCCGGCCAGTCGCCCGCAGTGGGCGTGATCGTTGAAAAACTTGAAAGACTCAGCGATGCGTCCAATCAGCGTGAGGCCGAACAGGCTGCAACCGAGAGCATAAGAGAAGTCCTCGAGATGATAAACGCTGGGAAACTTAACATCAAAGACCCTGCCGTAATAACCGGCCTTATCAGGCTTTTCAGTTTTGCACAGAAAAACGTGGATCTTAAAGAAAAGATCAAAGGGCCTGAAAACGCGGCGGTAGTATCGTTGGAAGCTATGCTGGGCGCAGGATAAGCGCAGGCTTCGGCGTTATCTTTCCGCTTTGTAACTTGTTTGCCTACCCGAGATATTTTTGATATAATCCAAACAATGGTTTAAGAACAAAAATACCGTTACGCCCGCCTCATCGCGTGGGTAAATCAACGGCAAAGTTTTGCTTCATATTTCATTTATTTTTATAGTCTTAAAGTTTGTCTGGAAGCCGGCGGGCTTAGAGCCCAAGGCTTATAAAAAATGCGCGGGTGGCGGAACTGGCAGACGCACAGGACTTAAAAAGCGAAAGTAGGGGGGATAACCTACCGACGGAAAACGAACTTCCTCAAGATAAATCAACGAAAACTGAATATTTCAAGTACGGATATCGCCAGGCAGAAATCGCCAAGCATACCGGTTTGCATTATTCGACAATTAGCAGGTTGATCAGTGCAAATAAGATGTAGGCGATGTCAAAATACAAGACCTGGCCCCACCATTCCGCGGATGAAGTTCACATATATAACCGTGTGCTTCCAGCGGCCGAGGTGGTACAGCGGTTCAACATGGTGCCTAATATGAAGCCTAACCAGCCGCTAGTCCCAACAGGCGATTCGTTCGATTGGGTAAGCGGTCAAATAGCACAATCTACTGGTTCTATTGCGGCATTGTATAACTTCAAATTCCAGGCCATAGACCTTCAAGCAGATGACCTGACATATATTATTGACTGGGACTGCGACCCGTCAAGCCCGACATACGTAAGCTCGAATACGCGGACTATTAACGGCATTGCAAGCGGCCAGTTGTTGGAAGCGCGCAATAGCTGGACCCAGGTAGGCACGCATTACATAAGGGCAATGGTTATTAACGCCGAAGGCAACCAGTCCGACTGGGGCCCGTGGCTTGGGATAATACTGGATGTGCCTATAAGCACAAAGGTTGACCAGTTAATGCTTATAGGGGCGAATGCTGGAGTATGTTTTACAGATTCAAACGTGTTTACGGGAACAGTAGGCGAGCATATAGGCGGTTACAGTATAACAGCCAATTACGTATTGAACGCAGGATACCAGGGCCCGATATGTGATAAGAGCTTGTGGTGGGACATATTGGTAGGGCAATCTGCCCCCGGCGGCACCGAGACAATGCCGCCTGCAAAAGTGAGCGTAAGCTCATTTGTAAATTCAAGCGATAAGAGCACAATAGTAAACGGTCTGCGGCAGAACGCCGGTGTAACATTAAAAGACAACAACGGTAACAGCCGCCTGACTAACGGCAGATGGATACAGTACGACTACGACAACCGTCCGATAAGGATAATAACGGAAGACGGCACGGAAACAGTAATGAGTTATGATTATGAAGGCCAGCGGATCACAAAAGCTGTAATGCCCGTAGGCGGTACCACTGACTTCAAAACATTATACGTTGGCACCATCTTCGAAGAGAACTACATAGAGAACAATTACGCAAACCCCGCCAGTACAGGAACAACGAAATACATATATGCCGGAAGCCAACGGGTAGCAATGCTCAGTTCTGGAGATACAAATTACTTCCTGCCGGACCATTTGGGAAGCACGGACAAAATAACCGACAATTCGGGTACTGTTGTCAGGACAACGACATACAGCCCGTTTGGCGCGACGTATTCTTCAGTTGGCACGAAGGATGATGAACACAAATATACCGGTCAGGTTTCAGATGATAATACGGGGTTGTATTACTACAACGCTCGATACTACGATCCACAGCTGGGGACGTTCCTGACGCCTGACACTTTGGTCCAAGACCCATACGACCCGCAGACACTTAACCGTTACGCCTACTGCCGTAACAATCCGATTATCTACACAGACCCATCAGGCCATATTTTTGGGATAGATGATATATTAATTGGTATGGCGATAGGTGCAGCTATGGGCGGTTCCAGCGGACATTTGCTTGATGGACATGGTGGTGCATGGAATTGGGGCGGAATGATTCAAGGAGCAGCAGTGGGTGGGATTGGTGCTGGATTTGCCGAATTGGGTGCTGGATTGGGAGGCAATTTGGCTGCTGGAACATTTCATTCCGCTGTTAATAGTTTCGGCTATAATGTAGTTTCTTGGGGTATGGGTGGCGGATTTGCAAATGCCTCAGTGTATATGATGACTGCACAAAACCCAACAGCAGGAGGTTTCTTGAGCGCATTTGGTCAAGGTGCAGTAGTCGGCATGGGCATGGCTGTAGCAAGAGAAGTGATATTTGGTCATCCCAATTCAAACTACAACCAACCTAAAGAAGTTCAAGCAAATGAAGCAAAGGCAGGACTCTCTCCTGATAATATCAAACAAATGACAGATAATGTTGATAAGTCTCCAAATTATTGGGTTAATAATAAACTTGACCTTTCAAATGTAGATGAATTCCAACTGATGGATTACTATAACGATGCGAGCGGGGTTGCAACTTCTCATGCAGACACAGATTATGAATTTGGTCTAAGATTTGGAGATGGTAATCACTTAGAGTGGAATTTTGACGAAAATTTAGATATTCACGCAGTAAATCATCTTGACTGGTCCGGGAATACATTGGTACATGCTGGGTTTGAATATCCTCTTTATGGTAAAGGATATTACTTTGGTATGATGCCTGAATTGAATAAATAAATTGGAGGTAGCATATGGGTACATTAAAGAATATGATATTTTTGTGTCTGCTTGTATTTTTCGGTGGATGTGCAACGATGAACTCAAAAGAAATTCCTAAAATGGATAACAGTACTAGTGTTGTTTATATCATTCATGAAAAGGTTTTATCTGGGGACACATTGCTAAAAGAAAAAATATTTGTTAATGGTCAGTCTCAATCAAAACTAAAAACTAACTATTATACTTTTTTTTATGCTAAACCGGGAGAATATAAAGTTGAAAATGAAGGAGGAACACTGTTCGGAAGCGATCCCAAATTGGCAGGTAGTATAGAAATCAAATTAGAAGCAGGCAAGGTGTATTATTTATCTTACAAAATTAAAACAAAAATAATTGAAACTGCACATATTAACGAAAAAAGAATTAGTCCTGCTGGGGCTGAATGGACAATCTTGGATGAAGCCAAAGGTAAAGAACTTATAGAAAAGATGACTTTCTGTAAACCAATAAAGGATAACTTTTAAGTAAGATTGTTCTTTGACTTCTTCGTATATTTCCATATGAATCTATAGTAACTAAACAACGCTCGTTACTACGATCCACAGCTGGGAACCTTCTTGACCCCTGACACTATGGTTCAAGCTCCGTATGATCCGCAAACATTGAACAGGTATACATATTGCAGGAATAATCCTATAATATATTCTGACCCGAGCGGGCACATATTCGGTATTGATGATTTATTAATAATAGGAATAGCGGCTGCTTATGGGGGGTTAAAGGAAGGGACACATAATTTCACGCGCTCGGGCGCTAATTTTGACTGGAGCGCAGGATTAGAAAATGCCGGAAAATGGGCTACTGTTGCTGCCGCGGCAGTTTATACGGCTGAATACTTTATTGCCCAATCCGGGCCAAGTGCAGCAAGTCATGCCGCTGCCGGAGCAAATGGCGCAGGTGCAGGAGCAGGTGCTGGCGGAGCCGGAGCGGGTGGCAATGGAAGTGTGGCTACGATGCAAGTAGGGTCTAATGGATTTACTATGTCGGGTGATACTGCCAGATTTTT
>Ga0265316_10000401_pt1 | contig 49342 bp, 49 predicted proteins | sample 4522metaG_FD_202092 | JGI IMG/M metagenome (GOLD analysis project Ga0265316, IMG submission 202092) | Rhizosphere microbial communities from Carex aquatilis grown in University of Washington, Seatle, WA, United States - 4-5-22 metaG | ecosystem: Host-associated > Plants > Roots > Rhizosphere >... | reverse complement strand
TTGATTCAATTGTGATCCAAACAAGAGAAATCGTCCGACCTGGCAGAAAAAATGAAAGAAAACAACACCCAAAGAAACTCTACTATATGAATTACAAACCATTATAGCTTAAGTCAACGACATTGAAATATGAACTATAATTGAATTTTTATATTAAAATATTCAAGATTTTTAAAGCATAAGTGTTTCATGGCGATTATTTGGGTAATTTTGCCTTATTATATGAGGTAAAGATTAATAATAAACGAAAAATAGAAACGAAATTAAATCCATATTTTATGGAATCAACCCGATTGCAAAAAATTTCACGGCTCTTACAGAAAGAGTTAGGAATATTGTTTCAGCGTGAAAGCCATGCAGTTTGTAATGGTAAAATGGTTACAGTAACTTCCGTTCGCGTTAGTCCTGATTTAGGATTGGCCAAAGTTTATATCAGTATATTTCCGTCCGATCAAATAGAAGAAACTCTATTTCAAATTAAAAATCAAACTAAATATATTCGACATAATATTGGTCATATTATGCGAAACCAATTACGAATAGTGCCTGAATTTGAATTTTTTGTTGATGATAGCCTTGATTATATTGAAAAAATTGAAAAATTAATTAAACCATCAAAAAATTTGTGATTTATCAATATTATATATTTTATAACTTTCCAAAGTAATTAACAAATTTATGCAATACGAACCTATAAAAAGAAGCCTTGGTCGTGTTTTTAACGACAAACCTTTTTTTAGAATATTTTTTTACAAACTTCTTAACATTTTATTACTCAGAGCCTGGTATGTTAAAAAAGAACTTAATATAGTAAGAAAATCTATTGGCAGTATTGCTTCTATACTTGATGCTGGTTCTGGATTTGGGCAATATACCTATTTCCTGTCAACAGTTTCTAAAGGATGGAAGATAACGGGTATCGATATTGAAGAAGAGCAGATACTGGATTGCAACAATTTTTTCAATAAGCTTGGGAATTCAGAACGCATTAAGTTTTCAAAAGCTGATCTGACCCAATTTGTTAAACCTGATGAATATGATCTTATTATTTCTGTTGATGTAATGGAACATATTCAAGATGATGTGAAGGTATTCAAGAATTTTTATCAGTCATTAAAATCAAATGGAATATTACTGATTTCCACACCTTCAGATCAGGGTGGGTCTGATGTTCATGATGATCATGAAAAATCATTTATTTCAGAGCATGTAAGAGATGGGTATAGCAAAGTTGATATACAAGAAAAACTAAAGGCCGTTGGATTTACAAATATAAAATCAAGATACAGTTATGGGATTCCTGGTCAAATTTCGTGGAGACTATCTATGAAATACCCGATAACATTATTAAATATCAGTAAGATTTTTTTTATAATTCTACCCTTATATTATTTAATTACTTTTCCATTTTGTTTGATATTAAATTACTTTGATTTGGTTTCCAGTCATAAGAGCGGTACGGGCTTAATTATTAAAGCATGGAAATGAAAAAAATATTTTAGAAATTATTTTTCTTATTTTGAAAATAACCAGATAATGTAATGTTTTTAAATTCTTATAAATTTCCATTTTTTGTGACACGAAGGTATCTCAAGGCTAAAAAGTCACATTCAGCCATTAACATTATCTCATTAATTTCATTATTTGGTGTAGCAATTGGCACAATGGCTCTTATAGTTGTTTTATCTGTATTTAACGGGTTTGATGATCTAATAAAATCGCTTTTTAATTCATTTGATCCTGATATAAAAATTACAGTTGTTGAGGGGAAGTCATTTATTCCGGATTCTGCAAAATATTGTCAAATAAAAGCAATACCCGCAATAGCAGAAGTTGCAGATGCAGTAGAAGAAAATGCACTGGTTCAATATGGTGAAAAACAATATATATCAACAATTAAAGGTGTTACCAATAATTTTAATATTGTTTCAGGTATAGACAAAAAAATTACTGAAGGTAAATTTCAACTTAAAAATGGCAAAATCCCTTATGCAATTGTTGGACAAGGTGTGGCATATTATTTATCTGTTGGACTCAATTTAGGAGATCCTCTTGTAATATATGTACCTCGCAAAACAACAGAAGTTTCTTATATCCCAGAGGAAGCTGTAAATAAAAAGTTTATAATGCCCTCCGGAATTTTCTCAATAGAACAAGATTTTGATGCAAAATATATTTTAGTTCCAATTGACTTTGCAAGAGATCTGCTTGAATACAATAATGAAGTTACAGCAATCGAAATAAAAGTAAAACCGGGACAAGATATTGAAAAAATTCAATATAAAATTCAAAAAATTTTAGGCCCAGGATTTGAAGTGAAAAACCGTTATCAGCAGCAAGAAATATTTTATAAAATAATGACAAGTGAAAAATGGGCCATTTTTTTTATTCTGACATTTATTCTAATAGTTGCTTCATTAAATGTAATAGGTTCATTGACAATGTTAATCTTAGACAAAAAGAAAGATATAAGTACATTAAGTCATCTTGGGGCAAATTGGAATTCGATTCGTAAAATATTTCTATTGAACGGATGGATAAACACATTATTAGGTGCATTTACAGGGATTATTCTAGGACTATTGATTTGCTGGTTACAGGTGCAGTTCGGATTTGTCAAACTTCAGGGTAGTGGAACATTTGTTATTGATGTATATCCTGTTAAAATTCTGGCCAATGATGTTATTCTGGTTCTAATAACAGTATTATTTATCGGATATATTACTTCATGGATTCCTGTGAGAGTGATATCAAAAAAATACTTTGAATAAGCTTAAACTATTTGTACACAATATGGATTAGATTAATTAATTCATTGGGAGCAATACCAATCCAAATAATTATCATTAATGAAATTGCAAGTACGATACTACTGCCAATAGGGATCAAAACAATTTCTTTGTTTTGATTTTCAGATGTGGGTTTAAAAATGAAGAAAACAACTTTTAAATAATAGTACAAACCAATTGTACTATTAATTATTAAAAACCAAATAAGCAACCACTGAGCATTGAGAGCACCTACAAACAATATATAGAATTTTGAAAAAAATCCTGCAGTTAAGGGCATACCAGCTAATGAAAAAATCATTGTTGCAAATACAATTGCTAACCATTTGTTTCTTATATACAAGCCTTTGAAATCTTCAATATTTTTGATTTCATTTCCTTCTTTCGAAAGTATAGCAATTACTGAAAAAATACCAATTGTTGCAATAAAATAAATTGATAAATAAAACATAGCTGCTCGAACACCAGTAACTCCACCAATTATTATAGGAATAAGCAGGTAACCCATGTGAGCAATTGAAGAACACGCAAGTAATCGTTTTATGCTATTTTGGCGCAACGCCAATAGATTTCCAGTGAACATTGATAATGATGAAAGAACAATTAATGCTATTACAATTGTTTTTCCTGATTGCAGATTAATATTTGCAAAAAGGTTAATTAATAATACAAAAACTCCACCTTTTGAAATTGTTGCCAAAAATGCAGTAACAGGAGCAGGAGCTCCCTGGTAAACATCAGGAGTCCACATATGAAATGGGGATAGGGATAATTTAAATCCTATTGCTGAAATAATCATAGCCATACCTACAATGCATAAAAGAGAAAGATGTTGCATAGAATTTAGAATGAAAACTACTTTGTAGATGTTCATTGTTCCTGTTACCAGATAAATCAAAGCAATACCAAAGAGAAGAATTGAAGAAGATGCTGCTGCCAGAATTAAATATTTAATAGACGCTTCAATGCTTGATGGATTCTTTCTTATATATCCTATCATAACATATAACGGGATGCTTAATAATTCAAGACCAATGAAGAAAACCGCAAAATGAAGTGATACAATCATGGTTATTGTTCCTAATACAGCAACTTGTAGAAATAAATAATATTCTTCTTTTTGTTCTTCAACTTTTTCAAAATAATTAATACTCAGAATATTGATCAAAATAGCAGCAAACAATATGAGCCGAATATAAAAGGATGAAAAACTATTAATAAATATCATATTATTTGTCCATTGAGGCAATTTGTCTGAAATGTAAATAAATGAGATACTTGTTAAAATAAGTCCTATCAGAGATAAATAAGCTATCAATTTATGATTTCTATAAAATGAAATAATCAACAACAAGACAATTATTGTTGAAAATAAAATTAAGAAGGGAGTTATTGCCGGCAACTGATACATTTTATTTGAATATTATTCTTAATATAACAACATACATGATTGGATATTATTTACTTAAAGTACTAATTTCTTTTTGTTGCGAAGTTTCATTTTTCAAAACAATCTTATTCAATAATTTTTCTATTGAAGGTTTTGATCGATCCATTATTGGTTTAGGATATAAACCAATCCAAAGTATTAGAACAACCAAGCAACCCATAACTATTTTTTCAAATATTTTTAAATCCTCCATTTGTGATTCAATGATTTTTTTCCCTACAATAACCTTCTGAATAATTCTAAGAGAATAAGCTACAGAAATTATCAAACCGAAAGATGAAAGAATTGCAATTAAAATATGGGTTTTAAATATTCCGGTAAGAATTAAAAATTCAGCAACAAAGTTTCCGGTGCCAGGTAAACCTAAAATAGCAAAAGCGAAAAACATACCCATTCCAGATAAAATGGGCACCTTTTCAAATAAACCGCCTAACTGACTAATGTTGCATGTGCCAGTACGTTTTAATAATAATGAAGCAAATAACAATAGAGCACTCGTGCTAATTGCACTCATTATCATTTGTAATATTACTCCTTGCCAGGCTATAATATTATATGAAAATATACCAATAATTATAAATCCCATATGGCTTATACCTATATAAGCTGCAATGACCCTAAGATCATCCTTGGAGAATGCCATAAAAGCACCATAGAGAATAGTAATAACTCCTAAAGTTAGAAATGCATAATTGTAGAGCATAGATGCTTCCTGAAAAATGGGCAGAGCAAAACGAATTATTCCATATGCACCTGTTTTAATTAATAATCCTGCGGTTATTGCAACAACAGGAGCATTTTTAAACGAAGACGGGAACCATCCATGAAAAGGCAATGAAGGTAGTTTTACCAGAAAAGCAAATAAAAAACCAAACATTAAAATTGACGCAACATTTGGACCCATCGATATACCGTATAAATTGAAATAATCGAATGAGTTCCAACCAGTAATATGGTAAAAAATTGCGTTTAAAATAATAATTGATATTAGCATTACAAGCCCACTCGCCTGAGTATATAAAAGTAATTTAAATGAACTTTTCGAACTCGGATCTTTTCCAAATTTGACCATAAGCAAATAAATTGGAACCAGCATTAATTCCCAGAAAAAGAAAAAAAGCAAAAGATCCATTGCAAGAAAAATACCCGTTACTCCAGCAATCATCAATAATGTATTAAAATAGAAAAAGCCATCATTGTCTGTTTTTGAAGTGACCATGACAGTTATAAAACCCATAAAAAGAGTAAGCAATAGCATCAGATAACTTAACCCGTCCATAGCCAGATGCAGATTTGCACTAAAAATTTGAATCCATTCTCTATTGGATTCAAGCATCCAACCATTTTTAGAGCCAAAAAGGACAGGAAAAGGAACCCGGTTCCAAAAACTCAATAAAATAATTAAATCAATGGCTAATGCCAACAAAGCAATATAGCGCGGTATAGAATTACTCAATCTGGAAAATAATATGGAAAGAATTGCTCCAGACATTAATACAACGATGAGTATCTCTAATATCATAAGCAAATCATTAAAGTTAAAACAATTATTAAACCCGCAACTATTCCGGTAAGATACCAATTTAGTTTACCATTTTGAATGAAAGCGATTGGTTTACTTATATTGATAAATAATTCTCCAAATGAATCAAAACATTTATCGATAATATCTGATTTATTTATTTCAGAAATCCGAACAAATGGTTTCACAAATAGCATATCGTATAGTTTGTCAAATTTCCAGCCGGAAAGAAAATATTTTTGAACAGAAACCGGTGTAAACGAGGTTATTGATTTTTTAACAAATAATAAGTACGCAACATATACTCCTGCAATTGAAATAATAGAAGACATTACTTGAAAAATCCATTCATGCAATTCTATTGAATTTAATATTGTATGAGGTAAGGTTCTTTCAACTAAAGATGAAAAAAATGTAAAGTGGCCAAAATTTTCCGGAAGTTGAATAAAACCTCCAACTGTAGCAAACAATGCGAGAATAATTAAGGGAACTGTAATAGTAAGACCAGGGTTATAATGAATTTGAGTTTTTTCTTCTCCAAAAAAGGTTAGAAACACCATCCTGAATGAATAAACAGCCGTAATAAAAGCTCCTATAAAACCTGCCAACCAGAACCATATACTTCCATTTACTGAAGAATAAGCCAACCAGAGGATAGAATCCTTACTATAAAATCCTGCAGTTACCAGGGGTAAAGCGGCCAAAGAAGCAGAACCTATCAAAAATGTCCAAAAAATTAAAGGCATTTTTTTCCTTAATCCGCCCATTTTATACATATCCTGCTCGTGATGTAATGCCAGAATAATTGCTCCAGCTGCAAGAAATAGCAATGCTTTAAAAAAAGCATGAATCATAAAATGAAATACACCAGCGGACCATGCTCCAACACCCAAAGCCAGAAACATGTAACCGATTTGACTGATAGTAGAATATGCCAAGACACGTTTTATATCACTTTGATAAAGGGCACTAATACCAGCCAACAATAAAGTTATTGCTCCAATTGAAGCTACAATTATCATGGCAGTTGGAGAAAGCATAAACAATGTATGAGTTCTAGCTATAAGATATACGCCTGCAGTAACCATTGTAGCAGCATGAATAAGTGCACTTACCGGAGTAGGTCCAGCCATTGCATCCGGCAACCAGGTTTGTAATGGTAATTGAGCCGATTTACCTACAGCACCACCAAGCAGCAACAAGCAAATTGTAAGAGCCAAAGTTGAACCCAAGGCTATAGTACCCGGAGAATTAGCTAATATGGTTTGTATATCAAGTGTCCCAAATTTGGTAAAAATTAAAATCAGACCAATTAGCAATGCAGTATCACCAATCCTGGTAACAATAAAAGCTTTACGCGCAGCATAATTATTTGCAGGATCTTTATAAAAAAAGCCAATAAGCAAATAGGAACATAATCCGACTCCTTCCCATCCGAGATACATTAATAAAAGATTATCCGCCAGAACCAATATTAACATTGCACCTACAAAAAGATTCATGTAGGCAAAAAAACGTGAATAACCCTCTTCATTATTCATGTATTCAATAGAATATATATGAATTAAAAAACCAACGAAAGTGATAACAAAAATGAATATTAAGGCCAATGAATCAAGGTGCAATGAAACAGAGGGTGAAAATCCGTTTATATTTATCCAGGTCCAGAGATGCTGTGAAAAAGTTTGAAAATTATCAGGATGTTTTAAAAATTCAGTGCCGATTAATATTACTAACAACGCTGACAAGCCAACTGAACCTGATCCAATGATGGCCTGTAACCTTTTAGATAATAACTTTCCAAATAGTATTAATATTATAAAACCTAAAAATGGTAAAGCGGGAATTAACCAAAGCAATTGCAACATAATTATTTTTATTAATTCTTACTGGGAAAAAAGAAATAAATATAATGATATCAGAATTCTCACTTCTTCTCTTCCAGCCTAAGAAAATTTCCTTATTTAAGTGTATTTAAATTTTTTGTATTTAAATTTTTTGTATTTAAATTTTTTGTATTTAAATTTTTAAAATGTCTAAACATTAATATAACCAAAGCAAGTGCAACAGAAACTTCTGCAGCTGCAACAGATAGAATAAAGATAAACATTACCTGTCCATCAGGTTGGTTAAAATGAGCTCCAACCATTATAAATGCTAATCCAGCACTATTCATCATAATTTCCAAGCTCATAAGCATGAATAAAAAGTTACGGCGAACTAATATACCCATTAGACCTATAAGGAACAGAAATCCTGCAAGTAATAATTGTTGTTCAATTGGTATGTTCATGATTCAAAAACAAATAAATATAATATCCAGAGAATATACTGTCATTTAATTATTTTTTATCGTCTTCGATAAAATTTTGCGGTAAATTGTACCGATGCAAATTTCTCTTTTTTGTTCTTCCTAAATGATATGCACCAACTATTGCTGCAAGTAATAATATTCCTGCTAATTCAACCACAAATAAATACTCTGAAAAAAGGCTTATACCTACTTCTTTGGCTCCAATAACCTTTAAAGTTAATATATCAGAATTTTTTTCAAAAAATGCATAAAAAAATTCACCTAACAAAATTAAACTTAACAAAATTGGAATAATCCAGAATTTTAAACGCATACTTTCCTTTTCTTCATTTGAACTTTGATTAATATTTAACATCATCACAACAAATACAAAAAGAATTACAATGGCACCTGCATAAATAATAATTTCCAAAACTGCGGCATAAGCAGCTCCTAATGTATAGAAAATTCCCGCCACAGATAGCAGGGAGAGCACCAAATAAAGTAATGCATGTATAGCATTTCTTCTTGTTATTACCATAAGAGATGCAATTATAGCAATAGATGCTGAAACATAGAATACTTGGTTCATAAAACTAATTTTTCTTTTAATCTCCCATCTAAATTTGGATGGGGTGTTTTGATTTTATATAATCAAATCTCTGAAATCCGTGGGTGTACTTTCATTTTCACCTTCACCTTTAAGCTTTATACCAATATCGACACCTGCTTCTTTATAGAAATTATAATCATGATATTTCCCAGGTCCATTAATTAGCAGGTTTTCTTTTTCATATACCAAATTTTGCCTGTTGAATTCTGCCATTTCAAAATCTGGTGTTAGTTGAATGGCATTAGTTGGGCATGCCTCTTCACAATATCCACAAAAAATGCAACGGGAAAAATTAATACGAAAAAAAGCCGGATACCTTCTGCCGGATTCATCTTCAGCAGCCTGAAGCGAAATACAATCAGTAGGGCAAGCAGCAGCACAAAGATTGCAGGCAACGCAACGTTCCCTGCCATCAGGATCTCGGGTAAGAATTATTCGAGCCCTATAGCGGGCAGGTAAAAAGGGCGGTTTTTCAGGATATCCCTTTGTTTCCCTTTTTCTAAAGGCATGGGTGAAAGTGATTAATATGCTTCTTAATATGCTGAACATTTTTCCAATTTTTTATTTCTCCTCTACTGAGAAGATAATTTTACCTCATCAACAATACTGCAGCAGTGACCAATATATTTAGCAAAGTAAGAGGAAGAAGAATCTTCCAACCAACTTCCATAAACTGATCATACCTGGGACGAGGAAGAGATGCCCTTAATAATATAATGAAGGCAATAAAACAAAATGTCTTAAATAAAAACCAAAATACCGGAGGCACAACATTTGCATAAGGAATAAAAGATGGTGCAAGCCAACCTCCAAAAAATAAAGTTACTAAAATTGCCGAAATCAGAGTTATTCCAAGATACTCTCCCACAAAAAACATCCCAAACTTGATACTTGAATATTCTGTGTGAAAGCCCGCTATTAGTTCACCTTCTGCTTCCGGTAAATCAAATGGAGCCCGATGTGATTCTGCAATTGCCGCAATAAGAAAAATACAAAATCCAAGAAATTGAGGTACCACAAACCAAATATGTTGTTGAGCTTCCACAATTCCTTTTAGACTGAATGTTCCTGACATCATTACTACTCCTAGAATTGAAAGACCCATAAATACTTCGTAAGAGATCATCTGTGCAGCACCCCGTAACCCTCCAATTAATGTATATTTATTATTAGAAGCCCAGCCTGCTAAAACAACACTATAGGCACCCATAGAAGAATTTGCCAGAAAGAAAAGTATAGCAATATTAGAGTCAGCAACCAGGAAACCTGGAGCAAAAGGAACCAGGGCAAAGCTGAATAAAATCGTTATCATAACAATGGCCGGGGCCAGAATAAAAACTGGTTTATCAGCAAAAGGAGGTATCCAATCCTCTTTAAGGAATATTTTGATCATGTCTGCCGGAACTTGCATAATTCCATGAAAACCTGTACGGTTTGGGCCATGCCTGTCCTGCCATAAACCAAGTAATCTTCGTTCAATAAAAATATTAGCCGCCGCGATGGTTATTACCATCAGCAGTACTCCAGCTATAATAAATCCTATTGCCATGAAAAAATGAGTTTAATTGGTTTTTCTTTTTTAATAAGAATTATGGTTATGTTATTTAATAATTCCAAATTTCTATTTAAAAATTCTTATTCCAAAGTCTTTTTTGCTTTCATCACTATTTTCATCCTTCAAATACTTATAAGTTGCCTGCACTGAATTCCATCCTGGCGCCCAGAAGAATGTGGTTAATTCTGCCGGTGGAATGGCATTACTTCCTTCCATTGAAAATGCCAGAGGTGAATTTTCATCCTGCGGAGGTTTAGGTTCGCTTATGTTTATATTCGCTTTCATAGATGTCCGACCACTAAACCTTTTAGTTTGCCTGGGTATCTTCATACCGTTAATTCGAAAATCATCATCTTGAGATACTTCTTTTATCCTTGTTAAAGAATTAAAATCAAGAGCAATCTCTTCTATCAGATTTTGGAATTTTAAATTAGATGAATTGTTTTTATTAGTAAATATATTGCTTAACCATTTCCAACTTTGAAGTATTTCTTCATTTGGAGGAAATACGCTGAAGTACCTCTGCATTCGTCCTTCGGAATTAACCAAAGTTCCTTCAGACTCTGAAAAAGTGCCGGAGGCCAGGACAAGATTTGCTAAGACAGCTGTATCTGTCATTGTATGATCAAGTGCAATAATATTCTTGCAATGAGCAAAAGCAGACTCAACTTTTGCTTTTCCAATTCTTTTAATTAAATCATTCTCCAATATAATCAGAGTATCTGCTGATTCTTTTTCAATTGATTCAAAAGCCTGTTCAAGATTTTTGTCAGAAAGAATACCTAATCCAAGGCTATTACATTCAGGCACTACGCAGTAAAGTCCGACTTTTTTAGCAGGCTGTAAAGATATTGCGAGGTTAAATGAAGCATCTATTAATTTTTGATCCATTTGTTGAGTGCCAGTAATAATCATGACAGATTTGCAATCTTTAATACTTTCATTTATTTGATTTGCAAAATGCTTTTCTACATCAGTTATGTCATCTGCTAATGGAGATTGATTTAATAACGAAGTTAATGCATCTCCAACATGGGCAATACTTCCCGAATTATCCCGATAAGTCTTAGTAGCTATATCGTCAATATTAGTTGGTGTTGGCGTCAGTATAAACAAAGGACCTTTGGAATTTCCAACTGCATTTTGAATAGCCAGATTATGCCATTGCGGTATATTAAGTTTTGCAGAATCATTAAAAGGTTTGGTTTTTACAGATTGGCGCACAGCCAATGCCAATCGTGGGGAAGTTTTTAGAATGTCTTCTCCAAATATAATTACTGCTTCAGCTTTTTCTATTTCTATTAAGCTTGGAACATGAACTTTATTGCTTTGATAAATTTTAAGTATATTTTTTATTAATGAAAATTCAATTGGGTCTATTCCAGCAAAGAAATTATTTTTACCCACGAGTTTTTGCAGTGCATAATTTGCTTCCAGAGAACTATTGGGAGATCCAATACCTATTACTTTTCCTGAAGATACAATGGAAATAGCTTTCTGAACTGCATCTAACGTATTTAACATTGAAGGGTCAGATCCCTTATTTTGTCTAAAGTAAGATTTTTTTATTCGGGTTTCAGCATTAATAAATTCATAACCAAATCTTCCACGATCGCAAAGAAAATAACCATTTACATCATGGTTATAGCGATTTAATATTCTCCGAACTTCACCATATCTTTCGCCTACCAGAATATTACATCCTGCAGAGCAATGGGTGCATAAACTGGGAGCATTGGTCAAATCCCATTTTCGAGTATAATGTTGTTTCAATTTCTTGTCAGTAAAAACGCCAGTCGGGCATACTTCAATTAAATTGCCACTAAAAGGGCTTTCCAGTTGGCCATCTTCAAAACGTCCAAAATATAAATGATTATGAGTTCCGAAAACACCAAAATCTTTGCCACCTGCATAACCCTTGTAATAGCGCACGCAACGATAGCATTGAATGCAACGATTCATTTCATGGTTAATGTATGGACCAAGATTTTGGTTTATATAGGTATTCTTTTTAAATTCAAATCTACGGTAATTGTGTCCAGTCATCACTACCATATCCTGAAGGTGACATTCACCGCCTTCATCGCAAATTGGACAATCATGCGGATGATTGGTCATTATACTTTCAATAACAGCATCCCGGAAATGTTTAACTTCATCATCAAATGTAGAAATAATCATTCCTTCAGAAACAGGTTCCATGCAACTCATAATTATGCGCCCTTTGGTATCTTTATCATCACGGAACCTTTTAACAGCGCATAAACGACAAGCACCTACAGAACCTAAAGCCGGATGGAAGCAGAAATGTGGTATATCGAATCCCAAGTGCAAGCAGGTTTCCAAAAGGTTTCCCTGTGGCTCTACCTGATACTGTTTATTATCAACTGTAATTGTTATCATTCTAGTTTAATAGTTTCCCCTCCTGGGAGGGGTAAGGGTGGGTTACCATTTCTGGTTTTCCATCACCCATTTTTCAATTGTACTTAAAACTCCTTTAATATCTTTTCTTACTTCAGATTCTTTAAAATGTAAAATAGTAATACCAAATGAATTTAAATTTATCTCTCTAATTTTATCCTTATTTGCAATTTCTTCATAGTCATGTGAACCTCCATCTATTTCTATAGCCAATTTTAATACCTTACAATAAAAATCTACAATATAATTATCAATCGGTCTTTGCCTGTCGAAATCGAAACTCATAAGCGTCTTATTTCTAAGAGCTTTCCATAGCATAATTTCCGCATAAGTCATATTTTGACGAAGCTTTTTAGCTAAGTCTTTCAATTCGGGATTATATGGAATAATATCTTGTTTCATTATTTAAAATTTGAAACCCACCCCCAACCCCTCCAAAGGAGGGGAAAAACTAAACTTTCCAGGGACACTTTTTATCTTTTATATGCCTGTTAAAATCTTCAGCAAAATATTTTAGACCGCTTTGTAAAGGTTCCACGGCACCTGGTGCCAATGCACAAAAAGTATTACCCGGACCAAGATATTTTGTATGAAATTTCAATATTTCTATATCTTCTTCTGTGCCGTTTCCAGATTCAAATTTCGTGAGTATTTTCTCTATCCATGGAAGCCCGTCTCGACATGGAGTGCACCAACCACATGATTCATCTGCAAAAAAACGGATAAGATTATGAATAAAAGCCACCGGGCATGTCTTGTCATCCAATACTATCATAGTCCCGGTTCCTAAGCGACTTCCTGCTTTTGCAACGGAAGCAAAATCCATGGGCACATCCAGGTGTTCTTTAATCAGGAAATCAGTAGAAGCACCTCCAGGCAATAATCCTCTAAAGCTATAACCATCGGACATTCCGCCGGCATGCACCTCAAGTAATTCCCGAACAGGAGTACCCAATGGTAGTTCCCATATTCCAGGCTTTTTAACATGGCCGCTAACACCATATAATTTTGTTCCTCCTTCACCAGACTTACTTAATCCTTTAAACCAGGCAGGACCATTTTTAATTATATGAGGGATGTTAGAAAAAGTTTCTACATTATTGACAATTGTAGGTTTTCCAAACAAACCGCTTATTTGGGGAAATGGTGGTTTGGTTCTTGGGTTTCCTCTTTTTCCTTCAAGTGAATTAATAAGTGCTGTTTCTTCACCACAAATATAGCGGCCGACTGAAGAATGGAGATTTAGGTCAAAATTAAATCCTGTATTTAAAATATTCTTACCAAGATAGCCAGCATCATAAGCTTCTGCTAAAGCTTTTGCTAAAACAACCTGTGCTTTTTTATATGCCCAACGAATGAAAATAAAACCTTTTGTGGCGTTAATAGCACGTGCAGTTATAATCATTCCTTCAATTAATTGATGGGGATCTCCTTCTAAAATCAGTCTGTCTTTAAAAGTGCCAGGTTCCATTTCATCTGCGTTAGCTATCAGATAACGTTGATCATTAGAATCATCAATTTTAACAAATGACCATTTCATTCCTGAATTAAAACCAGCTCCACCGCGACCTAAAAGATTTGCATCTCTGATAGTTTGAGTGATTTGCTGAGGTGCAATTTCTTTCAAAGCTTTTCTAGCTCCCTGGTAGCCTCCTGATTTTTCATAATCTTTCAGGCTACAGGCAGTACCATCATTTTTTATATTTTGAGTTAGCGGTTTTTCCATAGAGCCTCCCCAACCCTCAAAAGGAGGAGGGTTTAAGGTTTATTTATTTTACTAATAAGGTTCAATTAAATAACTAATTATGTTTTTAATCATATTTTAAAATACCCAAATAAAGCCTCTTATTCCCCTCGTTTGGAGGGGTTAGGGGAGGCCATATTTATTTATATTTTTCCAAAATGTCATCCAATAAAGCAGTATTTAATTTATTATAATGGTCCTTATTTATCATCATTGCCGGCGCATGATCACAATCCCCCAAACAGGGATTTGGCAATAAAGTGAATCGCTTATCTGCTGTTGTTTCACCAAATTTTATATTTAATTTTTTTGATAAATGTTGATATAAAGATTCAAATCCCATGATATAACAAGTGATTGAATTGCAAACCAAAATAATATTCCTTCCAACTGGTTTTCGAAAGATCATATTATAAAAGGTCGCTACTCCGTCAACTTCTTCTAATGGTATTTCAAGAAATGCTGCGATGTCTTTTACAGATTCATCCGAAACCCAGCCACGATGCTCTTGTACAATTTTTAAAGCCTCAATACAAGCAGCACTACGCATAGGATAAAGTTTTATATCCTGTTCTATTTCGTATATTTCCTTTTCTGTTAACATAATTGGCTTCCCCCAATCCCTCCAAAGGAGGGGAGATAAAACTACAAATATTTAACTTTAATATATCGTATAATTTTTACTTAATTACTCTCTTTCTCCTCCCCTTTCGGGGAGGCAGTGAGATGCTCATTCTTATCTGTCTAAATCAGCCAATACAAAATCGAGTGCACCTAATATAGCAATCAAATCAGGAATGGTATAGCCTTTACTGATATAAGGTACCATCTGGATATGCGGAAAGCTTGGAGTGCGGATACGGGATCTGTATGCTGATGTGTCGTTATCACTAATTAAATAATATGCATTACTTCCTTTAGCAGCTTCAATCTGAAGCATTGCTTCTCCTGCAGGAATTACTGGTCCCCAGGTCACTCCCAGAAAATGAGTAATAAGCGTTTCAATATCTTTTAATGTTTTTTCTTTTAAAGGAGGTGTTGCAAGCGGATGATCCGATTTATAAGGACCTGCAGGCATTATTTCGATACATTGCTGAATTATTCTAACACTCTGGCGCATTTCTTCAACCCGGACCAGTCCACGATCGTAGCAATCTCCGTTTTTTCCTGTTGGGATATCAAATTCGAACTGTTCGAAACCACTGTAAGGACGTTTTTTTCTTAGATCCCATTCAAAACCTGTTGCCCTGAGCCCTGGTCCTGTAACGCCCCATTCAATAGCTTCATCAGTATTATATGCACCAATTCCAATAGTACGGGCTTTAATAATCCGGTTCTTCATTATCACTTTGTCCCATTCATTCAGGCTTTTTAAAAAATGTTTCAGAAAATCCTGCATCATAGGTTTCCAACCTTCTGGTAAATCCTGGGTTACACCTCCAATACGGAACCAATTGGGATGCATGCGACCACCTGTAATGGATGAGATAATATCGAAAGCACGTTCACGATCATTAAATGTATAAAATACCGGAGATATCTGTCCCAAATCCTGTGCAAAAGTTCCGTACCAAACAAGGTGACTAATAATTCGGAACAATTCAGACGTCATAACCCGAATTACTTTGGCTCGATCAGGGATGGTAATACCAGCTATTTTTTCAAGCGTTAACAAATAAGCCAGGTTATTCATAACGCCGCTGGTATAATCAACGCGATCAGTATAAGGAATATATTTATGCCATGTTTGGCGTTCCCCCATTTTTTCTGCTCCGCGATGATGATAGCCTATGTCAGGTACTATATCACGAATTTCTTCACCATCGAGTTGAAGTATCAGACGAAGCAAACCATGTGTTCCAGGATGATGAGGCCCCAGATTGAGGAACATAAATTCCGCATCATCACTTTCACGCTTCATTCCCCATTCTTCAGGTTTAAAAGTTAAAGCATTTTCTTCAATTGTTTGAGTTTCTTCCGGGAACTGAAAAGGTCCCATTTCAGTTGCTCTTGCCGGGTGTTCTTTTCGGAGTGGATGCCCCTTCCATGTAGTAGGCATTAGAATACGACGAAGATTTGGATGTCCGTCAAATTTGATACCGAACATATCATAAACTTCTCTTTCGTACCAGTTGGCATTTGACCAAATATCGGTAATACTGGGAATTGTAGGATATTCTCCAGATAAAGGGACTTTAATTCGTATGTCCTGATTGCGGCCAAAAGATGTCAAGTGATAGACAATTGAGAAGTCGCATTTAAGATTATCATTGTTATTTTTGCGTGTACGTTCGTCAACCGAAGTCAAATCGTATAACATTTTATATGGCTTTCCAACATCATTTTTCAAAAACAATAGCACAAGCTTAATTTGATTTGATGAAACCCAAACAGTAGGCATTTCATCTGAAGCAAACTGTTGCCTGATATTGTCTTCTCCAAATTTGACTTTTAAATCTTTTATGATGTTGTAATCTGCCATAAATAGAAGCTTCTCCTCTGGTCCCTTCTCCCAAAGAGAAGGGGAAGAAAATGTAATTTATAATTTTATTTTATTAAAAAACGTCATTTTAAATTTCATCAGGCGATTTCAGCTTTGTAGCTGCCATGCGCCTATCATTCATTAAATCACGAATGATAGGTTTTTCTGGTTTATGAATACCCTGATCTCCAATAGTCCAACTCAAAGGCCTATTTTCTTTTCCAATAGATTCTTTTAAAAGTAATAATCCATGAAGAAAAGATTCAGGTCTGGGAGGACAACCAGGAACATATAAATCAACCGGCATAATTTTATCAATACCCTGCATAACACTGTAAATATCATACATACCTCCCGAGTTTGCACAGGAACCCATAGAAATGACCCATTTGGGTTCCATAAGTTGATCATGTAATCTCTTGAGTGTTGGTGCCATTTTTATAAAAGGAGTGCCAGCAATTATCATTAAATCAGCTTCACGCGGGGATCCCCGCAGTACTTCTGCTCCAAAGCGGGCTATATCGAAACGACTAGTCCAGGCCGTGGCAAATTCGACAAAGCAGCAGGACAAACCAAACCCAAATGGAAAAATAGAATTTTTTCTTCCCCAGCCGATCAAGTCATCCAGCGTGCTTAGCAATACAGATTGCCTGATTGCCTGTTCCATGGATAACTTGGTAAAGTTACCGGATCCGACTCGTTGCGGTGGGTTGAATGTAAAGTTCATTGGTAGTCCCTTTATTCCCCCAAAGGGGGATTTGTTTTACGTATTATTTCTAAATCTAATCTTAAAAATATTTTTTAATTCAATTGCTACACATTATCCTCCCATTTGGTGAGGGAAAGGTGGCGACTCTATTTCATTTCATACTTTCTTCAGTAATTTTATTTTTCGGCATTGCTTTTAAAATCTTTTTACCATCAGGACCGAAATCCAAAGCACCAATTTTCCATTCATAAATTAATATGGTAACCAGCAAACCAATAAAAACCAAAATACCAAAATATCCAGGCCAGCCCAGCTCCTTAAAGGCTATTGCATAGGTAATAATAAAAACAGCATCAAGGTCGAAGATTACAAAAAACATGGCTACCATATAAAAATGAGCAGAGTAACGAATATGGGCATCGCCTGTTATGGGCATTCCAGACTCAAAAGGTTCATCACGAAATCTGGCTTTATGACGTTCACCCAAAATATGAGAGAAACCAATCATAAATCCTACTACAGCTATTGCAGCTAAAGCATAAATTAGAAAAGAATAAAAAGATGATATTAAAATTAAAACCATTTTACAAAAAATTGTTATTAACCAGGTTTTAGTTATTTCAAATTTTTATCGTGCGAAGATAATTAGAAATTTCTTTTCTCAATAAACTTGAACAATTAAGCTTTAATAAAAATGAATTTTTATTAAAATATTCTGCTTGTTTGAATATATGAATCTAATTCTTAAAAATCAAGTTTAAAACCTCCATTAGCCAAAAAGTCTTCTATAGGGGCCTAATATCTTTAAAGATAGGATTTGAAATAAGAGGATAGTGCATGCTTTCAAAGGGGGATTGACGGGCGTCGGTAAAATCTTTAATAGGAATTGCAAATTATATTGAACCGGAATAGTTATAAACACAAAAAAAAAGAAATATTAATTTTAAGAAATATTTAAAATTTTTATTTTGCCAGTTTTACAAAAGGAAAATCTAAAACTGAAAATGTATTAATCAGGCAACAATTGTTGAATTCATTGAAAAATAATCTTTCTATGATAAGATATTTCGAAGTTGGGGTTCGCATTACAAAATTGGATTCTTCAAATTGTGATATTGAATTAGTATCTTCGTTTGAATCATTGAAGGACTGAGAATCATATTTAGTTTATCTTGAACACAAAATTGTCTATGAATAAACAGGTAAAATTAGAGAATGTAGAGCTTGCATTGATTATGAATATAAGAATAAAAATAGAATGAGATATTTCGATTCAATTATATCTGTTTTAATAGTTGCAGCAGCTTTTATTTGCTATTATTACATTAACCGGCTTAAATCAATTAGGGATTATTTAACCAAAAAATTGGGAGAAGAGCAGGGCCAAATAAGACTTGTGATTTTTCAGAGGCTTTGTGGTGTTCTGTTTTTTGGAATTATTCCAGCGTTCTTTTTTCTATTTCTGATGAATTCTTCAATCGTAAGTTTTGTTTTAAGAATTCATTTTGATCTTTATTCATTTATAGCAATAATTTCTTTGGGATTCATTGCCTTTTTAATTAATTATTTTAATGCAAAATCTCCCGAAAACTTAAAAATGTATCCTCAAATAAGAACGAAAAACTGGACTTTATCTTTGCTGGCTTTAAGCGGTTTGAGTTGGATGGCTTACTTATTCGCCTATGAATATTTGTTCAGGGGCTTCTTATTATTTTCTTGCGCTGGAGAATTGGGAGTTTTAATTGCAATCATTGTAAATGTATTTATTTATGCATTTGTGCATTTATATAAAGGAACAAAGGAAACAATTGGTGCAATTCCAATGGGAATTATTTTATGCATTTTGACTTTGCATTTTGGAACAATTTGGGCAGCATTTTGGATACACAGCTGTCTGGCACTTTCAAATGAATGGTTTTCAATTTTGCACAATCCAAAAATTAAAATTCGAAAATATAATTTTAAATAATTGGAAAATAATTTTGAAATAAAAGTTGGAGTTTTGGTAGTTGGAATTAGTCAATAAATAGCTAATCTGAATTATGGACATTTTCATAACGGGTGCGACAGGATTTATAGGATCACAACTAGCCAAACACTTGGCTGACGAAGGTCATATGGTGCATGCAATATTCCGTTCGTTAGCAAAAACAAAAAGCCTTGATCACAAAAATATTAAGTGGTTTAAAGGCAATATTTTGGAAGTGGAAAGCCTCGAAACTGCTATTAAAGGTTGTGATCAGGTCTATCATTTAGCGGCTTGTGCAGTTGTTTGGGAACAAATTCCTGGTGATTTTGAAAGATATAATATCCAGGGAACTGTAAATATTATTGAAGTTGCATTAAAAAATGGAATTAATGATATTGTAATTACTTCCACTGCCGGAGTTTTCGGACCTTCTCTGAAAAGTGAAATCAATGAAAATACAATCCCCACCTTGCCATATTTTACGGGTTATGAACGCACTAAAGCTGAAAGTGAAAAGATAATAGAAAATTATTGCAGAAATGGGCATAGGATAATAATTGTAAATCCAACCCGCGTTTATGGTCCAGGAATTTTAAATGAAAGCAACAGTGTTACAAAAATGATTAAAAAATATGTTGAAGGAAAATGGCACATTATTCCAGGAAACGGTGAGAGTATTGGTAATTATGCATTTATTGAAGATGTTGTAAAAGGGCATATTTTGGCTATGCAAAAAGGCAAGATAGGTGAGCGATATATTCTTGGGGGAGATAATATCAGCTATAATAAGCTCTTCAATAAGATCAATGAAATTATTGAAGTACAGCATTTCCTTTTCAGAGCTCCTCTATTTTTGATGTTAAGTATAGCGAACTTTTTAATAATACTAAATAAAGTATTTGGAATCAGACCGAGTGTCACACCAGCACATGTAAGAAAATTTAATTACAACTGGGAAACTAATACCAGCAAAGCTGAAATTGATTTAGGTTATATAAAAACGGAATTAAAGGAAGCATTAAAAAAGACAATCTATTGGATCAATTTTTCTATTAAAAAATAGTAAATTAGTGTCTTGGAAAAATAAAATTTAAAATATTTTATATTTTCACAGAAATCTCTATTTGATTGTTATGATGAAAGAAATTAAGAAAATTAATATCCTGTCAGTTGCAAAAATCTATGGCTTAAGTATGGCTTTTATTGGATTAATAATTGGGATATTTGTAGGATTTGCGATGTTTTTTTTCGGCACTTTTGTTGGTACTGATAATAATTATTCATCTTATTTTGGATTAAGCATGGGAATAATTGGACTATTGGCCATGCCTATTTTGTTCGGTTTACTCGGATTAATATTCGGGGGTCTGGCTGCTTTTTTTTATAACCTACTAGCTTCCTGGCTGGGAGGTATCAAAATAGAAATAATTGATATAAAGGAAAATAAGAATAAATGATTTGATTTGACTTTTGAATTACCTATTCCATCTCAACTTTTACATTTGCCCAATTTTCACCTTTCTTGATTCGGTTTAATTGAGTATGGGTAATTCCAAATTCTCTAGCCAATGAATTTGGTTTATTATCTCCGCGAATTAATTTAAGTTTAAGTTGTATAACATCATCTTCTGTAAGTTTTGCATTGTTGGCAAATCCTCTTTTATAATTGGGATTAATTTTTTGATGGGCAAACATAGTTGGCCTGGTTACCCATAATAAATTTGAAACATGGTTATTAATTTTATTAAAATCAAGATGAATAACATGGCGTTGCCAGGCACTATCTTTTGGAATAAAATGTTCAGCAACTAACTTATGTATATATTTAGTAGTATTTTTTCTATTTTTCAATTTAACAACCAAAGCCTGGTATCCTTTTAATTTGGTATTTTTAATGATAAATCCCGATGGATCCTTTTTAAAACTTTTTAATCTACCAAAACTTGAGATTTCATATTTTTCATTTTCATCAAGATTAGGAATAACAAGTTTTTTCCAGATCTCCAAATAACATTCTTTCATAAAGAGGGAATTTTAGTTTTGTATTAATAGAATTAGAATGCAAAAAGTAACCCTCGGATTTTAAAAATATTAACTGTTAAAAGATTTTTTTTAAAACTTTAATAAATATTAATTTGCAGTACCCTTGTGTTTATTCAATTTCACCATAGTATTTACAAACCAACTCATTTTTAAATTGTCATTGCATAAAGTTTTAAAATCGGATAAAATGAATGAGTGTAACTTATAATTAAAACCCACATAAAGGAATTTAAAAAGAATATAAGATTTGAAACTATTTTTTACATTTGTGAATAAGCGTCTATATTTAATAAATTGTTGTTTTATGTTAAAAAAATTAGCAATTATGTCATTAGTCTTGGTTCTATTAGCTGGTTGTAACAGAGAACCCAGATATCACAAAAAGAAGCAGCTTAAGGGAAATATCAGTATTTCGGGAGCATTTGCTTTGTATCCAATTACCGTTTTGTGGGCCGAAGAATTTATGAAAATCTATCCTGATGTGGAGATTGATGTATCAGCAGGCGGTGCAGGAAAAGGAATGGCAGATGTTTTAAATGGTATGGTCGATTTAGGCATGGTTTCGCGAAGTATTAATCTTGAAGAATATAAAAAAGGTGCATGGAATATAGCAATGGTTAAAGATGCTGTATTACCCACAATAAATTCGAAAAATCCATTTATCGATACTTTAATGAAGAAAGGAATTACCAGGGAACAATTAAAATCAATTTTCATAAATGGAACTATAAAAGATTGGAACATTATTTCTGGAATTAACTCAAAACATGGAGCAATTCATGTTTTTACTCGTTCAGATGCCTGCGGTGCTGGTGAGATGTGGGGAAAATACCTGGGCAATGACCAGGAAGCAATTCAGGGAGTAGGAGTATATGGAGATCCAGGAATGGCAGATGCAATTCGAAATGAACCAAATTCTATTGGTTATAATAATGTTATTTATGCTTACGATTTAACAACACGTAAGTTTTATCAGGGGATTAAAGTTCTGCCAATGGATTTGAATAACAATGGGAAAATTGACCCCAGCGAAAATTTTTATGAAAATCTGGATTCATTAAACAATGCTATTAGGACGGGAGCATATCCATCTCCTCCGGCAAGGGAATTATTTTTTGTGAGTAAGGGAAAGCCGAAGAAAACAGTAGTAAAAGAATTTTTAAAGTGGATTTTAACAGACGGTCAAAAGTTTGTTAAAAAAGCCGGATATGTTGAACTATCTGAAAAACACAGAATAGACGAGTTATCAAAAATTACATTCATCTTACGAAGGAGTTTACATTTAACAACAGTAGATTCAAAAGAAAAATGAAATTGTTTTTCTTTATCAATTGTTTTTCCTTTACAAGAAAATTAAAGGATAAATTCATTGAATGGTGGATGCATTTAGGTTTGGTAATTGTGATTCTATTGCCGATTGCAATTGGGATAGGACTCTATTTAAAATCTCACTTACTCTTTGAAAATACTACTTTTACTAGCACTGTTTTTTCTACAGAATGGAAACCACAAAGTGGGAAATTTGGACTTTTCCCATTTATTGTTGGCTCATTATGGGTAACAGTATTAGCTGCTTTAATAGCAGTTCCAATTTGTTTGTTGTCGGCAATACATCTTACCCAGTATGCAAAAAAGTGGGTGTTGAATATAATGCATCCTGTCATTGATATATTAGCAGGAATTCCTTCAGTAATATATGGAATATGGGGAATAATAGCAGTTGTTCCTTTTGTGCAATATCTGGCAACATTTTTTGGGAAATCAGTTTCAGGTTACAGCATATTGGCAGGTGCTATTGTACTCTCCATAATGATAGTACCTTTTATATTAAATATTTTAATTGAAATTTTTCGTACAATCCCTGAAGAACTTACTGAAGCCTCTTTGTCATTAGGGGCCAGTCATTGGCAAACTGTAAAAAAAGTTTTAATAAAAAAAGCGTTTCCTGGTATTATTTCAGCAATAGGGCTTGGTGTTTCACGAGCATTTGGAGAGACCATAGCTGTATTAATGGTTGTAGGAAATGTAGTAAAAATCCCTAATGGAATTTTTCAACCCGGATATCCTTTGCCAGCTTTAATTGCTAATAATTACGGAGAAATGTTATCAATACCAATGTATGACTCAGCATTAATGTTTTCAGCATTGATACTTTTTATTGTAGTAATTGGATTTAATCTGTTATCCAGGATGGCTATTATTAGATTTGAAAGAAGATTATAATAATGACTGATGACTAATAATATCCTACAAAATATTTTCAGACTAAGTAAGATAATATGATTTTGAATAGAAAAAAAATAGAAGAATATATATTCAGAGTGATAATGTTTCTGGCGACATGCCTGATTGCTTCAGTCTTATTTATTATTCTATACGGAATTTTCCATAAAGGGATTTCATCGCTTTCCTGGGAAATGCTTACATCAACACCAAAAGGAGGATTTTACTTTGGAAAAGAAGGAGGAATCGCAAATGCTATAATTGGCTCAATTTATTTATCATTTGGCGCTGTAACATTGGCTATATTAATTGGTCTGCCGGTAGCATTGTTCATGAATGTATATTTATTAAAATATAAAAAACTTGTAAATACAATTCGTTTTTTTCTTGACATCCTTTGGGGGATACCTTCAATTGTTTATGGAGCATTTGGTTTTTCGTTAATGATAGCATTTGGATGGAAGACTTCACTCTTAGCGGGAATAATTATAGTCGCATTATTTATTATTCCTATTTTAATCAGAGGTATGGATGAGGTTTTAAAAACAGTGCCTGAAGGATTATTGGAATCGTCATTTTCGCTGGGAGCTACTAAAAGTGAAATTGCTTTTCGCATTATTATAAAACAGTGTTTTCCGGGTATAGTAACCGCAATTTTACTTTCATTTGGCAGGGCAATTGGCGATGCAGCTGCTGTACTTTTTACAACCGGGTTTACAGATAGAATACCTACATCTTTGTCACAGCCTTCGGCAACCTTACCTTTATCGATTTTTTTTCAACTTAGTTCTCCTGTACCTCAAGTAAAAAACAGGGCTTATGCAGCAGCAGTTATTCTTACTATAATAATACTTTTAATAAGTACATTTTCAAGGTATATTTCAGGTAAATATAGAAGGAATAGTATTAAATAATTATGTGTAAAGAAACCCAAATAAGCATTCAAAACCTTAATCTTTCTATTAAAGAGAACAAGATTTTGAAAAATATTAATGTTGACATACCAAAAAATAAGATTACCGTAATATTAGGTCCATCTGGTTGTGGAAAAACTACCTTATTAAAAACACTGAATCGTCTTACTGATTTATATCCGGATGTGAAAGTAGATGGAAAAATATTTATAGACAATGAAGATATTCTTCATACTGAAAAAGACATAACAGAAATCAGAAAAAAGATGGGCTTATTGGCTCAAAGGCCATATCCATTGCCGATGAGTATATTTAATAATATCGCTTTTGGTTTAAAATTAAATAGAAATATTAAAAAAGATTTGCTGCACAAACGTGTTGAACATTATTTAAAACAAGTCAGTTTGTGGGATGAAGTAAAAGATCGTCTGAAAGAACCTGCTTCAGCTTTATCAATAGGACAGCAGCAAAGGCTTTGCCTGGCTCGAGGATTGAGTGTAGAACCGGAAATTATTCTGGCAGATGAACCTACATCTGCCCTTGATCCTATTTCCAGTCAGGCAATTGAACAAAAATTTATTGAATTAAAAGGAGAATATACAGTTGTAATGGTGACTCATATTCTCAGACAAGCCAGAAGAATTGCTGATTATATCATTTTTATGTACCTGGGTGAAATTATTGAACATGGAATTGCAAAGGATGTACTTGAAAATCCAAAAGAAGAAAAGACAAAAATGTATATGGAAGGTTTATTTAATTAATTATAAAGCTTCTCATTGAAATGGAACCGTTCTGAATTCCTTCATAAGTAAATTCAATTTTTTCTTCCGGAAGTTTCATTCCCATAACATAAAGCATCGGATAATAATGATCTGGTGATGGAACAGCCTTATGCCCAAATTTATTTTTTTGCGGGAATGAATTTAATCCCTCCAAATCTTCAGTAATTATAAGCTGTTTAAGAGTATCATCAGCCTCAACTGCCCATTCGTATGGTTCAGAATTGGTCCTATAATCGATATCATATAAATTGTGAACAAGATTACCGCTCCCAATTACCAAAATTTCTTTTTCTCTCAATTTTTGCAGCAATCGACCTACTTCATAATGATAAACAGGTGGCATATTGAGATCAATACTTATTTCGAGAACGGGAATATCTGCTTTAGGGAAAGCATGAATGAGCACTGACCATGAAGCATGGTCAATTCCCCACTTAAGAGAATTTTGAATTTTTCCCCCACCAATTTCAATTATTTGTTCAGCCAGTAAAGGCAATCCAGTGGGTTTGTATTCAATTTCATATAACTTTTGAGGAAATCCATAAAAATCATAAATCTGAAGTGGATTTTTATCACCTGTTACCAAAGTACCCTTAGTAAGCCAATGCGCAGAAATTACAACAATAGCCTTAGGCCTTGGAAGCTCATTTCCAAGTTTATTTAAATGTTTTGTATAATCATTAACTTCTGTAATATTCATTGGAGAGCCATGACCAATAAATAATGCCGGGAATAATTTCATAAGATTAAATTCCTTATATTACTCTTAGAAACAATTAGAAATTGAACATGTTTTGTCCATGCTTACAAATATTGAACTTGTTAGGAAGAAAACCTCAAAGAGGTTGAAATAGTAATTAGAAACCCCGAAAATGCCCACTAAAAGCACAAACGGGGTTTAGATATTTAAGTAATACTTACTTGATTTAGCAGGTAAATATTGAAATTAGATTTATTTTAAAACAAAAGTACTGCTACCAATTAATTTACCTTCACTGAAAAGATCAACTCCATAGCTTCCCGGAATTAATTGACCTGCATTGTCCCAGAATATGCATAAGTCAACATCTTTGTTTTCATAAGCAAGAGTACGTTTGGCAGAAAATACAATTTTTTTACCATCATAATCAAATACATCTTGTTCTGAAGCTGCCAGCACAAGTTGATCGGGCCTTGTAATCCGTAAAAATACTTCTTTTTCACCAGCAGGAATAATCGAATTTTCGCGGATCGTGCAACAAACTTTAATTTTAAGTACTCGTGAAGCTCTTTCAGTATCCTTGCCTCTTTTATTTAAAGGAGCAACCAGAACATTTTTTGCGCTTAATACTGAAGCTATTTGAACTTTAGAATTTAAATCTTCTTTTTCTTTTGAGAGATCATCATTGTTTTTACGAGCTTTATCCAGATCACTTCTCACTTCAGTATTTTCAGAAATCAGTTTCTGATTTTTAGTGTTCAGAGAATCAATTTGTACAATATAACTTTTCATTATTTCGCGTAAAGTACCAAGTTCTTTCTTGTAAAGAATTATCTTCTCAATATTTGACTTATTTATGTTAAGTAATTGCTTGATTTTGTTCTCTTGCCCATCAATCTTTTTGTTAAGGCTATCGTTGTCACTTTTCAAACCCTCATATTCCGACATCATATCCTGAAGTTCATTGGTTAAAGATTTTTTTTGTTCTTCAAGAGCTTGTTGAACAATAGCATCATCGTTTTTAGTTTTATTAAGTTGCAACAAAAGCACAACAAGTACGATTGATAGAACTACGACCAAAACTGTTAAAATAATAGTCGGTTTACGATTTGGAGCTGGCGTTGTATTTTCCATAGTTTTTTAAAGGTTTAGAGTTAATATTTTAATTCTGATATTGTCAACAAATTAGCAGACATAAAGTTAATCAGATTCTTTTTTGATGAAACTAAAATGGCATTTTTTTATTGAAGATTCTTTTTTTCACACAATCCTTTATTGCATTTAATAGTTTTGATTTATTACAATTGTGAACATATTATAGCTTAACGTATTCAAGTCATATTAAATTGCATAACAATGTCGTTTAGTTAAGCTCAAAAAACACTTCGACTCAGCTCAGTGTGACACTCTAATTGTCTGTCAGGCTAAGCGGAGTCGAAGCCTTTACAAGATAAATTTTCTTAACTAAAAGACATTGAATTGTATAGTATTATTCTTTTAATAAATTAGAGCTAACTTACTTTTGCACATCTTTTAAATTCTTTGTCACGATCAAAAAGATAACGGTAAGTAATATGTATTTTTGCTGGACGGGCACCAATCTCTTCCAAAAGATGCATCATAGCAGGATTAAAATCCCCAATCCAGTTCATTTCAATTTCGCTGTAATGAAAATCATGTTTAAGGGCCATATTGGCATAAGCCATAATTAATGCACCCTCTACACCTTTTCGCTGTTGTTCGGGAATAATGCCAAAAACAAAACCAAAAGATTTATAACATATTTTTTTCCAGGTATAATATAAGAACTTTAGTTTTCCAATTAAATTTAATTTGCCATTCAGGTGTTTGATTATTTCGTTTATTTCAGGAATCATGATGAAACAAGCAATGGGTTCATTTTTATAATATCCAAACCAAATTAGTTTTTCATCCATTATAGGTTTCATAGATTTAAACATTGCTCTCACATGACCTTCCGCAAGAGGTTTTACACCAGGAAATTTTGCCCATGCTTTATTATAAATTGTACAAAAATCAGTTACATAGTTACCTGATTTATTCTTTTCAATATGCTTAAACAGGTAATCAGGATTTGCTGATAAGCGCCTGGCTTTTTCCTTGATAGCCGGATTCATATTGACATCTGTGATTGGCGAATGATATGTATATTGCCTAAAGTAATCCTGAAAACCATAGGATTCAAACAATTTTTTATAATAGGGGAAATTGTAATTATTACAATAATTAGGCTGGGTGAAACCTTCAATCAGACAGCCCCACCAACGATCGCGTTCACCAAAGTTAATAGGGCCATCCATTGCTTCCATTCCTTTGGCTAGTAACCATTCCCTGCACTTATTAAAAAGAGGAAATGCAGCTTCATTATCATCAATGCAATCAAAAAATCCCATTCCTCCGGTTGGTTGTTCATTTTTTGCCGCACTTTTACGGTCAATAAATGCAGCAACCCTTCCAACGGTTTGCCCAAAATTGTCAATTAAAATCCAGCGAATGCATTCTCCCTGTCTGAATAATTTATTTTTATCCGGATCAAAAACTTTTTCTATATCCTCATTTAAAGGTCTTATAAAGCTTTTGTCATTCTTATAAAGTTTTACAGGAAGAAGTAAAAATTCAAGCCTTGTTTGTTTATTGTTTACTTCAACAATTTGGTAATTCATGGGAAATGATAGTTATACTTATTATAAAATGAAAGTAAGTAAGTGTTTCATTCGTGGATATTTTTTTTATTAATGTTGGAAAAATCACTCACAATAATATTCTAAATCTTTGCTTTTTGAAGAATAATGGGTGTTACCAATTTTTTTGAAAATATATGATTATTAACTTGATCCAGAGTTAAGATCAAAATTAATAATTAAAGATGAAGTGGACCAAAAATAATTCAGACTCTTTTCACGTAAATTAATTTGTCGTCATCATCGGCATAAAATTGCTTCAGACGAGCTTCCAGAATATACCCGCAGTTGTCGTAGAATTTTCGTGTGGGTTCATATTGAGGTTTGGATGCGGTTTCAACATATACATTTTTCCCTTTAACCTGCGCAATACGATTTTCAGTTTCTTTTATCAGAATTTTTCCAATTCCCTTTCCTCTTTGACTATTATGTGTAGCAATCCAGTAGATATCGAAGCTGCTTTGTGTTCCATGAATAGGCCCATAGCATGAATATGCAACTGTTTGACCGTCTATTTCAGCGAAAATAAAATAATAACCACTTGATTCTCCTTGTGAAAGACGAGCTTCAACAAGCTCAACTGCTACATGAATTTCTTCTAGGTTAAAAAATCCAGTAGACTTTACAAGATCTTCTACAATTGCGATATCACCTGGTACAACATTTTCGCGATAATTAATTTTTAGTGGCTGGTTCATTTTTAGAATTATTTAAAAGCGTCAAAAATAATACGTTCCATTGCATCATTAAAAGTATATCCAAGTCTCTGGACAGCTGAAAAGAAACCACCTCCCGGAGTAATACAAGGATTTCCATTTATTTCCAGGACATATGGGATATTGTCTTTTGAAAGTCTGAAATCAATTCTGGCATAACCTCTGCCTCCGAAATGATTCCAGCATTTAATGCAATATTCTTTGATAAGTTCATCAATACCGTCACTTAAATCTTTTATGTCGAATGTGCGCGGAGTATTGTTATACTCAAAAGAATCCTCAACCCATTTTGCTTTATAGCCAACCATTTTGTATTTATCTTCAGGATAATCAATAAATAGTATTTCAGCTAACGGCATTACCTCAACTCCTTCTTTGGATCCTAAAAGACTTACATTTACTTCGCGACCATCAATATATTCTTCTATGAAATAAGATTTGGGATTTCTTTCCTTACGTATTTTTGAAATGAATTCTTTGTCTTCACCCTGAAATATACAATGTTCATCCAAACCAAGTGAACCTTCTTCCCAAACAGTTTTGACAATATAAGTTTTTCCTTTTTCAAGTAAATGGATCGTATCCTTTGTAAACCACTTTGGTGTTGGAACCCCAATTAATTTCAGTTGCTGCTTGGTTAATACTTTGTTTGTTGTTAAAAACAATGCTTCCAATGGAAAACCCGTATAAGGAATGTGCAAAGAATTAATTAATGCAGGAGCAAAATAAAGGAATTCGCTTTTATTTTCGATTGATTCAAAAAGATTGTAAACAAAATAAGGCTTGATTTTTTTTAGAGCATCAAGTGCATGACTTATATCAAATCCAATGGGTAATTCAGAAGGTTCATAATTAAGTTCGATTAAAGTATCCTTAACTAGCTTAACCTGGTCAAGAACATCTTGTTCATCGGGAGTAGGATTTTCTGATAATTGATTGTAGACAATTACTACGCGTCTGTTCACCATGTTGTTTTTTCCTCTATTTATTAGGCTTTTTCTTTCTTGTAACAACTTTTAATTAATTTCTAATTAGTTTCAATTAACAGCTTAAATGAATGAGATATTACTTCAACAGGATAAAGATATTAATTTACATAAACATAAACCATACGAATTTCATAAACTATTTTACTCTTTTTACAGCTGAATCCATAATCATTTTTATTAAATCTCTGTATGCTATTCCATTTAGTGTGCTCAGAATAGGTAAGTCTGAGTGAAGAGGATGCAGACCGGCAAGTGGATTTACCTCAAGAAAGTTCGGAACGCCATTATCATCCATACGTATATCAACTCTGCCACCGTCACGGCAACCAAGAGCCCTCCAACTTTCCAAAGCAACTTTTTCACACTCCGCTGCAATTTTACCTTTCACCAAAATATATTGTACAAGCTCCTCACATTTTTCCTTGTTCATATAAGAATAAGCATCTGGTTCAGCATCGCCTTTCAGAACAACTTCAAGAACACCTACACTTTTTGCTTCATCACCTGTGCCAACAATACCAATTGTAAATTCTCTTCCGGGAAGAAACGTTTCAACAAGTACTGGCTGTTTATATTTAGTGAGTAAATCACCGCATAATTTTTTGAGTTCTTTCATTGAATTGACTTTGGAATTACCATCAACTCCTTTTCCGGTGCCTTCGGCAATAGGTTTTGCAAAAAGTGGCATCGACAATTTTACCGTATCAATATCCGATAAATTATTAATTACTTTAAATTCCGGAGTTGGTATATTACAGTCACGGATAACATGTTTGCACATTCCTTTGTGAAGTGAAAGCGCAAGGATTAAGGCATCGGAAAATACGCAGGGAATATTGTATGCATCCAGCAAAGCAGGAACCTGTGCCTCGCGGGCAATTCCAAACATTCCTTCAGCTATATTAAATACTATATCCCAGCGATCCCCATTTGCCAAACGACTGGCTAATTGACGTACATGTCCGATACGGTCAGTTTTATAACCCAGTTCTTTTAAAGTATTTTCAATGGAATCAATAGTATCGTCACGATCAAATTCAGCTGTTTCTTCTTCTGAATATCCTTCTTTTAGATAAGCTGATCGCAAATCATAAGTTAAACCTACTCTCATTTTTTTGCAAATAATGTTTTACTTTCTTCAATTATTAACTATTGCAAATCTTTAAAGTTCAATAAATACAGGCATTTTTAAACTTGAGATTGTTTAAAAAATTCTCTGCAAAATATAAAACTTTTCAGAATAGGAAGTATAATGATTGAAAAAATAGATTTTTTTAGTGTAAATATTTTTTGAGATAGAATTTTTTGGAAAAAAATTTAAAGAAATTAATATAAAGTGTACAGTTCAAGTTCAATTGCAGCTTGGTTATATTTTTTTAAGGTCTCTAAATATTCGAGTCTTATATCATAAGCGGTACTTATACTTTGAAGATATTCATTAGTATTCAAAGAATCGGCTTTTAGTTTTTTTAGAGCGAGTGTCTCCAGTGTGTCTGCATTTTTAAGTGCAAAATCATAAAAATAATTCAACCTCTCGAAGTACTTATTTAATTTGATTTTCAACTTTTCGGAATTATTTTTTATATTGAATTTTTGCCAGTTTAATTCATTTTCAGCAATCTGTTTTTGTGCTAAAGCTTCCCGTCTATTTGCTGCTTGAGGAATGAACCAAAGCGGCATGACCAGACCAATCTGAAACCCCGTAAAATTTTTTTCACCATTTATTGATTGATTAAAATATCCGGCAGATATTTCAGGATAGAATTTTGAATTTGCTAATTTTACTGATGCAGTTGCCAGAGAACTTTGCTGAGAATAATAATCACTTAAAATATTTACACGTGTAGGATTTAAAGTGTCAGTTGAAAATTCTATTTGGTACATATCAAGATCTTCATCTACCGGTTCAAAATCAGAATTTATATATGCTTCTTTTACCAAATTGTTTTTTGCCAGCAAATAATCGTTGTAAGCTTCATCGGAACGGCTTATTATAAGTGCAAGCTGATTTTCAGCAATGCTTTTTTCCAATTTATCTGTATCACAACTTTTATAATGTAAATCAACTATATGCAAAAGTTCAGAATAAAGTGCTTTTTGATCATCCAGGATTTTTATCCTGTTCATTTCATAAATACATTCATAGTAAGCAGCTTTAATCCTGTTGGATATTTGCGCTTTTGTTAATAATGCTTCTGATTTTTTTAAATCGACTAAATTTCTGGCATACGAAGCTTTGGATTTCCAAGTAAAAGGAGAACCAAAATTTTGTTTGATTTCCAGCTTATCATCTATGTAAGCTGAAAACATCTGACCTCTCTCATAATTGATTTCTGTAGGTTTAATATCAGGAAAAATTTTGTTTTGAGATTTTGCTGATACTATATTAAGTTCAGCATTTTTTATTTCAGGATGGTTGGTAAATGCAGAATCAATAAGTTGTTTTAAGGTTAACCTTTTCACTATAGTATCATCCTGGGAATAAATAATTGTTGGAAAAAGAATGATAAAAAAAATAATTATTTTACATTTAATCGAAACAGTAAAATTCAATATTTGAAGGTTGTTGCGAGTAATTTTATGTTTGCCTTTTAAAAACTGCATTAGTTCAGTAAATAGTTATTTTTTCAAATATCAAAGTAACAGTGTCCTGAAAAAAATTCTTAAAAACCAATTTCAATTGTCAACTTGTTGCTTTACGATTTTGGCGATGTACTTACCAATAATATCAAATTCCAGATTTACGATAGTTCCATTCACAATTTGATGAAAATTTGTGTTGTGGTATGTATAAGGAATAATGGCTACCTGGAAGGAATTATTCTTCGAATTAACAACGGTAAGACTAACTCCATTTAGAGCAATGCTGCCTTTTTCAACAGTAATGTTTCCTTTAGAAGGATCATATTCAAAAGTATAATACCAGCTTCCTCCGGATTCAGTTACCTCTTTGCATATTGCTGTTTGGTCCACGTGACCCTGTACAATATGCCCGTCTAACCTACCATTCATAAGCATACTTCGCTCCAGGTTAACTTTATCTCCAACTTTCAAAACACCTAAATTCGATTTTAACAAAGTTTCTTTTATTGCAGTAACTGTATAAGTTTTATCTTTTTTCTTCACTACGGTAAGACATACACCATTGTGAGAAATGCTCTGGTCAATTTTTAATTCACCAGTAAAAGAACACTCCAGGGTAATGTGTAGATTATCCTGTTCTTTTTCAATTTTTATAACCGAAGCAGCTTCTTCAACGATTCCTGAAAACATATTATTTTGAATTAAAACTATGGTAAGACTTTTCTAATATTTATGCCAAAACTGTTGTCCGCAAGTTAATTAATTTTCAGGGTTTATCAATTCTCTTCTATATTCAAAAATATATCTACATTTGAAATTTTAACAATATGGTTGTTCCCGATAAACGAATAATAAATTTTTTAAGAAAACATCATGTTCTTAATTTAGCTACAAGTATTGAAAACAAACCATGGTGTTGCAGTTGTTTTTATTCTTTTATTGAAGATGAAATGACATTAATTCTGACCTCGGATGATGAAACCAGACATGCAAGGGAATTTTTGAAAAATCCGAATATAGCTGGTTCAGTTCATTTAGAGACTTGGATAATAGGGAAAATTAAGGGTATTCAGTTTTCAGGAACTATTGAACTTGCTGAAGGAGACAAAATGGATAAGGCAAGAAAAGCATATTTGAAAAGGTTCCCTTTTGCTGTATTAATGGAAACAACACTTTGGATTTTGAAAATTGATGTTATTAAAATGACAGATAACAAATTCGGATTTGGGAAAAAATTGATTTGGGAAAGAAATTAAAATAGTTTTTAGCTTATAGTTATTGGCTTTTAGCAATTAAAAGTTCAATATTTTAAACGAGATCGAATTTTAATGTTTGACTTATAAATTTTGAAATTTTAGAAATGATCGTAGTTACAGGAGGTACAGGATTAGTAGGCAGTCATTTGCTTTTTGAACTTACTTCAACAGGAAATCGGGTAAAAGCAATAAGGCGCAATTCGAGTGATACAAATTCTGTACTTCGTGTTTTTAAATATTATTCTGATAAAGCTGAAGAGCTGTTTAAATTGATAGAATGGGTCGAAGGAGATGTTTTAGATTTGATTTCTCTTGAGGATGCTTTTGAAGGCGGCACAAAAGTTTTTAATCTTGCTTCCTATGTATCGTTTAATAATCGGGAGAAAAAAAAGTTGTTAAATATCAATATTCATGGTACTGAGAATGTTGTTAATGCCTGCTTAAATAAACAAGTTCAAAAGTTATGTCATGTAAGTTCTATTTCAGCTTTAGGCAGTTCATTAGATGATTTGCCAGTTACTGAAGAATTAATCTGGAGCCCTTCAAAACGCAAGTCATATTACTCAATCAGCAAGTTTCACTCTGAAATGGAGGTTTGGCGAGGAATAGAAGATGGACTTAATGCTGTTATTGTCAATCCTTCAGTTATTCTTGGTCCTGGTTTTTGGGACAAAGGCAGTTCTCAGCTATTTAACTCAATTAACAATGGATTGAAATATTATCCTCCAGGAACTACAGGTTTTGTTGATGTAAGAAATGTGGCTAAAATAATGGTACTATTAATGGAAAGTGATATATCCAGAGAACGTTTCATTTTAAATTCAGAAAATTGCGAATATAAAAGTATTTTCAAATTAATAGCAAAGTCATTAAATGTAATGGAACCCAAAAAAGAGCTAAAGTGGCAGTTGGCAAATTGGGCGTGGAAACTGGAATTAATAAGAAGTTTAGTTTTAGGCAAAAAACCTAAAATTACAAGAGAAACAATGTCTATGGCATTTAAACAGTTGCAATATTCGAACGATAAAATCAAGAAAAGACTTGGCTTCAATTTTATACCTTTAGAAAAATCAATAGAAGATACAGCAAGGTTATTTATTAAAGATAAAGAGAGAGGGAAATTAATTAAATAAGAATTAAATTGGGTAATTACATATGCTTTAAAACTTCCTTCAAAATATCAATTACCTGAGTTACTGCTGTTTTAACTTCTTTGGTCATTTTACCATTAAATTCAATACTTTTATATTGAACGGCTATAACAGTAAATTCAGGATTTATAACTTCTTTTAAGTATTTAATCATCATAATGAGTGACAATTTGTGAGTGCCCAGGGAAAAATCTGTGATTGCTTGTACCGGAATGTTCATAAAACTGCCTGGAGACATTTTCAAATCGGCGGCGTCAATCAAAATTATATGATCAGGATGGAAATCAGTAATATTTTTTGTAAAATTTTCAGGAGTAGTATAACCCGTATATATTTTAAAGCCAGAACCAGCTTCCCCGAATTTTTTAATAAGTTTTTGGGTGACAAATATACCTGCGGCATCATCCTGCATTAGCTCGGATCCAATGCCCAGAATTGCCAGTTTCTTTGTATTTTTAAGACGTTGACCGAGTATTTTTTTCAGTTCAGATTTCAAATCTCAACCTGTAAAGATTTTCTGTTAAAACTGGCAAGCTCAAATTCCTTGGTCATTGCAAGAGCATCTTTAGGGCATGAATCTGTGCATTGCCCGCAGTAAATACATTTATCAAGCGATAAGATTGCTTTATATTTCTTTTCAGCAACTTTAAGAATATCAATGGCATTTGAGGGACAATCGCGCATACAAATTTTGCATCCTATACATTTTTCCTGGTCGAATTTTAACTTTCCTCTGAAATTATCAACCACATCAATCTTCACAAAAGGATATAAAACAGTTGCAGGTTTACGAAAAACAGATTCCATAACCTGGGAAAACATTTTACCGGGTCTTATCAACTTATTTATCATTTCAACAACGCTCCTTTAACAATTATATCTATCAATATTTGCAAAATTGCAACAGGTGCCAAAAATTTCCAGCAGAAATTCACCATTTGCTCAATCCTTATCCTTGCCATGATAGAACGAATAAGAGCAAGGATAAAAACTATAATCATAGTTTTAACAACATAAACCAATATTCCCAAAAACAAATTTGATTGTGTAAAAAATGGAATAAATATTGCCGCAATCAATGAAACAAGCACAATCATTTCAATATCAATTGCCATTCTGAACATAGCAAGAAAACGTCCGCTGTATTCTGTAAACGGTCCTGCAACAATTTCGGTTTCAGCTTCAGCAATATCAAAAGGTACTCTTTCTAATTTTCCCTGCATAGCAATAATCGCCACAACAAGCCCTGGTATATTAAACAGAGAATATATTGGATTGTTGCAATAAAATGCAACTATTTCACTTATTGACCAACTTCCGGCCAATAATGCAGGACCTAATAAAGCCATAAACAAAGGAACTTCATAAGCAAACAATTGTGTAATTGTTCTTACTGCACCCATTGTAGCATAGATAGAATTTGATGCCCAACCGGCGATGAAAAATGTAATAGTTGGAATTGTAAGTAAATATAAAACTACTACAAGGTCTGATTTAAAAGAATAAAGCGAACTGATGCTCCAAAGAGGCAGATATAATATAACACATGATACTGCTGCGATTGCAAATGCAGGTAAAACTTTGAACAAACCTTTATCTGAATTTGAAGGAATAATGCCTTCCTTTCCCATTAATTTAATAAAATCTGCCAATGGTTGAAACCAAGGTGGCCCAACGCGATTTTGAAAACGTGCATAAAGTTTACGATCAACAAATTCAACTATGAGACCATATGCTCCCAGGAAAATAAAGCCAGGAAATATGAAAAGATAAAATAAAGACTGTAACATATTTTTATTTTTTTTCTGCAATTATTAACAGATACTATATTCTAGATACTTGAAAATTTCTTACATCCAGTATCAAGCATCCAATAACTAGCATCAGAATTTTTTCAACTTAATAGCATTTGCATTGAACCCTTGTTTCTTATACCAGTCAATGCTATAGGTTCTTAAATTGTTCCAATCCAGAAGATCTTCCGCACCATTGGATTTTTTTATTGAAATAGCCCTATCGGTACACGAAAAGCATGGATCGATTGCTGCTATTACAATCGGAACATCGGCAAGATAACCACCATCGAGCATATGAGTGATAGATGCCAGATTGGCAAGGGTTGGTGCACGCAACTTAACCCTTTCAGGTTTCTCGGTTCCATTTCCCCTGACATAATGAACATCTTCGCCTCTGGGAGCTTCATAGCGGCAAATAGCTTCACCAACTGGTATTTTTCTTGGTGCCTTAACAGCTATTTCTCCAATTGGCATATTTTTCAGGATATACCGGATCATTTTATATGATTCAATCAATTCCTTTGCTCTCACGAGGGTTCTTCCATATACATCGCAATGATCATCAGTAATTACATTAAACGGAACTTCATCATAAGCCAAATAAGGATCATCCTTGCGTGTGTCACGACCAATTCCTGATGCCCTGGCTAAGGGACCTGAAGCAAATAATCTGAGTGCATCTTCCTTAGAAAGCATTCCAACATTTTTCAATCGAGCTATTAGTGTAGTTTCTGTGGTAGCTACATCAATATAATATTTTGTACGTTCTTCAAGCAAATCCACCGCTTTAAGAGTTTGTTCCTTTTGAGAGTCAGAAATATCGCGACGTACACCGCCCAACTTATTCATTCCATAATTAACCCTGTTGCCTGTGATCAATGCAAGCAGGTCCATAACAACTTCCCTGTCGCGCCAACTGTACATAAATAATGTATCGAAACCAATTTCGTGAGCTGCTACTCCCAGCCAAAGCAAATGGCTATGGACACGCTCAAGTTCACCAATCAGCATCCTGATATACTTGGCCCGTTTAGGAATTTCAAGATGGGCAACTTCCTCAACTGCTGAAATAAAACATGTAGCATGAGAATGGGAACAAATACCGCATACTCTTTCGATGAGATATAAATCTTCAATATAAGTTCTCTCTTCACAAGCCTTTTCAACGCCCCTGTGATTATACCCCAAAGTAACATTGCTTGCGGCTATTCTTTCGCCTTCAAGATACAATGTAAAACTTGCAGGTTCTTTTAAAGCGGGGTGTTGCGGGCCAACTGGTATTACTACTCTTGCCATATTATTCCTCCACTTTGTTTGTTTGATTTATTTTTTCTGACTTCCAATCTTTCCTTAGAGGATGCTCGCCTTTGGGCCAATTCTCCGGAAGCGGATAATGCCTGCCTTCTGGCAAACCCTCTACTTTTGCCCCCAGTAAATCCTCTAGTTCTCTTTCATAGAAAGTAGCTCCGTTGTAAACACCTAAAATAGTTTTAATAACCGGATCAGATTTTGGTGCAGTAGTTTTTATGTTAATCAATATTCCATCATAGTTGGCAATGTGATAAATAAATTCCAGATTTTCACCTACGTCAAGACCGGTAATGGTGCAAAGCAAATCAAATTTTAAATTGGATTTTGCATACTCTGCCAGATCATTCACCTTATCTCTGTCTACTTCAATAGTTATACGTCTTGTCCTGACTATGGTGCATTTCCCTTCCAGGTATGGAAATTTCTGAACCAAATCAGATACTACTTTTTCTTCGTTGTTCATAATCAGACAATTTTTATTGTTTAATACTACCAAGAAGCTTCACTACTCCGTCAATTATTGCTTCCGGTCTTACAGGGCAACCAGGTATATATGCAGAAACCGGAATAATTGAATCAACACCTCCACCTACGCAATAACAACCATTGAATACACCTCCTGAACAAGCACAGGTGCCAACAGCAACAACAAATTTCGGTTCCGCCATTTGGTCATAAATTCTTTTTAATCTGTCTCTTGTTTGCAATGTAACAGGTCCTGAACATAATAATACATCAGCATGCCTGGGAGTGCCTCTAAGTAAAACTCCAAAACGCTCTAAATCATATTTAGGAGTTAATGATGCCAAAATTTCTATATCGCAAGCATTGCAAGCACCGGAATTAAAATGAATTACCCATGGTGATTTGATTCGCGCCCAATTAACAACTTTATCTAAAACCATTATCTGTATCTTTTATTAATTCTAAACGTAAATTCTAAAAATTTTGATGAAATTTCGTGCCTTGGTATTTTTGCGGCTTAGTATTCTCTTGCCACCATCCGCCGCGGCGGACACTAAAGCACCAAAAGTCACTAAAAAATATTATACTGATAAAGAACTTAATTAATCTCTTTTAACATCTTTTATGAAAGAGATAACAAGCATAAACAAGCTTTGTTTATTCATTTCCTATAAAGAATTAAAAGAGCCAGTAACGCAATAAAAATATAAATAAATGCAAGTAAAGAAATTTCTTTCGGTACAGTTGCTACTATTAATGCTACAACATGCATGATGGTAAAGAAAAATGCAAACGGAAAGAACTGGCTGTAATTTGGTTGAACTTTATGTCCTTTAAAGTCTTCTCCACTCGCATAGGCTTCTCCTTTACCCAGTGAAACAGTTCCTTTTGCAGCCATAAACTTCGACAAATATGTCATTAATAGCACAAATACAAGCAAAGTGACAAATGCAACTGGTGGAGATAGCAATATATTTTCCATAATAATAAACTTCTTATTCTTTTTTCTTCAAAATTTCACGAACATCTAAAGTATCGGTGTGATTGAAAATACCTATAATTATTCCCGCTGCTACCGCAAGTACAACTACTTCTATGATTATAAGGGTAATTACCATGCTTTGGGCTGTAGCCATCTGTCCGGTAAGCTTACCGACATAAATTAATGTCAGTGTAACACCTTTAGTTAATACTTCAAGAGCAATCAGAATGCGGATTAAACTTCTAGTGGTAATCAGATAATAGAATCCGATAACATATAATAAGACTACAGTTGAGAAAATAAAAGTTAACATAATTTTTACTTTTTAAAACCTTCTTTAAACAGTATTACAACTCCAAAAACACCTGCTAAAATTATAATGATTTGTCCGGCAATATCCAATTGACGGGTGTGCCATATTACCTGCTGAACACTGGTTTCTGGCGCAATATTGCTGCTTACAACAGTATTTACGGCAGGTTTAATTAAAAATAATATCACTATTACAATAACTAATATTATTGGAAGATAGATATACCTGAGAATTCTTTTTTTAGCTTCTCCCGAAACCTGATCAGAAGCCTGGCTCTGAGTAAGACTGATGACGCTGATAAAAATAGCAGTTATCAATCCGGCACAAACAGATAATTCAAAAACAGCTGCTAAAGGAGCGCCCATTACAAAAATGAAAGTGGTTAAAAGTGCGCTCGTGACTGCCAGGGAGATTACTGCTTTTAGTGTGTTTCTAATCAATACTGTAAGCAATGATGATAGAACCAGCAAGCCTAAAAGAATATAAATATATATGTCATTCATATTTTGAAATTAATTCATCAATTCTTAAAACAAACCCCTTAATCTCAGAAAATTTAATACAAAAGGAAACCCGATTCCTACCAAAACAATAATAATTGCTAGTATTAAAGAGGCACTCTTAAATCCAATGTTTGCCTCCTTAATATTTTCAAATTCTTCAGTTGGCTTTCCAAAAAATACTTTTCGCTGCAAAATAAGAAAATAGGAAAGTGTCAGTATACTTGCAAGTAAAGCTATAATGGCGTAAGGAACATATCCCGTTTGCCATAATGCAATGATAATAATAACTTTGCTCCAGAAACCAGAAAGAGGCGGTATTCCTGCAGTAGATAAAAAGCCCACTACGGAGGTACCTGCAGTAATTTTCATTTTTGAACCCAGTCCCTGAAGTTTATTCAAATCGCGCGTGCCGGTTTGAGATTCAACCGCAGCTGAGTTAACAAATAACAATGATTTGAAAGTTGCATGATTGAAGAAATGAAGGAAAGCACCTAAAAATCCTAATGGAGTGGCACAGCAAGCTCCTATAATAATATAACCAACCTGGCTGATACTTGAATAAGCCAGCATCTTTTTAAAATCGCTCTGGCCTATAGCCAGCAATGCTCCGATTACAATAGATATAATAGCAAGAAAAGCAAAAACATCCTGAACTATACCTATGTTAATAAAGACAACTTTTAATAAACGAAGGATAGCATAAATTCCACCAGCCTTGGTGACAATCCCTGCCAGCAAAACTGATACCGGAGCACTTGATTCTGAATAAGCATCGGGCACCCACATGTGAAATGGGACCAAACCTGCTTTGATGGATAACCCAGCTATCAGAAAAATAAATGAAATTACGAGTTGAATTGGAATACTGGTTGCACTGCCTAAGTTCGAAGCAAGTGCATCATATCCGAGTGTTCCATAAGTCATAAATAATATACCAATTCCGGTAAGGATTAATATGGTTGCAATACCAGACATCAACAAGTATTTGAACGAACCATTCAATGCTTTTAGTTCCTTGGATTTTGCAATCAAGATGAACGAAGCTACAGCAGTAACTTCCAGAAATACGTACAAAGAAAAAATGTCAGTTACCATTACAGTACCATTCATTCCAATCATAATAATCAGGATAAGCTGGGAGAAATTGAAAATTTCTTTGTCACCGGAATATTTCCTGATTATTAATGAAATTAAACTAATCAGACCGATTGTGAAAAGAACTATAGCACTATAGATATCTATGGAAAAATTAACAAAGTAATTTATTTCTATTCTTGATAAAAAATTCTGAAGTATCTGTAAAATTATAGCAACCGCTAAACATATCTGAATAATTGCTACTAGCGCGGTTACTCCAAATGCAAAACGTTTAAATTTTTCAGAATAAAACAGGTTTAAAAGAACTATTCCAATAAAAGGTATTAATACAAATAATGTTGGCATTTTTATTTCTCCTTATTGAAATTACATTAATATTATAATTGTTACTATAATAATTAATATTCCAAATAATGACCAGCTTACAGAAGCAGAGTAATTTCCGGAATATAATTTTTTTAATATTGTTGATAATGATGTTGCAACCCAAACACAAAATGTATCATAAAACCAATCAATAGCCCTGTCTATAGCCCAAAAAGCTTTAGCAAAAATATTCACGAAAAACATTCCAATATCATAGGGATCGAAAAATCGTTTTTCGGCCATGTTATAAATTTGCAAAAGGCCGGGCGCATAGTGAATATGATCAACTGCGCCAATTCCTTTCTGTGTTCTCTTAACTCCGTAAAGATGATTTAAAAATGCAAGCAGCAATACGCCCAAAGAAATATACACAAGCATCCAGTTATGAGGTAAGCCGGAAAAATTGTGCCCTTCAAGTTTAGCACCGAGGATAGGCTGAATGAGGTTTTTCAGCGGTAGTGGATTATAAATACCAAATAATATACAACCTGATGCAATTACAATCATTGGTATGAGCATTGCCCAGGATGCTTCTTTAACGTTGCTGATATCTTTTGAAGGCTTGCCTAAAAATGCCGCATGCCCAAGTTTTAAGAAAGATGCGGCTGTAAGAAAAGCACCAGCCAGAGCAACAATATAAAATATTTTACCACTTTCCAAAGCTCCGTCAAAAACAAGTTCTTTTGAGAAGAATCCATTAAAAGGCGGGACTCCGGAGATTGCAGCTGCAGCTATTATAAAGCAAATAAATGTGATTGGCATTTTCCTGCCTATGCCACCAAGTTCATGTAAATCGGTTGTACCGGTTTGTTTTTCTACTGAACCGCCGGTAAGGAACAAAGTGCTTTTGTACATTGCATGATTGATCATGTGGAACAGTCCGCCTACAATTCCGATTGGCAGTGCAGTACCAATACCCAGGATCATATATCCAACCTGGCTGATAGCATGATAAGACAGTAATTTTTTATAATTGGATTGTACCAGTGCCATCATAACAGCAAGGAAAATTGTAATGGCTCCTATGATCATCATCAACAGACTCATGGATGAACCAGGGTTAAACTGGAAGAGGTCAAGACTAATTCTTGCAAGGAAATAAATACCAAGTAATTTCTCTAATGCTGCCGGTAAGAATGCCATGAAAGGTAAGGGAGCGTCTAGCGCTGCATCAGGAATCCAACTGTGGAAAGGCATGGAACCTGCCTTGGCAATGGCTCCAATCATAAGTAATATAAAAGCAAAACTTCCCCAATAATTCAGAGGAAGATGTATTTTGTCCATTTCAAACGTACCTGCAATTTGACCTGTGATAAGAATTCCCAGTGTAAGACACAAATCTGATACGCCAACAAGGACAAGCGCTTTGACTGCAGTGTGGAAAGCCTTTTTTCCTCCAGCCATAATCAGAACAAAAGTTGTAATAAGCAATCCTTCCCAAAAGAATAACATTAACAGAAGGTTGTTTGCCAAAGCTGCACCATTTACCATGGCTACCGTAATCAAAAGAAAGAGATAAAATTGTTTCAGGTTTTCTTTTCCTTTCATGAATACCATTGAATACATTACAATCAGAAAAGAGAAACCCGCACTTGCAAGTATTATAAAACTGCTGAAATGATATAACCTTAATGAAAAATTGAATCCAAATCCTCCCCAGGGAAGTAGAATAGCTGCAGTTTTTCCAAAAAGGAGAATTGTGAAAATTAAATTAAGAGTAACACCAGCAAAGCTTATTAGGCTCTTAATCCAAAAGTCTTTCTTCGGCACAACTAATAATAACAGTGCCGATATTACAGGAATAATAATTGGATATAGAATGATATTGTTCATGAACAGGTTTTTATTTAAAATATTATCTATAAATTATTTCCATTTGTCTGCTAATGGCGTTTACAAAATCAGCAGGATAATTGATTAATATGCCTCCCAGTATTGATAGTACTGCAAGTATAACAACACTTGCAACCATGGTGAATGAACCTTCTTTTATTCCTGGAAATTTATTTTCTCCAAGGAATACCATAACGAAAACCCTTAGCATATAAATCATAGTCAATAAAGCTCCTACAACAAATGTAATTGCAATCCATGGGTGGCTTGCATCAATGGCGCCCCGTATTACCATAAGCTTGCTGAAAAATCCTCCCAAAGGTGGAATCCCCATGACTGAAAAAGCACAAATTGCAAATGTAATAGCAGTGATAGGCATGGTACTGATTAGGCCGCCAAGTTTTGTGATATCTTTAGTTTTAGTATTTTGCTCTACTATACCTGCGCACAAAAATAATCCGCCTTTTGCAAGGCCATGCATAAGGATGTACAACAATGCTCCTGTTGCACCAATAATACTGCCTGTAGATAATCCGAGAAAAATAAAGGCAATCTGGCTTACTGTGGAGTAGGCGATTAGTCGTTTTAAATCAGTTTCTATAATAGCTGCGCCGGCAGAAACCAGCGCACTTGATGCAGCAATAACCGGAATAACCGTATGCCAAATATAGCTTATGTCGAATGTAACCAGGAACAGTCTTGCAAATACATAAACACCTATTTTAACAAGTACAGCTGCATGAAGAAGCGATGTGACAGGTGAGGGTGCAACACCGGCATCAGGTAACCAGGTGTGTAAAGGCAGTGTAGCTGATTTTGAAAATATGCCGAAAAGAATCAATACAACTGCAATGTCAGGAATTTTTGTTCCACGCAGTTTAATAAGATCGAAGGTCCCCGTTTGGAAATATATCATAATGAAACCGATTAACATTACCAAAGCTCCAAATACAGTAATCAGGAAAGCTTTATCGGCTTTTTTTACAATTTCTTTTTCCCGGTAAAAACCAATTAGTCTCCAGCTGCATATACTCGATATTTCCCAGAAAATAAAAAGAAATATGAGGTTAGTAGAATAAACTATTCCCATCATAGAACCCAGGAACAGGACAACCATCAGGTAGTATTCGTTTTGGTTTTTATAATGACTGATATATCCGAAGGAATAAAAAACAATAATGGCGCCAATGAATGCTGAAACAATGGCCATAAATACTGCAAGACCGTCACCCAGAAGACCGAAATTAAAATTCAAAGGGAAATTAATATTGAATTGAAATGGAGTTCCGCTTATTGAATGAGGCAAGGCAATAAAAGAAAAAATAACAGAAATACTTACTAAAACCAATGCAGTAATATTTCTGGCATTCTTTGAAATTGTACTAATAAGTGGAAGAACAAATGCCCCGGCAATAGGGACAAAAACGATTAATAACAGGACTAATTTAGCGTTCATTTAGTTTCAAATTAAAGGCGCAGGGTTACAATTTAGTGTCAGGAAAATACAATTATTGAAAACGAAAATATAATATCCTTTGTAACTGCGAAACACATGCATTAAATTAAGAGAAACACCTAGAATTAATAAATAAAAAAAACCCGCTAAAAACATCTTTAATCTAATGGGTTATTTTTTTTGAAGCGACAAAAGTACACAAAAGATTAAAATTTGTTAAATGAAATGGAGCAAAATTATCTTTTTAACAATCGGTTACAGCAAATGAATTCCTTAAATTATTTATTCATTTCATTTTAGGACATTTAAATTTGCATAATTTTTATTTGCAGGCATCATAATTTTCATTCAATTTTAAAGAAAGACATTTCTATATAAAGCATTATTAGTTATTAATAGTTAGGTCGGAATACATATTAAATCCAAAATCCCATTTATGATTGTTAATGGATGGGGAGGATTACCTGGAATATATAAATCAATGTGTAAAGAATCTAAAAATTTTCTTTGAATAGCACTTGTGTTTGCAAAAATTCCCCCGCTGATAGCATCAACACCGCATAAAATAACAATTTTTGGATCCGGAACCGATTCATAAGTAATTTGAAGTGCCTCAGACATGTTTTCCGTAATAGGTCCAGTTATAACTAGTCCATCCGCATGCCTGGGGGAAGCTACAAATTCAATTCCATATCTGCCCATATCAAAATTTGCATTACCACATGCATTAAGCTCTAATTCACAAGAATTATCACCTCCGGCAGATACCTGGCGCAGTTTTAACGATTTTCCAAACAATCTCTTTATACCTTTATATATAGAATTCTGTTCAACAATAATAAGGTCATTATTTCCTTCTTTAATTAAAAGTCTTTCTCTTTTATTTGTAGCCAAATGATGGTCATTTGTAAATGAAATTTTTTCAGGAAAGGCGAAAGCACATTCCCCGCAAAAAGCACATTTTCCAATATCTATGCTAAAAGGGTTGGACGAGATTGCGCTGGTAGGACATAATTCGATTAATACCTGCTCATTAATTTTTGCATTTGTAATTTCAGGTCTTCCACGAAAAGGAAACTGTACCTTTGCTTTTCTAAGGTCATGGATATATTGCCTTCCATTATGTTTGATAATTTTAATTTCCTGTAGCATATTTGTTTTTGCTGAATTTCTATAGTAAGAATTTTTATTAATTTCCTTAAAAAACCACCCCTGCCCCTCCTTAAAAAAGGAGGGGATGCTTCTGTACTGTCCAGTTATAGCCCCTTATTGAAGGGGTTGGGGTTGATCAATTTTATTGTCACATTAAAGGTCATGTCCGCAATAGCTTAAATTGTAACTTTTGTTATTAATAGGAAAATCTGAAATCTCAAGGTTACGCAATGAAAGTTCCAGTGATTTCCAATTATGCATAGAAGGATCTTTAATTTTGTATAATATCAATTCACCATTAGAATCTGTAACAGCACAATGGCAAATCTCGCCTCTCCATCCTTCAGTCAATGAAATAGTAAATGTGTCGGGTTTTAAATTGGCCTTAATTTCTGGTTGAGGAATACTTTGATTAAAGTTTTCATTTTCCAAAACATTCCGTATCCATTGAATTGATTGTTTAATCTCTTTTCTTCTCAGCAAAAATCTTGCGAAAACATCGCCTTTTTGTAAAATAATGGATTTATATGGATATTTTTCAAAGCCACCAAATGAGTGTGTTTCTCTGATGTCACGCTTCATATTTGTCATACGGGCTGCCATTCCCACTGACCCGATAGACCGGGCTTGTTTTTCTGTTACAATCCCAATATCGTCAAACCGGTTTTCAAGGCTAGGCAGTTTAAATGTACGATGTGAAATTTCAATAAATCGTTTTTCGAAATCATTTAACAGGACAAGAAGCTTTCCTTTTAAATCATTTGTAAAAGGGAAATGAGTTCCTCCGGTCCTAATCAGACTTTTCCCCAATCTATTACCGCACCACTCCTGAATAAAATTTATGATTCCGGTACGCAAAACCCCGATAACATTGGCTCCAAGGTTATAGGCCACATCGGTGCAAAGTGCGCTGATATCTGCAGTATGTATTGCAATGCGTTCAAGTTCAAGTGCAATGGATCGTTCGATTTTTAACTGTTCCTGTATAACAATTCCATTAAGAGATTCTATGACCTGCACAAACGCATAAGTATGTCCTATTACCGAATCACCGGCAATATTTTCTGCAAGAATGGTTCTCTGAAGTAACTTTTTCTTTTGAAGCATTAAGTTTTCAATTCCCCTGTGTTGCCATCCTAACTGGATTTCCAGGTGTAGCACTGTTTCTCCGTTGCAAGTAAATCGAAAGTGACCAGGTTCTATAATACCTGCATGCACTGGACCTACACCAACTTCATGCAATTCTTCACTTTCAATAGAATAAAAAGGATAATCGTTAATACGTATTGATTTATTTGCCCTGTTACTTGGAAATCTTACAGGTTTTAACCAGGGATGGCCAATAAAATTTATACCAAAATTTTCTGAAATCTCACGTTCAAAAATATGCAACGGATAATGGTGTGCTGTCAAAGAATCTAATTCCTGGCAATCGGTTTTTTTCAGCTTATGCGAAAGGACAATTATGTTTCCGGCAGCATCATCTGCAATGCAGGCAATGAACTGCAAACATTTTGCAACAGGGAATGCAAAATAATTAACACAATGGTTATCATAGTTGCTTAATAAACGGAGTACTTCTATACAGAAATCGGTATATTGGGATACCGGGATATCCTTAAGATTTACAGATTGATTGTTTTTTATGGTGAATATTATATTATTTTCAAGTTCCATAGCCTTCTTTTTAAAAAGAAATTGCTGATTTGATTAAATCTGTAAAAAAAACAGGCGGATTAAATCCTAAATAAATTACAAGTCCGAATAAAACAAACTGTGAAATAGTTTCGAACCTGTTAATTTTTATCGTTTCGAAGTTTTTATTTTCCGGTGAATTTGAATACAACAAGAAGAAAAGGTGTTTTGCAAAAACATAAATAATTATGGTGAACAAAAATAAAATGAAACAAGCAAGGGCAAAATGTTTTAATATAAAAAGTGCTTTGAATACAAGAAACTCACTAATGAAAAGCCCGGATGGCGGCATAGCAGTGATTGAAATAAAACCTAAAATAATTACTAATCCGCCAACAGGATTTATTTTAAAATAATTTCCGGTATCACTAATCCAATAAGATTTAAAAAAATTGTAGACCTGCCCAATCTGATAAAACAATCCTGCCTTGATAAAAGAATGAAAAACAATATGCAAAATAGCAGCATAATATCCGGGTTTGCCGAGCGACAATGCCAGAGCGATAATGCCCATGTGCTCCAGGCTTGAAAAGGCAAACATACGTTTATAATGCTTTATTCTTAGCAATTGAATTGCGGACATTGCTATTGATAATGTCCCAACTATGATAAGCAGCGAATTTGTCCAATTAATAATTCCAGTATGAGCAACTATGGTAAACAACCTGAAAATTCCAAGGAACCCGACATTCATTAATGTTGTCGAAATAAAAGCACTAACTGGAAAAGGTGCTGCAGTATGTGCATCTACTGTTACAGTATG
>Ga0265316_10000399_pt1 | contig 49576 bp, 41 predicted proteins | sample 4522metaG_FD_202092 | JGI IMG/M metagenome (GOLD analysis project Ga0265316, IMG submission 202092) | Rhizosphere microbial communities from Carex aquatilis grown in University of Washington, Seatle, WA, United States - 4-5-22 metaG | ecosystem: Host-associated > Plants > Roots > Rhizosphere >... | reverse complement strand
AGTTTCGTGGCTTAATCAGTCCATTGGCAAGTCCTTCGGCTGATAAGCCCTAATGTGAAGAAAAAAAACAAAGGAGAAACAGATGGGCCAGCAACAACTATTACTGATCGTACTCGGCGTTATCATTGTCGGTATCGCAGTAGTCGTCGGTATCAACCTGTTCAGCAGCAGCGCGAAACAGGCAAACGAAGATTCGATTACGCAAGAATGCCTCAGCATAATCAGTTCTTCGCAACAGTGGGTCCGCAAACCGCAAGTATTGGGTGGACCGGCAGTCCAAAACGATTACTCGAACTTCGATTTCCAGATTATTGGGAAACCGGTGGCAGCGGGTACATTGGTTTATACAAATGCGAATGGCGATCGCTATACGATTTCCGCCCGTGGCGTGAATACGTTCACACTTACGGCGTTAGGTCGTGAAGTTGTTACTGTCGTCTATACCGGTATTACTTCTTCGACGGTTCCAACACCGACTATTACCCGGTAATCCACTCTTTGGATTGGCATTGCAAGCTCATCATTCGATGAGCTTGCAACCCGAACCAATGTGTCAAGTAACACAAATGATAAAAAAGAAAAGATGTGTTATTAATCACTCCAATATAGTCAAGTAATTAATAATTAGATGCTCATTTATCACAAATATTTTTTAAAAATTGGTTGATGTCTTTGAAAAATACAATGAGAATTACGTAAGTTTTAACAAGCAACAAAATACAAAAAAGTTGTCACGAGTTTCGAAAAAGAACAGTATGACTGTTCAAAATTGAAAAAGTTTTCGCGGCTTAATCGGCAAGGTGCCGGTAAGCCCTAATGTCAAACAAAGGAGAAACAGATGGGCCAGCAACAACTATTACTGATCGTACTCGGCGTGATCATTGTCGGTATCGCCGTAGTCGTCGGTATCAATCTATTTGGCAGCAGTGCCAAACAAGCCAACGAAGACGCGATTGTGCAGGAATGCCTTAGCATAATCAGCTCTTCACAACAATGGGTTAAAAAACCGCAAGTATTAGGCGGTCCTGCAGTCCAAAACGACTATTCGAACTTTGATTTCCAGATTATCGGTAAACCGGTTGCCGCAGGTACTTTGGCTTGGACCAATGCAAATGGTGACCAATATACAATTTCCGCCCGCGGCGTGAACACCTTTACGTTGACTGCCGTAGGTCGTGAACTAGTAACTGCCGTTTATACCGGTATTACTTCGACAACCGTACCGACACCGACCATTACCCGGTAATAGGGTTTCTTACATTCTTGCACCCACGAGCCCGCCACGAGGCGGGCTTGTTTATTTTAGTATCGAGTTTGTAAAGAAGTAGTTGTGTTTTACTCACCGACCATATATTTAAATAATTGTTTATTAAAATCATACATATTCATCTCCACACTAAAATTACAATCCTCTCCGTTGCTTTGGGTCACTTGGAAATTTTTTATGTAAGCAACTCTGTATTTTGAAACTGTGCGAAAATTTGTATCATAAGCTGAATATTTTCGAAATACTTTGTTTTCTTAGCACAATAATCTGGCAGGTCGTTTAGAGTTGAGTCTTTGTGTAGTTGTCCGTGCAACTTGTTAACACGAATTCTAATAATGGGAAGTTATGGGTCAACAACAGTTATTACTCATCGTCATTGGAGTTATTATCGTCGGCATCGCAATCGTTGCGAGCTTGGCTGTGATACAGAGTAATGCTCGTCAACAAAATGAAGCTTTATTAATCCAAGAGTGCCTTGCAATTTCTAACTCGGCACAAAGCTGGGTACGTAGGCCTGTTGTGCTGGGAGGTCCTCAAACTCAAGGAGATTATACCGGACTCGATTTTTCCAAACTTGGTAAACAAGTTGCCGCTGGTACGGTGATATGGACAAATGTAAATGGCGATAGATACTGGATTATTGGTGGCGGTACGAATAATTTCTCACTCATCGCTTATGGAAGAGAGGGCGTTTGGGTAATCTATTTCAACATCGGATCCGAACAAATTCCGACACCCGAAATATTTCGTAGTTGGGGTACGAGTGGCTTAGGATAAGCAAACAGGAAGTTTTGGAAATACCGAAAGAGCCCATTTATCAACGGGCTCTTTTTTGTTACTTGGCAGTGTAGGTTAGAATCCTTTTGGGATGCCCGTCTTTATGGTCTGTTGCGCTCCGTTTATCAACACTTCTGTCACGACTTGATAATTGGGTAGCGCTCCGTAAGCAAGGCGGTAAGAACGGTAACCGGAAATAGAGCCGGCGATAACGGTTGCAAACTCTGCAATTTGTTCTTTGGTCAGAGCAGCTTCATGTTCGACCGGGAAGACTGTCTCGCCGAGGATATCAATGTAATGTTTAAATCCCTTTCGGAGTAAGGATACGTCGAATGATTTTGTTTCAAGTAGTCCGCGAGCTTGATGAAACAACAAAGCGTATTCCGGGTGTTCCGTAAAAAACATTTCATGGGCTTTCACCGTCGCTACAATACGGCGTTCGGTCGACCAGCTTGCATCGATAGTCGTCGAAAAAATCGATCGCAAAAGTTCGATGCCTTCCATCAGTAATGCATACACCAACTCGGTTTTCGACTCGAAATAATTGTAGAACGCCCCTTTCGCAACATCCGCACGCTCGGTTATGTCTTCGATTCGGGTAGCTGATATTCCTTTTTCATGAAACGACTCTAATGCCGCCTTCAAAAAAGCCGCACGCGTTTCTCTTTTTCTTCGCTCTCTTCTATTGTCCACCAATGACCTCAAGTCAACTTTGAATAATATAAGTTCATCCAAAGTTTACTGCAAATCTTCATAAGATGTTATTACCACTTATTATTTACAACATATTCTCAGCAGGGAAGAGAGGCGTGTCCATTCTTGACTTAAATTCAATTTCGAAATTTGAGCTACGAATGTACAGAAGTACTGTCTTATTAGACAGTGCAATAAGTTTTTGGAGAAGTAATCGGAAGACGGTAGCGAAAGAAAGTGTTGGATTGAGATTTATTTTGTTTGGAAGAGTCATATACAACAATGGAATGTGAAATCTCTTGGAGAATTACCGCTTATCTACTTATCAAATATTTCACTTCTTGTTCTTGAAGAAATTTTTCCGCTTCTGCACCATGCAACATTGCAAGTGTCGAAAGTATTCCCGCTTCGATGCTGGTACTGGCTAAAACGGTCACCGAGTGCGGTGCACCGACGACCGGCCAACCGGTTTTCGGATTCAAAATGTGGGGATAACGTATACCCTCTTTGAGAAGAAACCTTCGTGAATCACCGCTCGTTGCAACACCACCGAAACTTAATGATAACGTTCCGATGCTACCAATTCCGGTTGCCTTGGGATCATCGATGCCGATGCTCCAATTTTCACCATTCCTTCGAGGGCCGCTGATAAATAAATCACCACCGTAATTCACGACAAAGTTGGAAGATGTGTTTTTTCGTAGTAACACTGACGTTGTGTCGACTGCATACTCTTTCCCAATACCACCCAAATCGATTTCCATGCCGGGTAAAAGCTTAATTGTCGGACGTTTCCATTTCACTTTTTCCCAACCGATAAAAGAAAGTAATTCATTCACTGAAGCAAGAGTTGGTAAACGGTCGCTTCCATCAAATTTCCAAACGCGCCGCAAGATACCACTGGTGACATCAAACAGTCCGTCACTAATCTTCCAACACTCTTCCGCATAATCCAGTATCTTGGCGGTTTCTACATCTACCACAATTTCTTTGCCATCCGATGTATTTATTTCATGGATGACATTGTCGTCACGATACCGGCTGAATTTTTGTTCAATGCGATGTGCTTCGCTCTGTGCGATTTCTAATAGTTCAATTGCTTTTTGGTGCGGAACGTCGTCGACGAGAATCTCGCATGGACTTGCCATAGCGGAAAAAGCGCCGACCCAATAATTGTCCCGGTGAGTCAATACTGATTTAGTCGCGAGTGACTCATTGACTGTCATATTAGAAGTTCACTGAGTACCCGGCAGTTATGATGAAGACGTTTACCGCCGGAAATAGGTCGTAGTTTTTCTGGACTCCGATTGCGTTTCCCGGGTGTGGATCATCGCCTTGACGCATATATTCCGCCCGGATATTGAAATCACCATCCAAGTCCTCAAGTTGGAAACCATATTTCAACGCATAGGTGGTTGTTTGCAAATTTCCCAACCGGTAATCTGAGCTTGCAAATTGAGGTAGTGTTGTGCCATCTATAATTCCGGAGACGAAGAACGTGGCCGCTGTCTGCTTATAGTATCGGAATTGTGGCTCCAAATATGATGCTTCCGATAATTCATAACGGTATTTCATTTCCACCGTATTTGAGCGGATACCCCAATCATCCCAATAGTACCGATAGGAAAAGTGAATGACGTCATCAGTAAATTCGTATGCCGAACTTAGTAGTACATTTTGATGGGTACGGTTATCGGGACGGTTTTCCATCCGGTAATAAATTTGGCTTCCGGTTTGATCAAGTATGCTCACTATTTTATACGGCTCAGTCAGATAACCTTTATCACGCGAGCGGCTGAAGTTTAATTGCATTAACCAACGTCGGGAAAGGATGCGTGTAATACCTATCATACCATCGTATTCGTCTTTGTTCGCATTACCGAAATGATTCGTACTATCTGAATTTTTAAGCGGCTCCGGCTTACCGCCGGTTGGTTCCACCACATCGAAATTTGCTCCTCCACCGACGGAAAAGGTCGTCAATCTATCAGGCGTATCCTGCGTGAACGAAAGGGTAGTACCGCGGGATACATAATCTTTTTCGGCGGAAATATGACCGGTAATTTCCCCTTTCAACAACCGTGTTAATGGTCGGTCATAATTGAGGTCAACCGAAATTCGATTGTCCTGAAACATGCGAACCGGAGTCTCACCCGCGTTGAAAACTTCGACCCGTTTTCTTACTTCACCTTGTGATCCGGAAGTAGAAGTGAATGTTTGCGGGTGATTGGTGGGAGTAGCTCCATTCGGTGAAGAGCCGGTAATTGCGTCCACCACGAATTTTACTCCAATCGATTGATCGTTACCGAGATCGTGCTTTAAGTTTAATACAGGTTCAAAGACATCAGTACGACCGTCTTCAAAATAAAACAACATCGCTGCATCAAGTTGCGTATCGCCATCCGCCGCAGCCGCTCCACCGGCAATCGCCAACAAGGAACACGTGGCAATTCGTAAACGATTTTTAATTAATTGCATCCACACCCTCCACCACCGACACTCTTGCCGCCACTTGAAGCTTCCTTACTGAAATAAATATGTTCGTCGAGACCGTTTTCCGTTGGGTCGTGGATGAGTTGCATTTTCTTTTGAGCGAGTTGGTCGCGTTCCCACGGTTTCACATGCTGAACCGCACAACTCGAAAACAAGACCAGTGCTGCTAAAAACAGTAATACCAGTTTGAGTGTAATTGTCTTCATTTTTTCAATGCCTCCTGTACATGGCTTTCTAATTCATCTGCCTGTTCTTCCTGAAAACCGGTATGCGTGAGAATTATGTTACCCGTTCGGTCGATTAGGAAACTGCTTGGCATCGCTTTGACGTCATATAGTTGTGCGACCGTTGCTTTGGGATCGAATGCGATTGTAAAGTCGGATGGAAATTTCGCTAAAAATTTATCGGCGTTGTCCCGTTTCGCATCAAGATTAATGGCGACGATGGTCAAACCTTGTTTTGAATACTTGAGGTACATGTCTTCCAACCACGGAAACGACTTTCGACAAGGATCGCACCATGACGCCCAAAAGTCGACGAGGACGACTTTGCCGCGAAGAGAATCGAACGCGACTGAATCGTGTGCAGTGGGAAGAGTAAATGAAGGTGCAGGCGCTGCGACAACGAATGCAGATACCAATGAACAAAAAATGATAAACACTACGGAACGTATAATCAGCATGTTAACAACCTCATCGTAATAGAATCTGTTTTTGTAGTCTTAAAACGTTTGAAGAGGAACAAAGTTCCTCTTCGTATTAGAGATACGTAACAAATTCAGATTTTTTATCCAACGATATTGGTATGTAGCAGTTATACTACGGGAAGATTATCGTGTTTGAAGTTTCATTAATTGAATTATTTTGCAAGGTTCACGCGAGTTGCGATGTTATTGACATCATTAAAACTTATTCTTTACCGAGGCAAAATTTTTAATGTACCATGCTAAAACAAGTAGAAAACAGATGAAAGCCATCAGGATTGGGCTATTTCGTTACAAAGAAGGGCTTTTGGTGCGAAGACTTCGTTTTCCATTACTTGTTTCTTCTTCAAATAATTCATAATTTGGGTTTCCTTTTCGCAGAATAAAGGTAAAATCTGAAAATTCAATCAAATTACAGCACTCTGGAGGGTATGTGGACGCATTTATTGATCAATTCCTGCAATCCGCTATCGAAGTAACGAATAAACTTGATAAAACTGCCATTCACGAAGTGGTCAGCTTATTGGTAACTGTAAGAAACCGCGGTGGCAGGTTGTTTATTCTTGGTGTCGGAGGTAGTGCAGGAAATGCGTCGCATGCCGTGAATGACTTTCGAAAGTTAGCTGGTATCGAAGCATATGCTCCCACTGATAATGTGTCTGAATTGACTGCGCGAACGAATGACGAAGGGTGGCATACCGTGTTTGCGGAATGGCTAAAGGGCAGCCACTTAAATAAGAATGATGCGATTTTCATTTTCTCGGTAGGAGGTGGAGATGCAGAGCGGAACATCAGCCCGAATCTTGTGTATGCAATCGACTATGCGAAAGAAGTCGGAGCCGCTGTAACAGGTGTCGTTGGAAGAGACGGTGGATACACGAAAAAGAAAGCCGACGCTTGCGTTGTCGTGCCAACAATTCTACCCAACCTAATTACTCCGTTGACCGAAGCGTTTCATGCCGTTGTATGGCATTTGTTGGTATCACATCCCGATTTGCAAACCAAAAGTACCAAATGGGAGTCGACAAAGTAATGTCGAAACCTGCGGTTTTCTTTGATCGTGATGGCGTTATCAATCGCGCGATTATACGTGACGGGCACCCATTCCCACCCGATTCAATTGAAGCATTTGAATTCTTGCCGGGTACGATTGAATCTTGTGACCGACTAAAACAAGCGGGATATTTACTTTTTATCGTAACCAATCAACCGGACATTGCACGGGGAACGTTGAACAACACCCTCGTCGAAACGTTTCACTCGCTTATCCGAACCGCCCTTCCAATCGACGAGATTTATATTTGTCCGCACGACAATTCGGATAATTGCGATTGCCGAAAACCCAAACCGGGCCTGTTATTGCGCGTAGCAAAAGAATGGAACATAGATTTATCGCGAAGCGTATTAATAGGGGACCGTTGGCGGGACGTCGATGCAGGATATAATGCAGGATGTCGAACGGTTTTTATCGACTACAAATATTCCGAATCGCTTTCGAAGCAACCCGACCATGTTGTAACCACACTTCCCGAAGCAGTGGAGTGGATTCTTTCCCAATCTGGAGAATTGAATGAAGCAAGCAAATGAACTCAACATTAAGTTATTCGGCGATGGAGCTGATATCGACAGCATCCTCGAACTGTACAAAAAACCGTACATCAAGGGGTTTACGACGAATCCGACGTTGATGCGGAAAGCGGGGATTTCCGATTATCAGGACTTCGCGAAAAAATTGGTGAAGGCCGTACCCGACCGTCCCATTTCATTCGAAGTCTTTGCCGATGACTTTTCCGAGATGGAACGACAGGCAATGATAATTTCAGAATGGGGAAAGAATGTGTATGTGAAGATTCCGATTACGAATACGAAGCGCGAGCCGTCCTATCCATTAACTGAAAAATTGGCAGGCCGGGGTTTGCAACTTAACGTTACGGCGATGATGACATTAACACAGGTCGCGGAAACGGCTAAGTGTTTGCAAAAGAGCCCGTCGAGTTACATTTCGGTGTTTGCCGGCCGTATTGCGGATACCGGTCTCGATCCGGTTCCTATGATGGCTGCGGCAATCGAGTTGATGCGGCCTTATCCGAAATTGGAATTGATATGGGCAAGCCCGCGGGAACTGCTCAATATCTATCAGGCGGAATCGATTGGCTGTCACATCATCACAGTTACACCGGATGTTCTGAAGAAATTATCGTTGGTGGGAAAAGATTTGGACAACTACTCGTTGGAAACTGTCCAGATGTTTTACGACGACGGGAAAAAAGCCGGATTCAATCTTTAAAACAATCATCCGTATTAATTCGTAAACGGGGTAGGCATAGTTGTCTACCCCGTTTTAAGTTTTGCCTAACATTTCGCTGATGGATTGGGTAACGGCTTGTGTCGAATCTAATTTCGATTTCCATCCGAGTGCATGAATTTTACCTAAGTCGAACCGTACGATTGGTACATCCCCTTTCCAGCCACGATCACCACCTGAGTAACTTAGTTTCACATTTGATAATCCCAATTCCTGTATTACAATTTTCGCGATGGTTGTAACGTCGATATAAGTTTCGGTGGCGACATTTAACAGATTAACCCGGTCCTGAGTATGTTTGATACAATATTGTATCGCATCGACGATATCCGTAACGTGGATATACGATTTACTTTGGGTACCATCACCGAGAATTGTGAGTTGAGTTGCATCCCGTCGCAATGCGCGGATAAAGTCATAACCGACACCGTGGGTTTGTCGTTTGCCAACGACATTTGCGAAGCGAAAAATGTAAGCGGTCATATCGTAGAGATGGCAAAACGAAGAGAGTAACCCTTCGCATGCCAATTTACTTGCGCCATACAGCGATATGGGGAGGAGCGGCCCATAATTTTCCGCAGTAGGTAATAACCCGACATCACCATAGACACCACTTCCCGAAGCATACATGATTTTCGGAATTTTATTCTTTCGCATCGCTTCGAGAATGTAATAAGTAAGAAGAGTTCCTTCGTGGATATCGAGATCGGTTTGCTCGATGCCCTTTGCGATATCGGGATTGGAAGCAAAGTGGAAAACGATGTCATGTCCGGACATTGATTTCGTCAACAAATCAAGGTTGGAAATTTCACCTTTTACAATTACGAGATTCTTATTTCCAGCATGTTGAGTGAGGAACTCAAGGCGACCGGATGAAAAATTGTCGTATACGGTTACCGGCCCCGATGCAATCAATGCATCGACCATCGAACTGCCGATAAAGCCGGCACCGCCTGCGACAAAGGAGTTCATCAATTTTCCTTATGAAGAATTCAATGAATACTACAGATTCGAAACGATTTTTGCCCCTTCGAAATCGAATCGGAAGTGCATGTAAGTTAAGTTCATTTTTTGTTCGAGAACCTCTATCAAATGGCCGGGATTGTTGGGGCAAAAGAACATAAAAAATCCACCACCACCGGCACCCATAATCTTGCCGCCAAGCGCCCCATTCTTCAAGGCAAATTCGTAACACTCATCGAGATGAGGGTCGCTGATTTTATTTGATAATTTTTTTTTTGTATTCCAGTGCACATCGAGTAGTTCGCCGAACCGGTTCAGGTCGCCCCTTTCGAACGCTTTTCTTGTTTCCAAGCCGATTTCTTTAATTTTGTGCAATAACTTGAGTGTGTTGTCTTCATTCTGTTCCGTCTTTTGACTTTGAACTTTCAAGATGTCCGACGCACTTCGCTCAATACCGGTATAAAATAAAAGAATGTTGTTTTCAAGTTGGATAATTTTATCGTTCGATATCGCGAGTGGTTCGACTAACACCGAACCGTCTTTATCGAAAGTAAGACAGGTGAGACCACCAAAGGCAGCCATATATTGATCCTGCTTGCCAATCGGCTCTTTGCAGATATCGATTTCAAGGTGGCACGCTTCTTCGGCAAGTTCCTTTAGGTTGATAAAATCGCGTTTGAAAACGTGCAAACCGTTTAGCAATGCAACGCTGAATGTGCTGGATGAGCCGAGACCACAATTCGCAGGTACATCTGCAATTGATACCAATTCGATATGGTTGTCGGTCTTGGTGTGGCGTAGCGCTTCACGGAACAACTTGTGCTGAATGCGGTCGATGGAGTCGACAATTTCAGTAACCGAGTAACTCAACCGGATACTTTTATGGAACCGTTGGTTGATTGCGATGTAGATATGTTTGTTAATCCCACCGGCGATAAGAAAACCACCGAATTTGGAATAGTAAGAAGATAAATCGGTTCCTCCACCACCAAGCGAAATTCTCACAGGAGCGCGTGAAATAATCATTGTTGTCCTTTCCTACTCAGATTTTCGTTAAGCATTTGTTCGAATTCAGCAATACCATTCAGTGAGCCGATTTCGTAAAAGCGTTGCGCGGTTATATATGCACCTAATTTACTTTCCGAAGCCAGTTTAGCAAACAACCGTTCAATGGCGTAAGGTTCGCCGGAAGGGATAAGGGGAAGTAACGATTTGCTGCATACCGTTAATCCATTGTCAATGTAATCGGTTTCGGGGGGTGGGTTCCATTTATCATATTTTGCAACGATATCTCCAGAGAGAATAACATTACTTCGATCTCGCTCGTTGTCGTTCTTGTACACCACCATCATCGCGGGTAATTTCCGGCGTCGATATTCGTGTTCTATGTCTTGGTAATCAAGCATTAAATACGAGTCACCCCACATAATGAGAAAAGTGTCTTGAAGCAGGATTTCCGCTTTTTTCAGCGCGCCTCCAGTACCAAGTAATACTTCGCCATCAAAGCTGTAGTTCACATTCAGGTTGAACCTTGAACCATCACCCACGAATTGCTCAATTTGTTGTCCCAAATGGCCGATGCAAAATACGATATCCCGGATTCCGGCATCGCTGAGAATTTCGAGTTGATACTGCACAAACGGTTTACCCAAAATCTCTATCATCGACTTTGGTTTGTCTTTCGACAAATTGTTGAGCCGGGTAGCTAAACCGCCGGCGATAATTACTGCTTGCATGGATGAAGAAGTCCCGAATTAATCAGTAAAAGGATAAGTAAGTGCGAGGGTAATGTATAGATAGGAAAAGAGGAAAGAAATAGCGTCACATAGACGTTATCTACAATAGCCGGGCTTGATGCAGGGTTGGAAATAAGAGAACTTGAGCTCTTAGAGGTAATGTAGCGAAAAAAGTAAGTAATCCGTTAGCGGACAGGTTACATAAAATATTATCCGAATCTACCCGTGATGTAATCTTCGGTTTGACGCTTTTTAGGTTGTTCGAATATTTCCTTGGTGGTACTGAATTCGATAAGTTCCCCAAGAAACATGAAACCGGTGAAATCGGAGACGCGCGCGGCTTGCTGCATATTATGCGTTACAATCGCAATTGTGTATTGCTCTTTAAGTTCGGTAACAAGTGATTCGATTTTAGAAGTAGAAATTGGGTCGAGTGCTGAAGTCGGCTCGTCCAACAGCAGTACATCGGGACGTAAAGCGATTGCCCGACCGATACACAACCGTTGTTGCTGTCCACCGGAAAGACTCAAAGCGCTTTGTGATAACTTGTCTTTTACTTCATCCCACAGTGCGGAATCTCGCAATGCCCGTTCGACGCGCTCATCCATTTCGGAATGCGAAAGTTTTTCGAAGTGTCGAATCGCAAAAGCGATATTTTCGTAAATCGTCATGGGGAATGGCACCGGTTTCTGAAACACCATTCCAACTTTAGTGCGTAACCGATTTATCGAATAATTTTTGTCGAGAATATTTTCGCCGTCAAGCAATACTTCGCCTTTGGCAACCATACCGGGATACAAAGAGTAAATGCGGTTGAAGATTCGCAACAAAGTTGATTTACCGCAGCCGGAAGGTCCAATCAGCGCAGTGATTCTCTTTTCCTGAATATCCAGATTCAATGATTTCAAGGCAAGGTACTTACCGTAAAAGAAATCAAGGTTCTTCACTTTCATTTTTGCTGAAAGCTCGACTTGTTTTTCTTTTTCGATTGTAGGTCTCATTACCGGAGCCGACATTTGAACAGCATTATGCATTTTTTACCCTTTTGCCTACGAGCAGAGTTCGCGAAAGGATCCCTAATAACAGTACGAGCATTGTCATCACAAATGCTCCCGCCCATGCCAATTGGTGCCAGAATTCGTAAGGACTCATAGCGTATTGAAAAATTACAACAGGCACGTTTGCCATTGGTTGATTTAAATTCAACGACCAGTATGGGTTATTCAATGCGGTAAACAACAACGGAGCTGTTTCTCCCGATATTCTCGCCAAAGCCAATAACACACCGGTAGCAATGCCCGATTTTGCCGCACGATACAAGATTTGTTTTACCACTTTATATTGCGGAACTCCGAGAGCAAGAGCTGCTTCCCGCATGGCAGAAGGGACGAGTTGCAACATTTCATCTGTAGTTCGCACAACCACCGGAAGAACGATGAAAGCAAGTGCGATACCGCCGGCATACGCGGAGAAATGTCCCATTTGGCGGACAGTAAAAGAATAGACGAATAATCCGATGACGATTGATGGTGCTGAGAGTAGGATATCGTTGACAAACCGAATTGTCTCGCCAAGTTTAGTGTGTCTTGCATATTCGGCAAGATAAGTACCCGCCCCGATTCCGATTGGCGTTCCAATTATGATTGCCATTGCGCTCATTATGATGCTGCCGACAAATGCGTTCAGTAAACCACCATCCGAACCGGGAGGCGGAGTTAGTTTTGTAAACAATGTCCAATGCAGCGCGGGCAATCCTTTACTGAACGTGGTAAACAGAATCCAGACTAACCAGAAAAGACCGAACACGGCGGCTCCGCTGGCAAGTACCCTTGCGATAATGTTGATAATTTGCCGACGAACGATTAATGTATTTTTCGTTGCGATGGTTAGTTCCCCGCCATTCGTGCCATTCGCCGGAGCATTAGGCGGGCGATGGCAAGTACGACAAACGTCACTACGAATAGAAGAAATCCGAGTGCGATTAGTGACGAGAGATAAAGCGACGAATCCGCTTCGGTAAATTCATTTGCGATTGCCGCTGCGATTGAATTTCCGGGTTCCAAAAGGGATGCGGATAAACGATGGGTATTACCTAAAACGAATGTTACTGCCATCGTCTCGCCAAGTGCACGGCCAAGCCCTAAGAAGATGCCTCCAGTAACTGCCGAGCGCGTGTAAGGTAACACGACGTGCCAGACAACTTCCCAATTCGTAGAGCCGAGTGCGTACGCCGATTCTTTTAGTGGAGTGGGAACGGTTGTAAATACTTCGCGCATTACCGCCGTGATGAATGGAATGACCATTACTGCAAGCACAATTCCGGCAGTCAACATTCCTAAGCCCATCGGTGGCCCGGAGAATAGCATCCCAATTATCGGTAGCTTACCGAAATGGTCGATTAGCCATGGATCAATGTGTTTGGACATATAGGGTACGAATACAAATAGCCCCCACATACCGTAAATAATCGAAGGTATGCCGGCAAGGAGGTCGATTGCGGTTGCGGTAGGTGTCCGTAACCAGAGTGGAGAAATTTCGGTTAGAAATAATGCGATGCCGAAACTAACCGGAACGGCAAGTAGCATTGCAAGAAACGCAGTAACTAAAGTACCATACACCGGTACTAATGCACCAAATTGCTTGGTAACGGGATCCCAATCACTACTCCAAAGGAACTTCCAGCCAAAGGTTGAAAATGCTTCACGTCCACCGTATAGCATCGACGCCGCAGCACCCGCTAAGGCAATTAACACCACGATCGCGCAGCTTTTAACAGCAAAATGGAACATCGCATCGACGCGATGATCCCGACTATCACTATGAAGAAGACGATCGGTTGGTGTTTGAGCGATACTCACTATTTCTGACATTACATCTTTTCCGGTTGTGTAGATTCGGGCGCCGTGTTATGCCGCGGCGCCCGATTTTTACTACAACCTTAGTGTCAATCTTAGTGTATCTGTTTCGACCAATACGATTCAATCTGCTTCACCAGTGTGGAGGGTAGTGGCACGTATTGCAATGTATTTGCATCCGCTTGGCCTTCTTCCAGTGCATACTTAAAGAACGCGAGTGCAGCTCTGGAATTATCTGCGTTCTTCGGCGCTTTATACATTAGAACAAAAACGGAAGCAGCAATCGGCCAAGAATCGGCACCGGGAGCATCGGTGATAATTTGGTAGAAATCCGGTTCTTTCGTCCAATCAGCGCTTGCTGCCGCTTTTTGGAATGCATCAAGACTGGGAGTGATAAAGTTGCCTTCTTTGTTCTTCACTTGGGTATATGCCATCTTGTTTTGAAGCGCATAAGCGAGTTCTACATAACCAATAGAGAAATCGATTTGGTTTACATACGCGGAAACGCCTTCATTTCCCTTACCACCAACACCAGTCGGCCAATTGACTGACGTACCTTCGCCAACTTTTGTTTTCCATTCGTCGCTGACTTTGCTCAAATAGTTGGCCCAGTTGAAAGTCGTTCCAGAACCATCCGAACGATGGACGACGGTGATTAACTTGTCCGGTAAATTAACACTTGGATTTAGTGCGGTAATCGCCGGGTCATTCCACTTGGTAATTTTGCCCAAATAGATATCCGCAATCATGCTACCGGTGAAACGCATTTGACCTGCTTCTACACCCGGTAAATGGACAACCGGTACAACACCACCGATGACTACGGGAAACTGTGCAAGACCCGCTGCCGAAAGTTCATCCGGTTTGAGTGGTTTATCGGAAGCGCCGAAATCGACCGTACCGGCTTTGATCTGTGCGATACCGCCACCGGAACCGATTGATTGATAATTGACTTTATCGCCGGCCTTATCTGCGTATTTCGCCGCCCATTTTGAAAGAACAGGATATACAAAGGTTGAACCTGCACCAGTGATGTCCGCAGCATAAGTCGAGCCGACGACCAATAATGATGCAAGACTTAGTGCAATCACGCGTAACTTTAAAGAAACTGACATTTACCCTCCGTTTTGTTATAAGTAATGCCTATGATACGCCTGAATTGTTAAGTTCTTGTGAGCACGCTCTCGCAAGAGTTTTGAGGGGATTTCGGTTTGTAGAACGGCAATAATTTGGAAAAAACTAAGAGGAAAAATAAACGAATTGAGTAAAGCAGTATGTAAATTTTTGACATGCGTAAGAAGTGGAAAGAGATGATAAGCTATGGGGAGTATATAAAATTGAAATGTCTATGACGATATGAACAGTGAATATGGTATTTGAATCAATTCTTTCATACAACTGATTCTGTCTGGTAGGAATTCTATTTTGCTTTGAGCAACTCTTCGATTTTATCGACGACTTCTTTTTCTTCAGGTTCTACTTTTGAGTCATACCTTGTGACAACAACGCCGTTTTTATCCAGAAGAAATTTGTTGAAATTCCATGAAATTGAGCCGGGCACCGGAGATTCTTTCGTTAAGTAGCGGTAGAGCGGATGTTGTTTCTTACCCTTTACGTCGATTTTCGACATCATTGGGAATGTGACATTGTATTTCTCGTGGCAAAATTGAATTATCTCTGCGTCGCTTCCCGGTTCCTGCCAAAAGAAATTATTCGCCGGGAAACCAAGAATGACAAAACCCTGATCTTTGTATTTCTCGTACAATCGTTCCAATCCTGCGTATTGCGGAGTGAAACCGCATTTGCTTGCGACGTTTACGACGAGAATCACTTTTCCGTTATATGCAGCCAGATTGGTGGTGTCCCCGGTAATTGTCTTGAACGGGATTTGCTTATAGTCGAGTGTATCGGCGGTGGCTAACGACATAAGAATTTGAACTCCGAATAAAATTGCAAGAACCTTTTTCATTCATTTCCCCTTTTTCAAATTGACTACACATCGCGAAAATGAAGTATTCCCAAAATTTTCAAGGGAAAAAGAATTACGTAACCAAAATCGATTTCAAACCACTTTTGGGCAAAGTTCGGTGAAGATGGAAATCGATGATGGTTGTTTTGAAACAATTCCCCAAGCCCGAGGAAATCGAACGGGATAGTATTCTTCGAATGGTCGTTCGTTTCCCTGAAATTAACATAACCATATTTATGTCCGCACCAGTTCACCATCGCACCCTGTAGTGGCCCCATTACTATGTGTATTGGTATTAGTAAAAAGAACCAAAATGATGGAGCAAAAATGAAATAGATACCGACATATAGTAGTACGAATCCAGCACGAACTAACCAATGGTCGGCAAAGTGGTCGAGTGAATTCCATTCCGGAAGGTTCTTTCCCATTTTCACATATTCCGGTTTGTTGGGATGATAGAAAATATCCCGAAAGACCCGAATGGTTTCACCTAACATACCAAACACGGTATGGAAACGGACAGGGGTATGCGGGTCGCGCTCGGTGTCGCTATATGCATGGTGCATTCGGTGCAAAATCCCGTAGGCACGCGGACTAAGGAACGTAGCCCCTTGCACTAAGAAGGTTAAAAAATAAAAAACCCGTTCCCACCCTTTCGACATCGTAAACATGTGATGTGCGCCGTAGCGGTGGAGGAATATGGAATGAAAAGCGAGCGAGAGAAACCAGTGTCCGACAAGGATGTATAGGATAATCAAATTGGATTCCATGCGAAAGTTGAGTTATCTGACGAATACACTCTACAACCGCATGCTGTCCTGTGCTATCCAAAAAAGAGGAATGCTTGCAACAATGAGCGCTTTGCCATTTTGAACCACTGTCACACCCACGTTATGAAAACCGCTAAATGATTCAGTGGAATAGTTAACAACCGGATGTAATAAGTACGAATAAAAAGCAAGGTTGTTAAGTCATGTCAATCAGAACGAAATATGTTGTAATACAATTGAACAACGTAAGAAAAGTACAGTTCAAATTTGCTGTACAATTACGACAAGCTTTTTCAAGAAGCCAGCGTTTAGGAACAAAATTGGACTGTCTACGTCTGAATACTCCTTGACTTTGAAGAACCTAATCCTAATTAATGCGTTGAGGAATTTTCCGCATCTACTGTGTGAAATAACCCACTTCCAGTTAGACTTCTACTCGATACAACCGTTACGCCATCGCCACTTTATAAGTATATGTTGGTATTTCTTAATAAACAACATCTTATAATCATCTAATCTTACTGAATGAGCCACTACTATATCGCTTAATAGAGGCACGCCTCTTGCTATCCTGTACACGGTAACCTGCGATATCGAGAATACTTTCACGCACAAACCATCTATTTCTATTAGTACAGCGTTTGGTTAGTTCTAAGGAGGATATTACGTGAAATCCACGTGTACCTTGATTTTTTCACTCCTGCTGATAGCTGGAGCAGCGTTCGGTCAAATTACCGGCACCCCACACGATCTGTCTTCGGTGACTGGCGATAGTAATACTTATCATTCCACCAACCAGGATCAGATTTGCATTTTCTGTCATACTCCGCATGCCGCCTCTGCGACGAATACACCGCTCTGGAACCGCAACGACCCGGCAAATACTTTTCAAGTATACTCCAGTCCGACGATGCATGCGTTCGATCCGAACGGCCCGATTCCAAATGTCAGCGGCACTTCCCTGATGTGCCTTTCCTGCCATGACGGTGTCACCGCCTTGAATTCTTTGATCTACAACGGCAGCCATGGTGTTCCCCAAATGACAGGTGGTAACGTTATTACCGGTTCGGCGAACCTGAATGACGCAAGCGGCTTAACGAATGACCACCCGGTTTCGATTAATTACGCCACTGCGTTAGCGAACGGAAGTGCTTTACATGCCACCGGAACGCTGCCCAATTGGGCGCTTAAAGCCGGTAATAGAATTGAATGCACAAGTTGCCATAATGTTCACTCGTTCGGTGCGACAGCCGACATGCAACCATTCTTGAATGCATCAAGAACCGGTTCTGCGTTATGTCTGACTTGTCATATCAAGTAAACGGCAAATGTTCGCGATAGTTCTATAAAGTATCAACCGAGTTTAAAATAGATTTACAGGAAAGAGTGTCATGAAACGTCAACACATTGGACTGATTCTAATCGTACTGACTCTTTGGCTCTGCAGTATCATGGCTGCAAACGCACAGATCGTTGGCACCAAGCACGATTTGTCGCTTAGCGGCGGCGGTAACTGGCAAGGAAACGACCCCACCGGTGAAGTTTGTATTTATTGCCACACTCCACACGCGGCTTCCACATCCCAAAAACCTCTTTGGAATCGCGCGACAACCACCCAAACATTCATCCCTTATACAAGTTTAACCTTTAATGGCATCAATCATTCCGCCGACCCCATTGGACATCAGCCGATGGGTGAATCGAAACTTTGCCTTTCCTGCCATGACGGTATCACCGCTTTGAATGCCCTCCTCCATACTTATGGTTCCCCCATTCCGATGGTCGGCGGATACGATCAGTTAGGTGATGTATATTACCCCGGTTCACCGTTCTCTTCGGGCATGGGTCCGAATATTGGTGAAAATTTTCCGGGCAGTGGTGGAACGGGTTATACAGTGAATAACTTAGCGAACGACCACCCCGTATCCTTCGCATTCAATCAGACATTAATAACGGAAGACGCAAACGGTGGAGCACCACAATTACGGCTTCCGGCAACGGGAAACGCCGTTAAACTTTACGGTGCAAATCACGACCAAGTCGAATGCAGTTCATGCCACGATGTCCATAGCGACGTGAATGGAAAATTTTTGGTGATGAGCAATAGTGGAAGTGCGCTTTGTTTAACCTGCCACATTAAGTAGATTGCTTGATGGCAAATTTGAATTGCGTTTAAATTGTGATTAACTCATCGTCTTTTCTCACAACCCGGCGGTGGGTATTGAAGAACTGCAAATGCCACTTTCCGAGATTTCGGGGAGCGGCTTTTTGCTTGATAGGCGGTTTTTTTTTCTCGTAACGGCGGGTTATGCGCAAATCCCAACTTTTCAGGCGGAGCTTGAATCGGGTTACCGTTCGTCCCGTGACATCGACAATCCGGTAACCGGTAGTACCGGCTCGGAATTCCTTCAAAATTACGCATTCGGACTTCACGGTTATATCCTGTCTCCAAACTTTATGTCTTATAACTACGGGATGAGGTATAACCAATCTAATCGTAAGATTGCAGATATGTGGACGATAACCCGTTCCGTCGACCTGTTTGATTTCAACAGCCACATTTTTCAAAATCGTCCAATATCTTTCCAATTGAATCTGAAACGTACCCAAACCGATATCAGTTATGGAAAAGATGGACACCGCACTTACGACAACTTAGCCGGAACTGATGTTTTAATTCAGTATCCGTCGTTACCTTCCATTCAATTAGGTTATTTGTACAGTTCATCGGAATCGGATCAATTCGGAGTTACCGGTTCACAAACAAGTTCGCTGAGGTTGCAGAAAAGTACTGATCATACAAGTGTACAAGCCTCTTTCCTTGATGAACAACGCCGTGACCGCGCCGGTGCTGGAATCTCGCGGCTTCAGCAAATTCAATTGGAAGGAATAGCGGATTTATTCAATAATACTTCTACTTTATCTTCCGACATCGATTACGCAAATTACAATAATTACCGCACAACCCGTTTCAGCACAAGATTTTTAAGCACACCGGAAACCGGAAAAAGAGTGATGGTATTGTATGGTTTCAATACTTCGCAAAGCCAGGGAGCCAATTCTTTTACGAATTCGCTTCAGGGTGATTATAAGCAAACATTGTCGCCGTCGTGGACTGCCATCGTTCGCACCAATTTGAACCGTTTGCTGCAAATCACCGGTTCAACGCAAGCGCAGTATGTCAACAACATTGTAAGTACCGGAGCCGAATATTTATCGGTCAAGTCTACGACGTACGATACGCGCCGGGCTATTGCAAACGGATATTTTGATTACGAAAAATCAAGTTCAACCGACAATCGGGCGACAGTGAGAAGCACTGGTTCTTATCAGGTTGAGCACCGTTTCTCCGAAATCTTTACGTGGTCGAATATGTACACTTTTGACGGACACTACTCCCGGTTGTCGTTTGCTAACGAATATACCGCAGGCCATCAATTCGAGAACCTTTGCACATTTTCACCGGTTAGGTTATTTCCGATACAGAATAGGTTGACACTACGAGACTATGAAGGAAATAATTTTGAGCGGGGTTTTGATAACCGCACCGATATTTCTTTTCTGTTTTCACATAGCATGACCCTACGATCAGGATTGATTGTGAATGAAACAATCCAACCGATTTACCACCGGGTTGAATATTGGACCAACAACGCTGAGTATGATTTTACCCGGGAGCTTTCTTGTACAGCGCAATCGTCGTATACTTTGGATCAATCGAGTAGCAACAATCAAGGTCGAATTGAAACCGCAGTACGATACCAGTTACAACAGTTTTCGATACAATTTGAGGCGGAAGAAGATATTTTTCAAGCACACAGAAATCTGACGTTTTTTGTTAATGCTTCCCGTTTAATTGGAGGGGGCATTGCAAAGAGATAAAGTCATGCGAACATTACTGTGGATTTTGCTTACCGCTTCCATTTTGGCTACCGGCTGTCTGGCGCACCGTAGTCTATTTGTTGTCTCGCAACAAAGTTCGATAGTGTGGCCATCACCGCCTGAGGTGGCACGGATACGTTTTCTTTATTCATTCCATTCACCGAAAGATTTTGGAATGAAAAGCGGATTTGTCGCATGGTTGACCGGAACCGATAGTCCACCTGAATTGCAACAACCGGTAGCAGTCGCCGTCGGTAAAGATGAAACGATTTATGTCGTCGATATTAGTGGTTCGATCACTTCATACCGATTGAATGCAGGGAAGTATAAACAACAACGCGCGACTGTCTCTGGCACATTAGGTACTCCTGTAGGTTTGACGGTAGGCGCAAACGATTCCGTTTATGTTATCGACACTGCCACCAGAAAAGTAATTGTTTATACAAGCAAACTGGCACCGGTACGGGAATTTGATACCGGCATGCAGCTTCCGGCGGGAATAGTTTGGGATAAAAGGGAAAACCAATTGTGGATTGCCGATTCAAAGCGAAACCAGATAGGACAATTTGATTTATCGGGAAAACAGAATTTCCGATTTGGCGACGAAGGGGATGTAAACAATCGGTTGAATACGCCGACTCATCTTTGGATAGATTCTACCGGCTTGTATGTAACAGATGTGTTCAATTTTCGGGTTCAGCAATTTACGCGAGACGGGAAATATATCCGGACCTGCAGTAAATTAGGCAGTAATCCGGGAGCACTTGCGAGGCCGAAAGGTGTGGCTACTGATTCTGAAGGCCATTTGTATATCGTCGATGCATTGTTCGGCAATGTTCAAATATTCGATAGTACCGGAACATTATTAATGTTCTTCGGCTCGACAGGTTCGTTTGCATCGGGTAGTTTCAATCTTCCCAATGGTATCTTTATCGATTCAAGCGACCGAATTTATATCGCTGACACACATCATAGTTGTGTTCAGGTGTTTCAATACATCACAAAACGTGATTCGATTCGTTCAAAATAGTGGTTCATAAATCAGGCGACGAAGTAGTGGGCGAGCAATCTAAAATATTCATTTGCATTATGGATACCTTATACGACAGGATTACTCTTGCCGTTATGGTACTCTGCTTGTTTTTTGTCGGTAATACTGCGTTCTCACAACCATCTGCGGTATCGAATACAGTGCATAATATGTCGGTGTCCGGGCCGGGTACGATAAAAGCAGTTTCAGAAAATCGCGTTTGTGTTTTTTGTCATACCCCGCACGGAGCTTCGGGCGAAGCGCCGCTTTGGAACCGGTACGAAACTACAACAATTTTTAGTATCTATCCCTCCGGCGGCTCGATGCAATCGACAACCGGTCAACCAAACGGTTCTTCGCGAATCTGTTTATCTTGCCACGATGGCACAGCTGCGATTGGAATAGTTCGTAGCCAACCGGCACCAATAGCAATGGTGGGAACTACTTCGAATGGCACACTTCCACCCACAACGACAAACCTTGGAGTTTCTCTTACCGATGACCATCCGATTTCATTTGTTCCCTCACCGCTTGCGCCTGAAATCCGGCATCCATTACCTAATAGTCCGGTGAAATTGGATCAAACCAGTCAGGTTCAATGTAGAAGTTGCCACGATCCGCATAATAATCAGTATGGTAAATTTTTAGTTACCGATCCCGCTAACGGCGCTTTGTGTGTAACATGCCACAATCTTTCAGGATGGGATATTTCATCACATGGAAATCCCGCGAACACACAATTCAACCAGTTAATCGGACAAGCATGTTCGAGTTGCCATTTATCGCATAATGCAACAGCATCTCCCCGTTTACTGCGAGAGCCAGAAGAGACACTTTGTTTTTCCTGCCATGATGGTACTCAGAATCAAAGTTGGGAAACATCCGGTGCGGTGAATATGGTGAATGTATTTCAAAAAGTAAGCCGGCATGACGTAGCTTTTACTTCAGGAATTCATGATCCGGGTGAAGGGCCGATGAATTCACTCCCGACTCCATCAAGTTATTTACCCGAACAATCGCCGGTCGCGCAGCGCCATGTCGAATGTGCTGACTGCCACAATGCACATGCGGCGACAACAATTAACCAACCGGGTCAAATTAACGGTAGCTTGCGACAAGTGTGGGGAGTATCAGCAGGTGGGACCAAAGTTGATCCTGCAGTTTTTGAATATCAAATTTGTTTTAAGTGCCACAGCGATTCCAGAAATCTACCTCCTAATTCAACCAATACCCGTCTGGATTTTGCGATATCCAATGCTAGTTTCCATCCGGTAATCGCACCGGGTACAAATTCAAATGTGCCGGGGTTGTTGGCACCTTGGACAACATCGTCCACGATGAATTGTTCCGACTGCCATAACAGCGATGAAGATGGTTCTCCACTCGGTCCGCATGGCTCAAATTATTCTCCGATTCTGAAACGCAACTATTTCACTGGAATCGGTAAAGCTGAATTACCATTCACTTACTCGTCATGTTATGAATGCCATGACCGGGCATCTTTGTATAATCATGCAGTTACTCATTTCAGCGAACATAGCCGGCATGTAGTAAATGACATGATTTCGTGTTACTTGTGCCATACTTCGCATGGTACACCGATTAATACTCATCTAATTCGATTCGACCCAAATAATCCGGAAATTCATCCAACAGCAAACGGTCGATTGGAATACCAAACAACCGGTGATGGCCATGGAACCTGTTTCGTACGGTGTCATGACCACGACCACAATCCAAGTATCTATTAAGTGGTAGAGTAACCAAAGCTGTTACTGAGGATGAAGCAATTTTTAAATACGAAGCAACTTATTTTCATTGGTCTTATCATGGCTAAACGTATCGTTGTTCACACATTACTACTTTTAGTAGCATTTCTGGTTCTGTCAGGATCGAATACGATTCCGCTCATTCAGGTCCAATATCCGGTTAAGAATAAAATCGTTTATTCAACACCCCGCCATTATTTCGTAGGCGATGTCGATACATTTCAAGTGAAACGTTTAGAGCTGACACGGGCCGCCGAGAAGAGCGACCAGATGTATTCCGAACCGGGAACGGTGCAATCAGAATTTGTAAAGTTGGTGAGCAATCTTTTTAGCCGTGACTTTCAAATTACAAATTTTGAACTAACGGTTCATCCTGCCAAACAAACGGATAAAGACGTCAAATTTACCGCTGCATTTCCAGCGAAGAGCCGTGTTGACCGGAATACTTTCTGGCATTCCAAAGAATTTCAAGATATTTACGAAAAGGTAATGAAGGATACATCGTTTCGAGCGCTTGATATCCACATGAAGGGAAGCGTCGCGTCAAATATCGAGATATCGAAACGGAAATTTAATGATAGGTTGGGTTCCTTTTTCGTGATGCGGATGGAGCTTGCACCGGGTGTAAACGATTATTCGTTACGGGCATTGGATGAGAAGGATAGGGTTCTTGAGGAGCATCTATATTCGTTTTTATACAAGTCCGATGTCGATGATCAGACTGAAGCCCCCACCGAGTATGGGAAGTCAAAATTCCATACTGCTGACAACGAAAAGAGTTGTGCAACATGTCATCGGATGAGACCTTCCTCTGAAGAATTAAAATCAAATACGGCTACAGTACGAAGTTGTTATCCGTGCCATGTATGGGTTACCGCCAGCATCAATGTGCATCCGCCGGTTTCGGATTGGAATTGTTTCTATTGCCATAGTGCACCAAAAGCAGGTGAAAGCGGTTTCGACGTTCCGGCAAGCCGGAAAACGGATAAAACTTGTTTTGAATGCCACTCCGATATGAAAGACGATATCGACAAAGCCAAGTTTGTTCATGGCCCGGTTTCATCGGGTGATTGTCTGTTGTGTCATAACCCGCACAGTTCAGATTTCCGCGGCCAAACAATTATGAAGACAAACCAATTATGTCTGTCTTGCCATGAGAAAAAATACGGTAAGGATCACCCGGTAATGATGCATCCCGTGCAGGGCGTACGGGACATGAACTCTCCCAAAAACGAATTGTCCTGTATCAGTTGCCATAGCCCCCATTTTGGTGCGAATGAAAAACTTTTTTATAAAGCAACTGGTGTTTTCCAACTTTGTCAGGAGTGTCACAAAAAATGAACGAGAACACATTCGTTCATAACTACTCAGTTTCCATTTCGAGTAATTCGAACATTTCTGCTTTTAGAAAGTGTATACTCCTTCATCGCATCAGAGTCGGTGCAAGTTGTTACTGTGGCTTAATTCTGATTCTTTCGTTGTTTGGAATAACTACTCATTATGCAATTGGGCAAACCTTGTTCGGACAGAATGGTTCGTTTACAACGCCTTCAGCAGACACTTATCCCACTGGAAATTTCGCACTCGGAAGCTTTTTCCGGTCAGTCTATTTTCAACCGTCACGATTTGATGCGACAAGTATCTATCTGATTACGGGGATTAGCCCTTCGACTGAAGTGAGCTTTTCGTTTCCCGGGATTTGGGGTAACTCAAAAACACCCACAAATTTCGATATCCCCGCTCAAGTTGGAATCAAACAGCGATTACTCTCGTTGCACGAGAACCGATACCGAATAGCAGTAGAAGGTTTAATGCAACGGAGTCCGATCACCGAAGATACGCTCTATAACCAGTCTGCTAATTGGGGTATCGGATTAATCGGTAGCAGCGTTATTGGACGAAACACAGTACATGTATTTGCAAGTAAAATTGTTTCGAGTACGAACAGTAAAGATCCAAACGAGACTACTGGTATTGGATTGGATCGACCGATTTCCGGCAAAGTTGTGTTTAATGCGGATTTATTTGCCTCTTCAGCGAATGTAATTAATCAACCGACGACATTAACATCTTTACTCGGCTTTCGTTACCAGTATAATGCGAATTTGCGGTTCAGTGCGGGAGGTGGTGTTGGTATCACCCGCAATAGTTATGATTGGCAATACTTACTGGGGATTAGTTTCTCGACCGCTGTTAGCAAAGTAACTTTGCCGGTGTCTGAAAATATTCCACCACCATTACCAACCGAGCGTAGCGTTCCCGAAGAATTACCGGGTTCGAACATTTCAATTGGAATACCACCACCGGGAGCACCCGAACTGGATGCCCAGCTGGTTGTACATAGTAATAGTAAGAGTAAACCCCAGCAATTTATTTACACACGTTTGTTCTTCGATGAAAATCAATTTGTGCTTGGTAAATCTGAACAAAATAATCTAAGTACACTATATCAGGAATTAAAACATTCCGGTAATGAACAATGCTTTACCGTTGTTGGTCACTCCGACCAAATCGGTTCTAATCTGGAAAATTTCGCGTTAGGAATGGCGCGGGCATTGTACGTAGCGGCTAATATCGCCGACAGCACCAGTATTCCACCGGAAAACTTATTGCTAAGTAGTGCCGGCAAATTACGACTTTCTGATCAACGTGATACCGAAAATGCGTGGCAAATGAACCGGAGGGTAGAACTAACATCCTCTTCTCAATTAAGCGCGAAACTGGATACCATCCCTGAAGACAGTTGTACTATCCAACAATTCATTCAATGGGGTACCGGATTGGAGTTGCCGCAAGCGGAGTTTGAAGACCTGTCCAAGCAATTGGATAAGTGTATATTGAAACTGGGTAAACTGCAGACTGATGAAATTTATGTCATTTCACTTCTTTGCAGCCAGCAACTCGATTATCGAATTGCGTTACACCGGTTAGCGTCATTCTGGTTGTATGAGGTTCAAACCAAACATTTAGATCCGACCCGGAGTTTTCTACGATTACAGCGAACTACTGACGAACAACCTAACCCGAAGCCAACCAAACTCGAGCTAAACGTGAGTTCAGAGATTACAGGCATCACCGACGACACATCATATTCTACACTACAATTACAGTTTAGAAATCTCAAGCACGGTGAAGAACAAAAAGTGTTTGTAAATGTAATAGCAGACGTGAACGGTAAAAAGATTTTACCCAATGGCGATATATTGTTGCCAAACTCTTTACCGAACTATCGGATGGGGAAGTTAATCAAGTTTAACGCCATGGTTCAGCGCGAATTTGTTTTTCCGAATGAAATTACTAAGAATAATGATGTCCGATATACAGTTTATTATTTTGATGCAACGGGAAAATCCCTTGGTTCGACTCCCGTAACCAAACAAGTGATTTCACCTTTAATTGCACAGCGGTTTGCAAAGGCATTGCGGATTACTGAAAGTAAATCGAATGCTACTGGGACGTTGCAAATACGTGTTAGTAAGTATCAGGGATTCGGCAGTAATCAATCAAAATAGAATGAGGAAGTATATGTTTTATATGTTTCAATCCAGAAGATTCGGGTTACAACTCGTCGTGTTGCTCGCCACGATACTTTTTACATCTCTATTTCCAGTTTATGCCCTTTCACCGGATCACCCGGATATGACCGGGAGCGGAACTGCACTTCCTTCCGGCCACCCGCAATTTGGTGGAACTCCAATCGATTCGATTCCCCATACACCATTGCCGACAGTAGAAAAAGTGGTGATTGCGATCCAAAATAGTAACAGTGATACACTTCCTACGATGGAGTTGGTACCGGGAACAATCTATCCACTAGCTGATGGAAGTATTAGTATTCGCGTGACCGATTTTTACAGCCACTGGATGATTAAAGGCAAGCCGGTGAATTACTCTCGAGAAGAAAAAAATCCAGCGATAAAGGTAGAGATTCTAAAAGGCGACAGCGTTCTATATTCCCGATGGGCATTTAAGAATATGCCATTCTTCGGTATGAACAAAATGCTCGGTCATAAAGACGAAGCGAACAATCAATTGTATTTTGCGTTATTAAGTTATGAAGGAATGAAGTGGGATGATAAATAATAGAATTCGCCTTCATCGACGATGAGGACTGTTCAAGAGTACCGAAAACCGATAGGAATGTACATTTAATTCGGTTTTGGTAGGTGAAATAAAGTCGTACTTTTCGTTATCCTCTTAGTATGTAAAACGCTGGTTGTATGAATAAATTCAGTCTCCGGAAGCGGATCATTCTGTCCATGGCGTTCGCGATGTTGATACCGGTCGCGCTATCCAGCTGGTTCTCAATGAATGAGCTGAAGAAACGGCTGATTCTTCAGCATCAGGTATATCAGGAATCGCTACTACAACTATCGATGAACGGTATTATGCTGTTCATGAACCAACACCATCCCGAAGAAATTCATAATTCGCTAAAGGGTTTGCAAAACCAAACAACGATTAAATCGATTCGAATACTTTCCAACCAAGGGAAAATCAGCTTTAGTTCCCATGTTCAGGAAGAAGGGACGCAATTACCGGTTTCGGAGTTGAAAGAATGGTCCACCGACGTTACCAGGAAAAAAGTATTTGAGAACATCGATTATCCCAATAACATCATGACTTTGGTAACACGAATACCAAAACAAAACAGGTGTTATGCCTGCCATTCCGATCCCAGTCCATTTATCGGTTATCTGAGTATCGTTGATGATATTTCAAACGTCAATGAAGAACTGAATATCCATACTCGTAACGATATCATATTGGCATCCGGTATCATATTTGCCTTGGTGATTACGGTTTTCTTGATCCATCTTCGGTTTGTACAACGAAATTTGAAACTAATGGGACAAGCGATAACCGAAGTAGAAAAAGGGAATTTTAAAACATTAATACCGGTGGACGACAGCGAAGAAATTGGTTCACTTGTCTTATCTTTCAATCAAATGATTGAACGGCTGAACGATATGCGCAAAGAGTTGCATATTGCTCATTTAAAAGAATTGGAACGTGCGGATAAATTGGCAAGCGTAGGTCAGTTGGCGGCCAGCATGGCGCATGAGATTAAGAATCCGGTCGCTGGAATTTCCTGCGCGATGCAAGTTTTGAAAGAAGACCCCGAACAAAATGAACAGAACGTACTTATTTTCGAAGAAATTTCCCGACAGCTGAAGCGCATCGACCACGCTGTGAATAGTTTGCTCGCGTATGCCCGGCCAAGGGAACCAAGGATGACTGCGACTACTATCGAAAATTTATTAAAATTGACAACGAATTTGGTCATTCAACAAGCAAAGCTGGCGAATGTAACTGTTAATCTGAAAATTGCGAGTGATATCCCAAATCTTGAAGTGGATATCGAACAAGTCGAACAGGTCCTCGTAAATTTATGTATGAACGGAATACAAGCTATGCCAACCGGCGGTGTCCTGAATATCGATGCTAACTATCATGCGGAGACCCAGCAGATTTTCATTTCGGTGAATGACACGGGCGTAGGGATTGAAAAAGAGTTACTTGAACAAATCTTCAAACCATTCTATACATCGAAACATAAAGGTACCGGGTTGGGATTGTCGATTTGCAGAAGTATCATAAAAAGCCACGGTGGTGATATATTGGTAGACAGCAAGATTGGAACAGGTTCTACATTCACTGTTGTGCTGCCTCGATTTGCACAAATTTCGGAAGATAATTCGGAAGAATATTTATCACCCGATGCACATACCAATTCCGATTCGAGAGGAATCTAAGTGTCAGATTACAAAATCAAGATATTGATTATCGACGACGAAAAACTTATCAGTTGGTCGTTAGCGAAACAATTTGAAAAAGCCGGATACCAGACTTTTTCCACGCTTTCCGGCGAAGAAGGATTAGAGCTATTTGCAAGCGAAGCACCGGAAGTCGTTTTCCTTGATAACCGATTACCCAAGAAAAGCGGATTAGATGTCCTTGCTGAAATTAGACAAAACTCTCCCTCGACAATTGTAATTTTCATGACTGCCTTTGGTTCAATCGAAACTGCCGTCGAGGCAATGAAACTTGGCGCGTATGATTATATCAACAAACCATTCGAATTTGATGAAGTAAAAAAAATAGTCGATTCTGCAACATCTGCGAACAAACTTGATACCGAAGTAATGGATTTGCGCCGCAAACTCATGAGCCGATACGGCTTTTCAAGTGTCATCGGTGAATCGCAGCAAATGCAACACATTTTTGAGATTATCCGAAAAGTCACACATTCCGAAGCCGCTACAGTTTTAATCCAAGGTGAATCAGGAACCGGAAAAGAAGTTGTTGCGCGGGCGATACATTATGAATCGAATCGTTTTCAACGTCCCTTTACTGCAATCAACTGTGCTGCACTCCCGGAAAATTTACTGGAAAGCGAGTTATTTGGTTACGAACGTGGTGCTTTTACTGATGCGAAGCAAACGAAGAAGGGACAATTTGAACTTGCTGAAGGCGGGACTTTACTTCTGGACGAGATAGGTGAATTAAGTACACAAATGCAGGTCAAGTTACTACGCGCATTAGAGACTCACACATTCAAACGTTTGGGTGGAACGCAGGACATTAAAATCGACGTCCGAGTTATTGCAGCAACGAACCGTGATTTAAATGCCGCTCTTGCCGAAGGGAGATTCCGGCAGGATTTATACTATCGTTTAAAAGTTGTCACGATTAATCTTCCACCATTACGCGATCGACCGGAAGATATTGTACTGCTAACCCGGTATTTCATTAACCACTATAATCGTGAATTTTCAAAAAAGGTTACCGGAACTGACGAAGAAACTAAAAAAGCACTAATGGCTTATGATTGGCCGGGGAATGTTCGTGAACTAAAAAATGTAATTGAACACATTTTCATTTTAGAAAACGATACCATTATTAAGTTCGAACATCTTCCCGCTGAAATAGCGTACAAGAAAAACCACCCTGTTGAAGCTGATAAAATTAGAATCGATTTTCCCACTGAAGGGTTTCCACTCGATGAAATCGAGAAAATAGTCGTTCAAAAAGCGCTTACCCTTGCCAATGGCAATCAATCCAAAGCCGCTGCCTTACTTTCCGTTACGCGTGATACGATACGTTATAAGATGAAAAAATACGGATTTCTGGATTAAACAAACTTTCGTGGTGGTTGTGGAATAACGCACAGTCAGTGCGTGAAAAAACTCAGCGAATCGCCTCCCGCGCTCTTCTAATCTCAAATAATTTCCTTATTTACGGGCACTTCACGGATTTAAAGTCATCAGTACTCTCTCGTACTCGCTCACAACTATACTCTTACCCACAATAAGACATTAAAATACACAAACTTGTATCGGTGGAGGGATAAAGTAGTCTGTATCCACCATCCTCCTTCAAAGTCCAATGAATTTCTGCGGAAAATGGCATACTCTTTGCTAATTCTTTGGTGGCTAATTGTCTCAACAAACCCAAGGTCTCGAAGGATTCCCAAGAATGTTAAATCACTCGAAACTCGATAACATCGGATCGATTGGCGCAGTACTGGTACTGACGGCTATTTTGGCTACTACTGCTTTCGCCCTTCCTTCTTTTGTCCATTCGTCCCGCATTATTGACGGGGTCAGCGTTCAACCTGAACGCGCAGTAATCGCAGCGAACGGAATGGTTTACCTATCCGAACCGCTAAATAATCGCGTTTTAATTATGTCTTCCACAGGCACAATGACCGGCACAATAAACATCGGTACTCCATTGTGTGTAGGTCTCATGCCAAACGGTAACCTTCTGATTGGCCATGGAAACCAAGTGGACTGCTTTACTGCAGCGGGAGTTAGTTTATTTACTCTCGGACAAGGTGCCGGTGAATTCGGGAAACCGAATGACTTAACCGTCGCATCGGATGGAACCATATACGTAACCGATTCGAAAATGCACCTCGTAAAAGTTTATCACGGAAATGGGAACACTTGGTTCTCGTTCGGTACTTGTGGTACAGGCGATGGACAGTTCATTTTCCCGACCGGTATATGCTTGAATACCGCTGAAAATGAAGTCTATGTGGCCGATCAGGGTAACGGAAGAGTAGAAGTATTCAATCGAAATGGTGTTTACCAGCGACAATTCGGGAGTCTGACCCATCAAGTTGGGGCTAATTGGGTCTTCGACGGCACGTTTACACGTGTCCAAAGTATTGCCATCGACCAGTTCGACCGCATTTATGTTTCCGACCTCTACCAGAACGATGTACAGGTTTTGACTTCTACCGGTAGTTTTCTCGGACGCATTACTCCTAATACAACGTCGCCGTTTGCCCAACCCGCGGATATCGCAATCCGGGGCAGCCAATTAGTCGTTCTTTCATCACTTTCATCGCAAGTCTACACTTACGATCTCGATGACGTGACGGGAGCAAACGAACCAAATACGGCAGCTAATTTCACCTTTGCGTTGGAAAGGAATTACCCAAATCCGTTTAATAACTCAACCCGAATTCCGTTCACCTTGAACCGTAGTGGTCATGTGTCGTTAACGGTTTGGAATATGCTTGGACAACGGGTCGCGACTGTCATCGACGGTCAGCTAAGCGCGGGACGCCACGAAGTGATCTGGAATACGAACTCCGGTCAACACGGCTACGCGACCAGCGGAGTTTACTATTGCAGATTGACTGTTGCTGACGGTTCCGGTGCGAGCATGTTTCAGGCAACCTCTAAACTCCTGTATTTGAAGTAACCGTTTTACCAGTGTCTCTACCATGATGGAGCGATTCTCAATGTTTTCGAAAAAATATCTCTTAGCTACCATTGTATTGCTTGCGGTTGTTGCGTTCATTACGGTCGCCATTTCCAGTCCGAATGAACTGAACGTATTGCAAGCACCGCATGATGCGTCCAACGCAATTTCGTGCGGAAGCTGCCACGTTCCGTATAATACAATACCGAGTCCGGTACCCGCGAACTGGCTAACCAATACGGTTTGTTTGAGTTGTCATCGTACAGGTGGGGTTGCATCTGCAATGCAGGTTCATACACCCGGAACCGATACGATGTGGTGCCAAACTTGCCACAATCCCCACATGCATCAACCCGTTCTTGGTCGGTGGTTCATTAAGGATCAAATCACAACTCCCAATAGCGGTGCTCATGATGTAGTTGTCGCGGATACGAATGATTTCGTTCATCGCGTCGGTAATCCCAATGGCGCCTATACTGGTATTTGCCAAACTTGCCACACTGCAACGGGTATTTTCCGCAACAATTCTTCGGTAAGTATGCCGACTCCAAGCCACTTCGCGGCAAATCAATCGGTTTCCGGTCGTTGCATCAATTGCCATACACATGAAAAAGGTTTTTCCGGTACGTGCGTCCAGTGCCACAGCGCCAATCAGAATGGTGATGTCACCGGTTGGTCATCGTCCGCTCACGGCAATCCGATTAATCCCGCAACTTTGGATAAAATGCAGAGTCAAGCATGTGCAAGCTGCCATGGCGCACACGCAAACGGCGAAGGTGCGAATGGTATCCGCACAAACTCACCGGTTGAACAAACGGTTTGTCTTTCATGCCATAGCGCAACTCCATCCGGCCATTGGGCTGTCGCAGCACCAGTCGTTATCGACCGTGAATTCCAAAAACAATACCATCACCCTGTAGAGTTAACGGACGTCACTCATCGTTATAACGAAGTACTTCCAGAAACTTCTGCGACCGCACAACGTCATATCGAATGTATAGATTGCCATAACATGCATGCAGTTAAGCGCGATTCCACAGTTGCCGGTCAGCTAAATCCGACACTCACTGGACAATGGGGTATCGATATGGCGGGTAATCGCGTCGCATCGGTTACCAAAGAATATCAAATCTGTTTGAAGTGCCACAGCACCTCTGCAAATTTACCGGCTGGTGAAAACAACAAACGAGCGGAATTTGATACTTCACACGTCGCATTCCACCCCGTCTTTGGTCCCGGTAAGAACACAATATTTGCTTCATACGAAAATAATCCGGCAATTTCGCAGAAATTGTTAGTACCCGGTTGGAATAGTACTTCAACTATGAACTGCACGGATTGCCATGGTAATGACAGTGCAGCAGGTCCTAATGGGCCACATGGTTCAAGCTACAACTGGCTGTTGAAGTTCCGTTTTGATAAACGAGATACCTCGCATGCTAATGATAACGTCACCGGTTATAACCATGTTGCATTTAACCTGTGCTACCAATGCCATAATGCGAAGTATTATGACAGTACCGGTACTGCCCGTAACGTCGGTGGTACTTGGTCACGAAGTGACTCGTCGCGTTTCTCACGACATAACTCACATACTACGCGAGGAACGAATCGACAAGAATCCTGCTTCTCGTGCCATGATATTCACGGAGCAAAAGACACTACAATTACTGTTTGGGGACCGGTCCGCCAAAATCCGGGTGTCACACCTGCTGTTTATGCTCCGGGTCTGCTGAGCGTAAAAATGGGTGCGCGGATGGTTCGATGGGATTCGTTAACACCTGGTGTTCAACGGCCTGATTCAATTACGACGACTCCGACAATACCATATAACAAATTCGGTTACTACCGGTTTGTCAATAAATATGTCCCGGCAAGCGCACCAAGCACGAACCGTTGGTGGTATATGCGAGATACTACATTGGTTGGTCGCGATACCGTACTTGCGTTCTGTTTTGTGAAATGCCACGATGCTTCGGGTAATCACCAAGGTCGTACTGTCACGTACCGCATTTCGCACTAACAGTTTGTTCAGGTAAACTCCCCCAGTTTACCCAAACTTCCGGAAGAACAACTACCCGCCCTGACATTAAAATCAGGGCGGTTTTTTCAATTCACATTGTGGATCGGGCATTTATTGTGATAACAACAGGTGTTTACTACCTTGAGTTTTGGTATGCGTTGATTAATTTTACTGCAAGGTGAAATTTCGACAAAATTAATTGGAGCTACACAACAATGGATTCGTTACGTTTTAAATCTTTTCTCCCTGTAATTGCATTATTGGTTGCAATTTTAGTTGGATGCACGCCGCAACAAACCGTTAAAAAGGAAACGCTCGTTTGGCCACGCGTTCCCGAGAAAGCCCGCATCCAATTTGTTCGCGCGATTCAGGGAAAAAACGATTTCGTGAAATCCAAATTGGATGTATTGAAAAAAACGCTGACAGGCGAAAACTCATTGGAAAAACTTATCAAACCCTATGGTGTAGCGACCGACAGCAAAGGTCGGCTTTATGTCTCGGATGCCGGCAACCATTGTGTCCTGATATTCGACGAAAATGCAATCGACAAGGATGCTTCGCTTACTTATTTGGGAACGAGTGGATTCGGTCAACTAACCGAACCTGCAGGAATAGCGATTGACGATAACGATACGATTTACGTATCGGATGTACAATTGAACACTGTATTCGTTTACGGTCCCGATCGGAAGTTTGTTCGAACTTTTGGTGAAAAAAACGTATTCACGCGTCCTGCCGGGATTGCATTCAACAAAGCTACCCGTGAAATCGTCGTTGTCGATACCAAAAGTTATCAAATAAAGTGTTTTAGTATGGATGGAAAGCTGACTCGAACATTTGGTTCGAAAGGGAACGGAAAAGGGCAGTTTAATCTTCCAAGTAATGTTACATGTGATTCTACAGGTAATATTTATATCGTCGATACGATGAATTTTCGCGTGCAGATTTTTGATAAGAACGGTTCGTTTCTCTCAACGTTCGGACAACCGGATAATGTACCGGGAAGTTTTTCCCGTCCCAAAGGGATTGCTCTCGATGGTGATGGTAATGTTTATGTAGTTGATTCCGGGTTCGATAATATTCAAATTTTCCAAAAGGATGGCACATTACTGTTGTATTTCGGGGAAGCCGGTACGGATGATGGGCAGTTTCAGTTACCCGCAGGGATTTGTATCGATAAACATAACCGGTTATATGTGGCAGACCAGTATAATGGTCGAGTACAAGTATTTCAGTATATCAAATATTGAAAACTCTGTCAGTTCTTAATCTACTTAGTACTTCCTCAAGTATTGTTTTAAGAAAAATGTGCCGACTAAACCGATGATAAGTATTATCGAACCGGCATAAACCGTTCCCGTTCCGGGATCATAACTAACTGCGAAAATCGAATACTGAGGTGTTCCTTCGCGGAAACTGGATTGGTAAAACTTCCAACCGTGATGCTCGAGCGGATGGTTCATCGAAATGTGAAACGGAAATGCTATCCCCTTTGAATCAATCACGTTAACATCACTTGCATAGCTGGCGGCTTGATCGCTTCCGGGATAAAACTGCCGCTCGAATTTTACCAAGTGAATTGAAAAACCGAGATCTTGTTGGTACGGCTTTAACCGAAATATCCCTTCAGTCACTCCGGGATGGAACAGAGTGCCGTACCCAATCCAAATTGGCCCGGTAGATACTCCTTTCGAATCAGTAATTTCGCATTGTAATGCCGGGGCACCCCTATTTCCAGTCACTGACTCGAATTTTTCAACAACATTTACCTTGTCTTTTCGCTCTAACACTGTAAGAGAAATTTTCCCTATCGATATTGTTTGACCAATACTTATCGGAACGAATCCCACTCTGCCAGGTGAGTAAAGTAAAATCGCACTTGGCGCGACGAATAAATAATAACTAGTCGAATCTCCACGTAACGCAGCGCTATCTATTTGCTCGGACGGCGTAGCCGTCACAATGATATTTCCAATCATCGGCACTGACAGGTAGTTGTCTTGAGTATTCCCACTATACAACCATTGATCTGCGGATGCCATTGGTGAGTCAACTTTGACGTGCAAGGCAGGTAATCCATTTGGATCCGGGATTAATTCGTGGTGACCCATTGCTACGGGTAGAAATCTAATTAATACAATTTTTCCTCTACCATAAGGAAGTTCAATTATATCCGGTTGTTGAGACGCTACTTGTGGTAACTTTTCCAATTGGAGAGGCAATGAGGCGGTAAGTCCATCAGGGAATTTTACTTCAAGCTGATGATAATTTTGTTCGATAAACGAAGCCGACTGACCCTCTGCTATCGAAAGTTGACCGTCGATGCTCCAATTACGGCTTATCACAGCACCGGCGAGAATTACAAGGATGCCGACATGAGTAAGGAGCCAACCAATTTGGTACAATTTGTAGGGGTAACTATTCAGGGTGCAGGCGACGAGGTTGATGGCGAGTAGTCCCAAAAGCAAATCGAACCAAACACTATGGTAAATGTCGGCTTGTGCGAGAGTCGTCCCGACAAACGACTCGTATGTTGTACCAAAAATCATTGCGATTGCGATTAGCACAAGCAAAGCAACGGTAACACCGAGTGAAGCAAGAGGACGCAGGTGGGTGGGTAACAAAATTACTCCAAAAATTCAGTAATGAGAAAACGAAATGTTGTTTGCAGGGTGAGCGCGATTCAGATTCGATGGAATGAGTACATTTACTACTCTAATATTGAGTTCTGAGTAGATAATGTTTATAGTCATAATATACAAATGGATGGATTTCGTGACAAACCGAAATAAACACCGGTATGCGGTGTTAGTAATGATTTGCGGTAATATCAGAATTCCTTTTTATACTTTGGTTTACAAACTTGAATGTATAAGCGGTTCCCAAATGCGTTCAGTAAAACGCTTATTACTTTGGTATCTTACACACTTATCAGAATTCAACACGTCAAAGAAAGTCTTACATGGAAAACTCGCTATTAGTTGTATTGGTTTTGGTTCTACTGGCTTTAATCTCAGTTACTCACGCATCTGAATTAGGTTTTGTAGAAGGAAGTGTTATCGAATCAAGCACGAAACTTGCCTTACCGTTCGTTAATTGTAGATTGCGCAATAAAAGCGACAGCATAATTGTAAAGACGACCGGTTCGGACAGCAACGGAAAGTACCTATTCACAGGAGTTCCTTGGGGAGAGTATTATCTTGAATTGGGTATGATTGGATATAAACAACGCCGGTTACCTTCATTTACTTTAGATGCTCAACACCCTCATATCCATGCCAGCCAGGCGTCGATGACTTCCATTGCGCTACTTTACGATGAGTTAGTCGTAACCGGTGAAAAAGCGTTATTGAATAATTCTATCGACCGTAAGGTATATAACATCGATAAAGATGTGATGAGTAAATCGGGTTCGGTCAGCGAATTATTGCAGACAATACCTTCACTTCAAGTAGATATCGATGGGAATGTAAGCATTCGTGGTTCTGCAAATGTGGTATTTTTAATGGATGGCAAGTCGTCGCCAATGCTGCGGAAATACAGCGCAGAAGTGTTACAGGATTTACCGGCAAATTCAATTGAACGGATTGAAGTGATTACTAATCCGTCGGCCAAATACAAGCCGGACGGTACGGCGGGAATAGTCAACATAGTAACGAAACAAATCAAGAATCGTGGCGTGAATGGAACTGTCACGTTGAATGGGGGGAACCGAGATCGCTATAACGGGACGGTGCTTTTAAATTACCATCCGAATGGTTTCAATGTAAGCGGTAGTTACAGTTTACGCCGAGACCGGCGTGACCGGTTTACTTCCGATGTCCGCTCTGAACTCGACTCAGCAACCAATCACCAATCGTATGTTGATAATCATCTTGACTCATATGCTCGCCCGATTTCGAATCGACTTACACTGGATGTTGAAAAAGACCTTGGAGATGCAAACAGAATCGGTCTTTCCGGCAACTATTTTCTTAATAAGTTTACTCGTACGGAGACGATGCATTCGTTGCTTCAAGATTCGGTTCACTCAATGATTGAAAATTACAATCGCCTACGCTACGACCCGGAATATGAAAAAGAAATTGGTTACATAGCCAGTTATGAGCATGATTTCGGAAAAGAGGATCATAAAATTCGATTCGAATACAACGATACGTGGGCACCCGAACAGGAAAATAACCATTACACCAATGATTTTTTCTACCCAACCACTCCATCGTCGTATGACAACATGTTGATAAAAAATCAGACCAGCCATCGAGAAATTAACATTGATTACACTAATCCGTTAAGTAAATCATCTTCATTCGAAGCCGGGTATGCCGGGGAATTCAATCGAAATACATTCGATTATTTAGCATCGAATTTTGATACAAGTTCCCATCAATTCTATAATGATCTTGGGCGTACAAACAGTTTTGGTTATAACGAGAACTTTAATGCCGTGTACGCGACTTATAAGCAAGAGTTTGGCGGGCTCGGTATGTTAATGGGTTTACGAGTGGAACAGGCAATTACACAAGCTGATTTTGTCACTATCGATTCCGCGGTAACCAACCGATATACCACTCTTTATCCGACGTTACATCTTTCGGAAGAATTATCGAGGCAATGGGAACTACAGTTTTCATATAGTAGACGTACACATCGCCCTGAAGCGGAAGATATCAATCCATTTCCTGAATATCGTGATCCGCATAACCTCTTTGTGGGTAATCCGAGACTGCGACCCGAGTATGTTCATTCAATTGAATTGGGTTGTCAATATCGTAACGATATTTACACGATTACACCAGCTTTGTTTTATAGATACAATGGGAACCGTGATGTTAACATTACAAAACAACTCAATGACACAGTCCTGTTGACAACGAGGCAAAATCTATCATTCGATCAGGCCGGTGGATTGGAAGTCACAGCAGGGGTGAATTACTCTTCATTGCTATCTTTGCAATGGAATGGAAACATTTTTTACGACCAGATCGATGCCACAAATATTGGGTATTCAAACCGTAAATCCACGAATACTTGGAGTAGTACAGTGACAGTCAACGTGAATTTCACAAAAAATTCGCGCTACCAAATCAACACAGTTTATCGAGCTGCTCGGTTGACGCCGCAAGGAGAGTTTGCACCAAATTATGTGGTAAATACCGGATATCGGCAAGATTTACTCGACGGACAGGTTACATTGTCTGCTACTGCTGCTGATTTATTTAATACGTTGAATCGACGTATTGATTTGAATACTTCTGGTTTGAATCAAACTGTGATTAATACACGGGATACTCGAATATTTTACCTTGGCGTCTCTTATCACTTTGGTTATCGATCAAAAGGTCCGAAAGAAGAACAAATCAAGTACGATAATGGATTGTAAGTAATTATTATGAGATGAATAAGCAATACGAGAAATTCCGGCGGTTACACCGGAATTTCTCAACCGATACAGCACTTGTAAACCCTTGAAATTGTCACATGCAAGTGTAGTGAGTGCAGCGTGTAGCGGGGGCAAGCTACAATTTGCAGCACCGAACCCGGATGACCCGCTGTTAGTGGTGTTTGAGTTTTCTTTCTAACACGAATGTAGGCAAGTTCCGACACAGTGCAAACTTTTGCTCTATCGGTCTACGTGATAGTAAGCTGTTCGAGTCCTTTTCGGCTCCCCGACGGGCTTCTACTTGATGTTGACAATTGGTTGACAATCACTTCCAAAGTTTCATTGTTCTTCAAAGTATAGGAAGCGGTAACGTTGTATCACGCTCGCAGAATGGCTCTACTGTCCAGGGTTACTAATCTACAATCAATGTAAACTTGAAGTAACCATCTCGCATCAAATTCATCTACCCGTTAGTAACCAACTTTCTTCTTGAAGTAACCGTGAAGTAACCTCGTTCGATTCGTGGTTACACCAGACGCAATTCAAAAGAGTATGGTAATGCGCGGAAGTACCGTCTGTCCTCATGTTGTCCGACTCTACGATTTAGGAAAACTCGTTACATTTTAACCTATAATTTGCAGAACTGTCTTTAATTGGGTAGTTTTGTCCTAAATTGTCCGTCGGAGAAATTTTGAAACTTACTGTCGATAATGTTACTCAACTGTTCGGTGTATCTGAGAAAACGATTTACCGCTGGATTAAATCCAACGATTTACCCGCCTACCGGATTAACAATCAATATCGGTTTAACTATACCGAGCTATTGGAATGGGCTGCCACTCATCGGGTCAATGTTTCTCAACCGATGATCCAAGATGCACATGCAAATCAGAACGAGGGCGCTACAAGTTTCAGTGATGCCCTTCTTTCCGGTGGCATCCACTATCGAATAGGTGGTGTCGATAAACCTACTGTGCTGACCGAAGTGGTTAACCTGTTGCGATTGCCGGATCGAATCGATCGTAACGTGTTACTTCAGATTCTTTTAGCACGCGAAGAAATGGGATCGACTGCAATCGGTGATGGAATTGCTATCCCTCACGCCCGGAACCCCATCGTATTAAATGTTACCCAGCCCTATGTCGCACTTTGTTTTCTGGAACAGCCAATCGAATTCGATGCAATGGATGGCATATTAGTTCATTCACTTTTCACGCTTATTACACCCACGATAAAATCCCATTTACGACTCTTATCGCAGTTAGCGTATTTTCTGCGAGACACGAATTTTCATGCGGCAATTGTTCAACACGCATCTCGCGAAATCATTCTCTCCGAAGCCAAGCGTGTCGAATCACTTTTACAAAACGAGTCCAAGGCATCTATTCATGTATAGAGTCTGTCCGCAATGAACATGTTATTGGTTGCACTTGCAATACTCGGTATCGGTGGTCTTGCCGCATTGCTCATCCACCGGAATCCGAAGTTTGCAAACGGAATTGGTTCCGGTAGTGCCGTCTTCGGCTCGCTTTTGGGACTTATGGCCGCGATACTCCTATTGTTTTCATCACCACCATCGGAAACCATCCGCCTGCCGTGGTCAGTTCCGTACGGAACTTTCTACATTGAAGCTGACGCATTATCGGCTTTTTTCCTGATACCAATATTTCTCTTAACCGGGCTCGCCGCACTCTATGGTGCTCGTTATCTATGGGAACCAAAGAACGAAAAGCGAATTGGTAGCCATTGGGCATTCTATAATACCCTCGCGGTAAGTATGGTGATGGTGGTGATTGCGCGAAATGCGATTCTTTTTCTCATTTCGTGGGAAGTAATGGCACTCGCTTCCTTTTTTCTGGTCACGATGGAAGATGAACGCGAGTCGGTGCAACGTGCCGGATGGATCTATTTGGTATCGACTCATCTTGGTACGATGGTACTATTTTTCTTCTTTATACTGATCGGAAATCAAGCCAGCTCACTTGATTTTGACCGCTTTGTGATAGCAGGTTCGCAAATTCATCCCCAAGCGAGTTTATTTTTTGTACTTGCCCTAATCGGCTTCGGTTCTAAGGCGGGCATTTTACCGTTACATATCTGGTTACCGGAAGCGCACCCTGCCGCACCAAGTCACGTGTCAGCATTAATGTCGGGTGTGATGATAAAAACCGGTATCTATGGTATCATCCGCGCACTAACATGGTTAGGTCCACCCACTACAGGTTGGGCACTGACTTTGATTGTGATTGGTAGCATTTCCGGTGTGATGGGTGTATTACTTGCATTGGCTCAACATGATTTGAAACGGTTATTAGCATACCATAGCGTTGAAAATATCGGCATCATCTTTCTTGGATTGGGTATTGGTCTACTCGGTCAAGCGAACGACCTGCCGGTGTTGATTCTTCTTGGCTACGGTGGTGCGTTACTCCACACCTTAAATCACGCTATCTTCAAAGGCCTACTATTTCTTGGCGCGGGAAGCGTTCTGCATGGAACCGGTACGTTGGATATCGAACATACCGGTGGATTGATGAAGCGGATGCCGTGGACAGGAGCACTATTTCTCGTAGGAGCGGTTGCTATTTGCGGACTTCCACCGCTGAATGGCTTTGTCAGTGAGTTTATGATTTTCGCTGGTGCGTTTCAGGGGATTCAATATCTAAACGCATTGAGTACAATTCCCGGTATTATCGCGATAGTCGCACTTGCGATGATTGGTGGTTTAGCGGTTGCGTGTTTTACTAAAGCGTTTGGAATCATTTTCCTTGGAAAACCACGTTCATCCCACGCGGCAGAAGCCCATGAATCAAAACCAGCGATGCTGATACCGATGATTGTACTTGCTGGTTTGTGCGTTGTAATTGGACTTGCCGCACCCTATACTCTGACGCTTCTTAAACCGGCACTTAATACCCTCTCGACCAACGTCGCCCCCACGGATTTTGTTAAACTAACCAACCAAATTCAATTTCCTTTAACTTATGTTGTCGTTCTGTCGGCGTTGTTCGCGGTCTTGGTTGCTCTGCTTTTCTGGCTGCGTAAATGGTCGTTATCCGGGAAAAGTATTGCAACTACCGTCACGTGGGACTGTGGTTATGCAAAACCCACCGCACGAATGCAATACACTGCGTCCTCATTTGCCCAACCATTGATGAAACTTGCGTCCGGTGTGGTTCGGTTGCGGGAACACCTTGTTAAACCTGAAGGGTTTTTCCCGAGCGAAGGTTCATACTCATCCAAATCACCTGATGTTGTTCATGAAGGATTTTGGACACCAACATTAAAGGCGAGTGAGTGGTTTCTCCTGCGGTTTCGCTGGATACAAATGGGTAGTATCCATCTTTATATACTATACATCGCTATAACATTATTCGTTTTGTTGATTTGGAAGTTGCAGTAATTCGATGATTAATGATTCCTCAATAATCCTGTTCTTTTTGTCGTTGCTGTGTGCACCGATATTGCTGAGTGTGATAAATCGAACGAAAGCAATATTTGCGGGACGAACAGGTCAACCAATCCTTCAAGTGTATTTCGATTTGATTAAACTGATGCGCAAAGGCACAGTATACAGTCAAACAACGACATGGATTTTTCGAATAGCTCCGCTTATTTCATTAGCAGGAGTGATGACGACACTGTTGCTCATTCCATGGGGAAAAATTCCGGCACCATTCACATTTACGGGCGACTTCATATTGGTGTTTTACTTGTTGGGAATCGGGCGTTTTTTCACGGTAATCGCGGCACTCGACACTGGTTCGAGTTTCGAGGGAATGGGTGCCAGCCGTGAAGTTTTATTTTCAGCGTTCACCGAACCGATTTTGTTCGCTACGCTAATAACTCTGGTCCGGTTGACAGACGAAGCATCATTAACGAATCTCTTTCACGGCATTACTCCTTTTCTGTGGACGACTTCAGGCGCGGCACTTATTCTCGTTGCGGTTATCATTTTTGTGATTTTATTGACCGAAAATTCCCGAATTCCTGTCGACGACCCAAATACACATCTTGAACTCACGATGATACATGAAGTAATGGTACTCGACTATAGCGGACCGGATTTTGCATTTATTCTTTACGGTGCATCGCTAAAACTGTGGTTGTTTTCGGCGTTACTTGCGGGGATTATAGTTCCCATTCATACCGATAATGTTCTGGTTGATGGATCGATATTTTTGTTATGTATGCTTGCCATTGCAGTCGCGGTCGGAGTCGTTGAATCACTAATGGCACGGCTTCGTTTGGTACTCGTTCCGCGAATGTTGGTTGGCGCTGGTGCGATTGCCGCCGTTTGCATTTACCTGACCTTGAAATGAGAATAAGACCATTATGATCGATCTGATTTTTGTTCTGCTTATTCTGACGGGATTTGTATTCCTTGGTTCGGGACGGTTGCAATTCAGCATTCGCACGTTAGCCGTGCAGGGAATATTGCTCGGTCTTATTCCATTGTGGGGTAGTTGGGAAGGGCTGTGGGTGCGGATGCTGTCGATTACTACGCTAAGTTTACTTATCAAGGGATTCGTGTTGCCCTATTACCTAACGCGGGCGATGCATAAATCAAAAGTTATGCACGAAGATCACCCCTTCGTTGGATTCACGACTTCGATGGTAGTAGGTATCGTCTGCTTAGGCGTTTCGTTTTGGTTGGCTTCCCGCTTACCCACGCTGGGTGGGACCCAACCGCAAATGGCGGTCGCGGTTTCGTTTTTCAATGTTTTTGTTGGGTTGTTTGTAATAATGAGTCGGCGCAAAGCATTAACACAAGTGTTAGGATATCTCTTACTCGAAAATGGTGCATATATATTCGGTGTCGCATTCGCAATCGAAGTGCCGCTGTTAGTGGAGTTAGGAGTCCTACTCGATGTATTTGTCGCGGTATTCGTGATGGGAATTGTCATTTTCCATATTAGTAAATCGTTCGATCATATAGATACCGATCAACTCTCTTCTTTGGTAGGATAGCCCACTGTGTTAGCGAACGATTTTACAATCCCGCTCCTTCTTCTAATCCCCTTGATTTCAGGCGTGCTTGCATTAATGATTCGCGCCGATATTCCGCGCCGAATACTTCTCCTATCTGCGGCTTCGATCCATTTTCTACTTACCCTTACATCTCACAATGCACCACCCGCATTTGGTGGATGGGTGGTGGTTGATGCGCTGGGATGTATCTTTTTATTGATTTCCAGTACGCTCTTTTTAGTCGCGTGTATTTTCGGCATTGGCTATTTAGCCCGCGAGAAAAAGGACGAGCAACGTGTCCATGTCGATTTCGAATCGAATTCGTTATTCGAAAATGGCCCGGAATCTTTACTCACTGGTTGTCTCCTCTTCTTCCTTACAGCGATGACTTTAGTTTGTGTGAGCAATCACCTCGGAATGATATGGGTAGCGATTGAAGCAACGACATTAGCAACGGCACCATTGATTTATTTTCATCGCCACCGCAAGTCACTTGAAGCAACTTGGAAATATCTACTTATCTGTTCGATCGGTATTGCTTTAGCCCTTTTTGGAAATTTTCTTCTTACCGTCTCGACGACGACTGTTCATAACCAAGAGCTACCGTTATTATTAGACCAACTCATAAAATCGGCTCCATTTTTTCAACCGATGTGGTTAAAAGCGGCATTCATTTTTCTTCTCGTCGGTTATGGCACCAAAATGGGGTTAGCCCCACTCCACACTTGGTTACCGGATGCTCACAGTGAAGCACCCAGTTTTGTATCCGCGCTGTTGTCCGGCGCACTTCTCAATTGTGCGTTTCTCGGAATATTGCGGGCGCAACAAATTCTTATCGCTGCTGGTCTCGCCGACTTTGGACGCGAGCTTCTGATTGGATTTGGCTTGCTCTCGATGGGTCTTGCCGCAACGTTTATTTTGAAGCAAATGGACTTCAAACGGATGTTAGCCTATTCCAGTGTCGAGCACATGGGAATACTTGCACTGGGTGTTGGACTTGGCGGAAGTGCTGTCTTCGGCTCACTTTTTCATGCGGTCAATCATTCATTTGCCAAAGGGATGTTGTTCATGGCAGCCGGCAATATCCTAACGGTCATGCACAGTAAATCCACAATAAAAATACGCGGTCTGTTGCATATCATGCCCGTGACTTCAGTGCTTTGGTTGGCGGGATTTTTCGCTATAACCGGTTCACCGCCCTTCGGTTCGTTTTTAAGTGAGTTCACCATCTTAAAAGCGGCGTTAGAACAAGGTCATATCATTATCGCAATTTTCTATGCACTTGTTCTATCTGTTATTTTTATCGTGATGGCGATGATTGTATTACGGATGAGTTTCGGTTTACCGCGCAACACCGACCCAATAGATGTTCATGAATCGTGGTCGATGATCGCCCCACCACTTTTTCTCGGACTGGTAACTTTGATGTTGGGCGTATATATGCCTCCAATTTTAGAACGGCTTCTGCATGAAGCGGCACTTCAACTTGGCGGCACATTATGACGCAACACGGTTCTACTTCAATCAGGAATGGTGAACCCTGCAACATAGCGGATATCCCCGTTCTTCCCTTAGATGTGTTCCGCGAACAGATTATCCAAGCGGTAAAAGATGGTTCTTGGATTGCGGCTCTCCATGCCGTGCCCGACTCGGAAACCAATCTTCGTGCTTATGCTGTTTTGGCTCATTCTTCATCGGGAAGTTTGAAGTTACTTTCGACTCAACTTCCTGACTCGTTCGAATCACTAACACCGGATTGCGCACAAGCAAATTTGTTCGAACGCGAGTTGGCGGAACAGTGGGGTGTGAAACCAATAGGACATCCTTGGCTGAAACCCGTAAGGTTTCAACACTCAAATCGTGAGAAACAAGTTGATGGGAGTCAACCTTTCGATTCAGATAAACTTCCCGGTGTGAGCGATTTTTTTCAAATAAAGGGTGAAGAAATTCATGAAGTGGCGGTCGGACCTGTCCATGCCGGTATTATCGAGCCGGGGCATTTTCGCTTTCAATGTCATGGTGAGAATGTTCTTCATTTAGAAATTGCCCTCGGCTACCAGCATCGTGGTGTAGAGCGGGCAATGATTGGCGGTCCTAATGCTCGTACTATTCATCTTGTCGAGACGGTAGCGGGTGATACCACAATTGGTCATACTATTGCTTATTGCCAAATCATCGAAGCGCTCGCGCGTGCCAACGTTCCAGCGCGAGCATCGGCATTACGTGCTGTCAGTCTGGAATTGGAACGCCTTGCCAATCATACCGGTGACTTGGGTGCATTAGCGGGAGATGTAGGTTTTCTTCCCACCGCTTCTTTTTGCGGGCGAATACGGGGTGAATTTCTCAACCTTACCGCCTTGTTATGCGGTAATCGTTTCGGTCGTTCGATGCTTTGTCCCGGTGGTGTTCGGTTTGATGTAGATAATGAGCGAGTCCAAGAGTTTTCTGTACGTTTTGAAAAAGCGGTATCAGATTTAACTGATTCGATTAATTTGCTTTGGCAATCACCTTCGGTAATGGATCGATTCGAAGATACCGGCGTTATCACGACCGAAGATGCCAATGAGATTGGACTTGTGGGTCTCGCCGCTCGTGCTTGCGGCATCGAGACTGATATTCGAACCGATTTTCCCACGGGAATCTATCGCTTCTCGAATATCTCAACAGCGACGTGGCATACTGGTGACGTATTCTCCCGTGCATTTGTCCGTTGGATTGAGATTCAACGTTCTGCATCATTCATACGTGATCAAATAAAATCACTACCCCAATCCGACATACGGATGGAACTTGTTCCGCTTGAACCTAATAAATTAGTTGTTTCGCTCGTCGAAGGGTGGCGCGGTGCAATTTGCCATGTCGCAATGACGAACAGTGCCGGTAAATTTTCCCATTACAAAATCATCGACCCATCCTTTCACAACTGGTTTGGATTGGCAGTTGCTATGCGTGATCAACAAATTTCGGATTTTCCCTTGTGCAATAAGAGTTTCAGTTTATCCTATTGCGGTCATGATTTATGAGGCGTGCCGATGATTGATATTCTGCGGACTCGAATCAAACAAGGACATCGCACCATCGCATACCCGATGCAAGCGGTAAACATGCCTGACCGTTTCCGTGGTCGTCCGGTTATTGATTCGGCGAAATGTGTGACGGATTGTAAGATTTGTGCTGACGCCTGTCCGACAAATGCAATCATTCAAATTCAAAACGACAAACCACAGATTGACCTTGGTCGTTGCTTATTTTGTACCGATTGCGCTGAAGCATGTCCAAATGGTGCAATTCGATATGATTCGGATTACCGGCTTTCTGCCAATCAACGCGAAGACCTTGTCACGACAGCAAATGATGAAGCGCGGCCACTGGTTGATGCACTTAAAAAAGAATCTTTACGGCTGTTCGGACATTCATTAAAATTGCGGCAAGTCAGTGCAGGAGGTTGTAACGGCTGTGAATCAGATGTGAATGTTCTATCTACGATAACTTATGATCTTGGACGATTTGGAATTCAATTTGTTGCATCACCCCGGCACGCCGATGGACTTCTCATTACGGGACCTGTCACCGAAAATATGAGGACTGCACTTCTAAAAACTTGGGATGCAGTTCCCACACCCAAAATCGTGATAGCGGTTGGCGCTTGCGCTATTTCCGGCGGACCATTCATCGACCATCCCGAAGTGAACAACGGAGTGGGTAATTTACTACCTGTCGATCTCTACATTCCCGGCTGTCCTCCGCATCCTATGACAATTCTCGATGGTTTACTCCGTTTGCTTGCGCGTATTTAGATCAATCGTTTATTTATCATTGAGATACGCTTAACAGAACTGTAAAATGAATAGCAAAACACAAAGAAGACAAGTCAAATGACTTGTCTTCTTTTATGAGCGTAGCTGGCACGCTACATGTTTGCAACACCGAACCCGGATGACCCGCTGCTAGTGGTGTTTGAGTTTTCTTTCTAACACGAATTTATGCAAGTTCCGACACAGTGCAAACTTTTGCTCAATCGGGCTACGTGATTGCAAGAAGTTTGAGTACTTTTCTGCACCTCAACGGGCACTCACCAAGCAACTCAAACTAGCTCAGCCCGAGATTGTATGATGCAAAGAGAACGCGAAGAAAACCAGAACAAAACACACACCTGTTGTTCCTGCCTGACATGTAAACGCCCACAAAATTCTACAACAACAGAAAGCAGCAATATCTAGATAGGCATTCCCTTTTTGTTGATTTGGAGGTTGCCTTATCTCCGCGTGTAGTGTTTCCACAGGCAAATACCAATAATCTTTACTTCTCAAACTCTTAAACTTCGTTTCTGAGAAATCGAATATACTTTTATATTACACATTGTTTTATTTTTACTTAAATTACCGTAACACTGTCATAAGACTTAGTCTATCGTATTTGTCGTTTGACTAATTTAAGAATTCTGCATTAAATGAAGTTTTGAACCAGTTTCCAAAGAAAACTATTGATGGCTTATCAATAGTGACTTTTAAAAGTCACGGTGACAACATTTCACTTGTTCATTAATCGAAGTGATTGACAGCCGGTCGTAGAAAGAGGAAAAAATGTATTACCGCATTCGTTACGTTTTAGAGATATGGTTGTCAGCATTGTTTCTCACTTTGTTTTTAGCTGGTTGTCCAGGTGACCGCGGAGGAAACCCGGGGTCTTGTGATGCTAATCCACCGATGGTAGTATCCACATTTCCAGTGAATAGCTCGATAAATATAGCCGTCGCGGCTAATATTACTGCCACGTTCAGTGAAGCGATGGATCCAGCGTCAATATCTTCGACCACCATGACCCTGTACCAGGGTGTTACTCCGTTTGCGGGTATCATTACTTACGACAGTCTGACGGCTACACTTAATCCAGCTGGTAATCTTACTGGAAATACTGTGTACACTGTTACTATCACTACCGCTGTGAGAAATCTTTCTGGTTCCAACATTGTAACCAACTATGTCTGGACTTTCACTACCGGAGATGTGATTCCACCGACAGTAGTCTCCACGATACCAACTAATGGTGCAACGAATGTCGCTGTTGCTGCTAATATTACGGCTACGTTCAGTGAAGCGATGGCTCCGGCAACCATCAGTACTACCACGATGACGCTGTACCAGGGACTCACCCAGATAACCGGAGTAGTAAGTTATGCCGGTCTCGTTGCCACCTTTAATCCGAACAGTGATCTCGCATCCGGTACACTCTACACTGCAACCATTACCACCGGTGCTACCGATCTTGC
>Ga0265316_10000398_pt1 | contig 49698 bp, 39 predicted proteins | sample 4522metaG_FD_202092 | JGI IMG/M metagenome (GOLD analysis project Ga0265316, IMG submission 202092) | Rhizosphere microbial communities from Carex aquatilis grown in University of Washington, Seatle, WA, United States - 4-5-22 metaG | ecosystem: Host-associated > Plants > Roots > Rhizosphere >... | reverse complement strand
CTGGCCATCCGGGCGCAAGAGCTGCTGCGAGCCAGCCTGGTGGAATTTCTGGTGGAGGAGAATCGCCCCAACCCAGCCATCGCTGCACCGTCGCCGCAGATCCATCGCTGGGTCAAGCAGGCCGTGGAATCGCGGGTCGCGCCCTGGACCTTGGCTCTTGAACTCGGGGCCACGACCTTCGGCGGCTGGGGCGGCATTGGACCCGCGGTCGCGCCCGCAGCCCGCCTGCGCATGGCCTTGGGCGAGCGCTTCTGGGCCAGGCTGACGGCGCTGGGCCTGGGCTCGGGTCCACGTGTGAATTGGAATAGTACCTTCTCCGCGAGTGTCAGCCAGAGTCTAGTTCTGCTTGAGGTCGCCTCGTGGTTGCGGCCAAGAAGGCTGGTTCGCCCCTTGTTTTCCTTGGGCTTGGGGCTCGAACGGGTCGCGGTGGAAGGCACGGCCACCTTGCCCTACCAAGGCGAGCGCAATGCCCGCTGGTTCGCCGCCGGCGACGCTGGCGTGGGCGTCTCGCTTCGCCTGCAGGCGCATTGGGAAGTACAACTCGAAGTCCATGCGCTGTTCGCGACGCCGCGGCCCGCGGTTCGTTTCCTCGACACGGAAGTCGCAAGGGCCGGGCAACCGACCTTGCTGGCAATTCTGACCCTGGCAGGTGGCGCGTGAAGAGCCGTGGATCTCGCTTGGTCTATCTTGCTGGACTCGCAGTCAGCCTGCTTTCCGCCTGCCGTACAAGCCCCATCGATGCGATTGGCCTCGCGCCAGGGGGTCTCTCCTCGGGCCTCGTGGCCCATTGGACGTTTGACGAAGGCACGGGCAGTGTCGTTCACGATACGTCGGGTAAGCTGCACGACGGAGCGATCAACGGGTCGACTTGGTCCTGGCTCCCGCAGGGACGCTTTGGCGGTGCCCTGCACCTCGAACAGGGCGACTACGTGGCCGTGGACAACTTCCCCGACGCCACGCTCGGCTGGACAGTCTCGGCTTGGGTGCAGATTGCCGCCAAAGACGTGAACATGAGCGAAGCAACCGTGATCAGCACCGAGGACGTCTTTCACGGCGGTTGGGAAATGAACATCAATCAGCCGAGCGACACTGCGCCGGGACCGAACTACCATTTCGCGTATTGGACCGGGCCTGGGATCACGTATGCATTCTTCACGTGTTCCTCCGATTGCATCCGTGCCGACCAATGGCAACACCTGACCGCTGTCGTGGATGGCGGCGCGGATGGCGCCGTGGACGGTGGCACGGCTGCCGGCACCGCCACGCTCTCTTTCTACCTTGATGGAAAGCTGAAAAATCAGCAGCAGGTTCCGCGCACCATCTTGCCCGGCACGCCGACGCTCTACATGGGCCGCTGGCCCACTACGGATCCCCCGCGCCTTCTGGTTGGCTCGATCGACGACATCGCCATCTGGAACCGGGCGCTAGTATCCGATGAGATTCTCTTGCTCACCGCCGCGCCCGTGCCGCCGCCGCCGTAGGCGAGCGCCTATACCCGCCCTTCGCTGGTTGGACGTCAAATCCAACCCTCGGCCTAAAGTTTTCCACGCGCAGGGACGATGACACAACAGCCGAGTCGTAGCCCACGGCCCGGCGAAATTGGAGACATGCTTGATTCTTTGGACCAAGGGAGACTGGCAGGAATGGCGCACGGTGTGCGAACAGTTCCAAGCCTCTCCCTCAAGGTGCAAGGAAGGAGCAGGTGGAGTTGATGGACGGCTGTAGGGTCAAGCTGAACGTCGAGGAATTGGCCGGCGCTATCGTGGCGGCCGATTTTGACGACGCAGAGTCAGTGGCCCCGGTCCGCCGATTGCTGGAGGAGACCGAGCAGGCAGCCAAGACCCAGGACTTGATCGAGCCAGTCACGGAAGCGCTGGGCGACGTGCTCACGCTGGGCCGCGCTCTCGCTGGCCAGCCCAGCGCGGCCGATCTGCAACATTTGGCCGAGGCCATCGACGAGTTGCAGAAGCAAATTGCGCGCTGCCACACTGCCCGCGCGGCTTCGTGCAGATTCCGCCAATTGAGCTTGCAGCAGGTAGGTTTGGCGCCCAGCCAGCCGCAGTCCTTCGCCGCTGCCAAGCAGCGCGACGCGGACACCATCGCGCTCATCGGAGAATTTCTTTCTGAGAGCGAAGAAGGTCTATCGCGCGCCGACCAGATCCTGATGACCATCGAAGACACCGCGGCCAGCGCGGATTCCATCAATGGTCTGTTCCGCGTGTTCCACACCATCAAAGGTGTGGCCGGATTCTTGGAGCTGTTTGATATCCAGTCGCTGGCGCACACGACGGAATCGCTATTGAATGGCTGTCGCGAGGGGCTGTACCCACTCATCGGCGCGCGTCTGGACCTGGTTTTCGATGCCACGGCAATGATGCGCAAGATCCTGGCCGAGCTTGCCGCGGCCGTGGAAGCCAGCCGGGAATTCACGACCGCCGAGGACATCCCGAGCTTGGTGGCACGTTTGCAGGCCGCGCTTGAGCCGTCCTTCGAAGGCGGCGCGCGCAAGGCCGAAAAGCGGCAAGAGATGGAATCCCGGCAGGAGGACGTTCGTCTGCCGGGGCCGTCGCCTCCGCCCGACGAGGTCCGCGAAGAGTCCGTTCAGAATATCGCCGCTGAAGCCACCGCGGCGGCCCCTGCGGCGAATCGAGCGCCGGGCAGTGAAGGCGGTGGGGATCCCAAGTTACGCGCCACCATCAAAGTCGACTTGGAGCGAGTCGATCGCTTGGTCGAGATGATTGGCGAGCTGGTGGTTGTGGAAGCCATGGTGGTGGGAGCGCCCGAGATCGCGCATTCAGCCTCAGCGCGCGTGCGCAATTGCCTGTCGCAGCTGGAGAAGGTCACGCACGATTTGCAGGACGTGGGTATGCGCATGCGCATGCTGCCGGTGTCCGGCGTGTTCCAGAAGATGGCGCGCATGGCGCGCGACGTGGGACGCAAGGCGGGCAAGCAGGTGCGCGTGGTCCTGTCGGGTGAGCAAACCGAGATGGACCGCAGCATGGTCGAGCAGATCTCAGATCCGCTGGTACACATGATCCGCAATTCCATCGACCACGGCATCGAGCCGCCGGACGTGCGGCGCAAGGCGGGCAAACCCGAGGAAGGCAAGGTGCGATTGTCGGCCTGCCACGAGGGTGGCCATGTCGTTATCGAGATCTCCGACGACGGCCGCGGGCTCAATCGCGAGGCGATTCTCAAGAAGGCCATCGCCCAGGGTTTGATCCAGGCCACGGATACATTGTCCGAAGACGAAATCAATTCCATGATCTTCGCCCCCGGTTTTTCCACGGCGGAGAAAGTCACCGACATTTCCGGCCGCGGCGTGGGCATGGATGTGGTTCGGCGGAACATCGATGCCATGCGCGGCCGGGTGACCATCAAGTCGATTCCTGGCCAAGGTACGACGTTCAAAATCACCCTGCCACTGACCCTGGCCATCATCGACGGCATGCTGGTGGCTTGCGGGAAAGAACGCTACATCATCCCAACACTATCGATCATCGAGTCCATTCAACCCGAAGCCTCGATGCTAGTCACCCAAGGTGCGAGCAACGAGATGCTCAACATGCGCGGCAGCATTCTTCCACTTTTGCGCATGGACCGCCTGCTGGGCGCCAAGGGCGCGATCCAGGATCCGAGCAAGGGACTGGTGGTCATCATCGAGGGATCCGGCCGCCGCGTGGGGTTGCTGGTCGATGAGGTGATCGCGCAGCAACAGGTGGTCATCAAGAGCATGGGCGAAGGCGTGGGCGAAGTCCCCTTCGTGTCAGGCGCGGCGATTCTTTCCGATGGGCGGGTGGGACTAATCGTGAACGTGGAGGGGATCGTTTCATTGATTGTTGAAAGACGGCACCGGGGTTTCGCTGGCGAGGGGTCGTCGGCGTCTGCCGGAGTCGCGAGCGGAACGAACTGATGCCGAGAAGGAGACGCGAGCGTGAATAGCCAAGGGGAAAACCAAGAACGTACACTCATCGAGGGAGCCGTTGCCGTGGGCGAGCAGCTTGCCGGCAAGTACATGACCTTCAAGCTGGCCAATGAAGAATACGGCCTGGAAATCCTGAAGGTGCGAGAGATCATCGGCCTGATGGATATCACGCGCGTGCCGTGCACGCAGGAGTTCATGAGCGGCGTGATCAACCTGCGCGGCAAGGTGATTCCAGTCATCGACCTGCGCCTCAAGTTCGGTATGGAGCGCTGCCAGGTCACGGACCAAACCGTCATCATCGTGGTGCAATACAGCCTGCACGGTCGCAACATGACCATGGGGCTCTTAGTCGACCAGGTGCTGGAAGTGCTGTCGATCGAGGCCGCGGCCATCGAGCCTCCGCCGGAGTTCGGCAGCAGCACCCTGCGCAGCGATTTCATTCTGGGGATTGGCAAGGCCGAGAAGCGCGTGATCTTCTTGCTCGACATCGGCCGCATTCTGAACGCCGAGGAAGCAGGCGCCGTGGCCGAGGCCGCGGTCGCAAGCTAGGCGCAAGTTACGAGATTTGGGCTTTGAGGACACTGGAAAGGAAGAGGACCATGTTCAAGAATACGAAAGTAACAACATTAGTGATGATGGCACTGGCTGCCATGGCGGCAATGATCGCCGCGCAGGGAGTGATGGGCTCGCGGGCCATCCAACAAGGGGATGATTCCGATACGATTCTCTACGAACAGAACACGGTGGCGTTGAAGGAATCGGGGAATTTCGTCATCAATTACTACCGGGCTTGGACTGCCACTCTGGAAGGCATCCTGGACAAGGATGCCAAGGACCAGGCAGCGAACCTTGACCTGGCTGAGAAACGGCTAAACCAATCGGTGGAGGACTTTGGGCGCCTGGACAAGGCAATCAAGATCGAGGTGGTCCGCGAAGTCATGGCTGAGGTCAAGACCGCCTACACGGCCTCATCCACCGAGCTAAGGCAGGCCGTCTCCGAGGCTCGAAAAGGCCGGGGAGAAGCCATCCTGAAGGAGATGATTGATGGCAAGATGAAGGAAGACCGCTTGACCCTGGGCGCGGCCAATGAAAAACTCGCCACCATCCTGGCAGACCGGGCCAGCAAGCGTTCGGACCAGAATGCGGCGGATGCCAAGACCGCCACTCGCACCAGCACAGGCCTCATCGTGGGCGCCGTAATGCTGGCGATCTTGCTCGGTTTCCTTCTCTACCGCCGCATGTCCGCCCTGTTTACGCAACTCACGGGTGAGACCGAGCGACTGGCCACGGCTGCCGTGGAAGGCAAGCTTCAAACACGCGCGGATGCGGCGGATGCCTATCTGGAATGCCGACCGATCATGGAGGGCTTCAACAGGATTCTCGATGCCTTGATCAACCCGCTCAACGTGACGGCGAAGTACGTGGACGGCATCTCGAAGGGCGAGATCCCGGAGAAGATCACGGACACCTACAATGGCGACTTCAACACTATCAAGACCAACCTCAATGCATGCATCGACCAGCTCAGCAGCCTCATCCGCGAGATGAATCGCATGAGCACCGAGCATGATCGTGGTGACATCGACGTCGTCATTCCTGCCGACAAGTTCCACGGCGCCTACCAAACCATGGCCACGGGCGTGAACACCATGGTGATGGGCCACATCGCGGTGAAGAAGAAGGCCATGGCGTGCCTTGCCGAGTTTGGCAAAGGCAACTTCGAGGCAACCCTGGAAAAGTTCCCAGGCAAGAAGGCCTTCATCAACGACACCATCGAACAGGTGCGGACCAATTTGAAGGCCCTCATTGCGGACGCCGCTCTGCTCTCTCGCGCGGCGGTCGAAGGCAAGCTGGCCACCCGTGCCGACGCTTCGAAGCACCAAGGCGATTTCCGCAAGATCGTCCAGGGCGTTAACGACACCCTTGATGCAGTCATCGGGCCGCTCAACGTTTCGGCCAGGTACGTTGACCAAATCTCGAAGGGCGACATCCCAGCGAAGATTACGGACACCTACAATGGTGACTTCAACACCATCAAGAACAACCTCAACCAGTGCATCGATGCGGTAAACATGCTGGTTGCGGATGCCGGCATGCTGGCCAAGGCCGCCGTGGAAGGCAAGCTGGCCACACGCGCCGATGCCTCCAAGCACTTTGGCGACTATCGGAAGGTCGTGCAGGGCGTGAACGACACACTGGACTCGGTCATCGGGCCGCTCAATGTCTCTGCCAGGTACGTTGACCAAATCTCGAAGGGCAATATTCCGGCAAAGATCACCGACACTTATAACGGTGACTTCAACACCATCAAGGGCAACCTTAACCAGTGCATCGATGCTGTGAACGCCTTGGTTGCGGACGCGGCCATGCTGGCCAAGGCAGCGGTGGAAGGCAAGCTGGCCACGCGTGCCGATGCCTCGAAGCACTTCGGCGACTACCGCAAGGTCGTGCAGGGCGTGAACGACACTCTGGACTCGGTCATTGGACCACTCAATGTGTCGGCCAGGTATGTGGACCAAATCTCGAAGGGTGACATCCCCGCGAAGATCACGGACACTTACAATGGTGACTTCAACACCATCAAGAACAATCTCAACCAGTGCATCGATGCAGTGAATGCCTTGGTGGCGGATGCAGGGATGCTGGCGAAGGCCGCGGTAGAAGGCAAGCTGGCCACGCGGGCTGATGCCACGAAGCACTTTGGCGATTACCGCAAGATCGTTGCTGGCGTGAACGACACTCTGGACTCGGTCATCGGACCGCTCAATGTGTCGGCGAGGTACGTGGATCAAATCTCGAAGGGCGAAATCCCGGCGAAGATCACGGACACGTACAACGGAGACTTCAACCTCATCAAGAACAATCTCAACCAGTGCATCGACGCCGTAAATATGCTGGTTGCGGATGCTGTCATGCTATCCAAGGCCGCCGTGGATGGAAAGCTGGCCACGCGGGCCGATGCCTCGAAACACAAGGGTGACTACCGTAAGGTCGTGCAGGGCGTGAACGACACGCTGGACGCGGTCATCGGGCCGCTCAACGTGACGGCCAAGTACGTGGACAGCATCTCGAAGGGCGAAATCCCGGCGAAGATCACGGACAACTACAATGGCGACTTCAACCTCATCAAGAACAACCTCAATCAGTGTATCGAGGCGGTGAACATCCTCGTCGCCGACGCGGTGATGCTGTCTCAGGCCGCCGTCGAAGGCAAACTGACCACGCGTGCCGATGCAACGAAACACGCGGGTGATTTCCGCAAGATCGTCCAAGGTGTCAATCAGACCCTGGATGCCGTGCTCGAACCCATCAACGAGGCAGCCGGGGTGCTCGAGAAGCTGTCCCAGCGCGATCTTCGTGCTCGCGTGAAGGGCATCTACCAGGGCGACCACGCCAAGATCAAGGAATCGGTCAATGCCACGGGTGAAGCTCTGCACGACGCGCTCTTGCGGGTCGCGGTCGCAGTGGATCAGGTGTCCTCGGCGTCTGGGCAGATCGCCTCGTCCAGCCAGAGCGTGGCCGACGGTGCTTCGCAACAGGCCAGCGCGCTCGAAGAAACCTCGTCCAGCCTCGAATCCATGAGCGCTATGACCAAGCGGTCGGCCGACAACGCGCAACAGGCCAATGGCCTGGCCCAGACAGCCAAGGGCGCGGCCACCGAGGGCGCAGCGGCCATGGAACAAATGGGCACGGCCATGACCAAGATCCGGGCGTCCGCCGAAGGGACGTCACAGATCATCAAGGACATCAACGAAATCGCCTTCCAAACCAACTTGCTCGCCCTGAACGCTGCCGTCGAGGCGGCGCGTGCTGGCGAGGCGGGGCGCGGTTTCGCGGTGGTCGCGGAAGAGGTGCGCAGCCTGGCCTTGCGGTCCAAGGAAGCGGCCATGAAGACCGAGGTGCTCATCAAAGAGTCGGTACGGCAAGCTGAAGAGGGCGAAGTCACGGCCAAGGGCGTGTCCTCGAAGCTGGGCGAGATCGTCACCGGCGTCACCAAGGTCACCGACATCGTGGCCGAGATCTCGGCCTCGGCCAAGGAGCAGTCAGGCGGTATCGACCAGGTCAACCGCGCGGTCACCGAGATGAACAAGGTCACGCAGCAGAACGCGGCCAACTCCGAGGAATCGTCCTCGGCCGCGGCCGAGCTGTCGAGTCAATCCGAAGAGCTGGCCTCGATGATTGGGGCGTTCCAATTGGCTCGCCAGACCAGCAGTGCAGGGCATCACACGGCCGCCGCCAAAGTGGACAAGAGAATGCCGCCTGCCCAGCGCAGTCAACAACGTCCGAACGGCAAGAACGGCAAGAACGGTTCTTCGTCGCTCAGGCCCGAGGATATCATCCCGCTCGATGAGGAAGCTGCCTCGTTCAAGGACTTCTAGCTAGGAGAGCTTAACCGCAGAGGCACGGAGCGCACAGAGTTTGGAGGGGAAGGAAGGGTTCCTAATTCCGGAAACCCCTTCCTTCCCGCTTTCCGCGCCCTCCGCGCCCTCTGTGCCTCTGTGGTGAAAAATCCAGAGATGGAAACCTCGACCTTCCGCCGCTTCTGCTCTATCGCCTACGAAAAGGCGGGCATCACGCTTGGCGATAGCAAGGAAGCTCTGGTCGAGGCGCGCGTGGGCAAGCGCATGCGGAAGCTTGGGTTGGCGACCGAGAAGGAGTACCTGATCCTTCTTGAAAAGGATCCTTCCGGCGAGGAGATCGTCCAATTCCTCGACGTCATTTCGACCAACCACACGTCCTTCTTCCGCGAGCCCGACCACTTCGAGTTCTTGCGCTCGGTTCTTTCTGACTGGCGGCGGGAAGGGATGCGCCGCTTGCGCGTGTGGTCCGCGGCCTCCTCGACGGGTGAGGAGCCCTATACCATCGCATTCACCATCGCCGATGCTCTGGAAGGGGCTGACCTCGACTGGCGCATCCTGGCCACCGATATTTCCACCAAGGTCTTGGCCAAAGCCGAGGCCGGGACTTTCGCCGACGACAAGCTAACTGGATTGGCGCGCGGCGAACTGAATCGCTTCTTTGAGCGCGGCCCGAACAAAGACGAGCATACCGTGCGTCCAGCGATGCGGGACAAGATCGCCTTTCGCCGTCTCAACCTCGTGACCCCGCCCTATCCCATGCGCGGCCCCTTCGACATCATTTTCTGCCGCAACGTCATGATCTATTTCGACCAAGCGATCCGCCAGAAGGTGATCTCGGGCATGGAACGCATGCTGCGGCCAGGTGGCTACTTGCTGATCGGTCACGCCGAGGCTCTTTCCGGCGTGCGCACCGGACTGCGCATGATCCGGCCTTCGGTCTTCCTGCAATCCGAGGCGATGGCGGAGGTCACGCCTTGACCCTGGTCACGGTCGAGATCGCCGATCTCAAGGTCAGCGCCGATCCTGACGCCGTGATCGTCACCTATGCCTTGGGCTCGTGTATCGCCGTGATCGTCTACGATCCCGTGCGCAAGGCAGGAGGCATGATCCACTACATGCTGCCGATGAGCGAGACGTCGCCCGATAAAGCCAAGGAGCGCCCTGCCATGTTCGCCGATACCGGGATCCCACTGCTCTTTCACACCATGTACGAAATGGGCTGCAAGAAGACCGACCTCATCGTCAAGGCGGCCGGCGGAGGCGCGCTTTACGACGACCACGGACATTTCGCCATCGGCCAGCGCAACTACACTATCTTGCGCAAGATGTTCTGGAAGGCGGGCGTCATGATTGCCGCCGAAGACGTGGGCGGGGCCAAGTCGCGTACGGCGCGGCTGTTCGTGGGCACTGGCCGTTGCACCATCAATTCCGTCGGTGAGGAGACAGAGCTGTGATTGAACGCATCGAAATACTCGCTGGAATCAAGAAACTTCCCGCATTCTCGACGACGGTGGTGCGGCTGTCGTCGCTGGTCAATGACCCCGACGCCGGACCAGGCGAATTCGAGGCCGTGGTCCAGCCCGACATGGCGTTGACCGCGAATCTTCTGCGCATGGCCAACTCAGCCTATTTCGGGCTGTCGCGCCGGATCGGCAGCGCGCGCGAGGCCATCACCTTGCTGGGCGTGCGCCGCGTTTTCGAGCTGGGTGCCATGGCCGCGGTGGACGCCGTCGTGCCCGAGACGTTGCCCGGCTATGGCATCGATGCCAGCGTATTTTGGTGCCACTCGGTGGCCGTGGCTGTGATCGCCGAACGCTTGTCCAAAGAACGCAGGCTGGCAACGCCGGCGCTGACCTTCACCGCCGGCCTGCTGCACGACATCGGTAAGCTGGTGATCAGCAGCTTCCTCGCCGATAGCGTCGAAGCCTTGCGTTCCGAACTGAGCTCGGGCGGCATGTCGCTCACCGCGTGCGAACAGAAGCTGCTAGGCGCTGACCATGCGCAGATCGGCGCGGATCTGGGCGCGGTTTGGAATCTGCCCGAGGAGGTCGTGAAGGTCGTTGCGTCTCACCACGCGCCGAACGTGGTCAACGAAGGCCGCGGAGACATTCTCGTGGATCTCGTGCACGCCGCGGATTGCCTGTCGCATTCCATGGGCTTTGGTGCCGACGTGGGCGGGATGAACCGGCAGGTCGACGATGCGGCCATCGCGCGGCTGGGCCTGCGCCACATCGACCTTGAACACGTGGCCAGCCGCGCTTTGCCCGAGATCGAAGGGCTGTCGCAATTCGGACGTTCGCAGAGGAAAGGCACGAGCGCATGAGCTATCGCATTTTGGTGGTCGACGATTCGCCGGTTTCCCGGCGCATGGTGTGCAGGGCCGTCATCATGTCGGGACTCGATGTCAGCGAGATCCTAGAGGCCAGCAATGGCCAAGAGGCGCTGGATCTCCTGGGCAAGTCGTGGGTGGACATCGTGCTCGCGGACATCAACATGCCGGTCATGAACGGGGCCGAAATGGTGCGGGAGATGGCCAAGCGGGATTTCATGCAGGTCACACCAGTCATCATCATCTCGTCGGAAAAGAGTGAGAAGCGCATGGAGGAGATGTTGGGACTTGGCGTGCACACCTATCTTGGCAAGCCGTTCAGGCCCGAGCAGATCAAGCAGGTGATTGGCGAGATCCTCCGCGAACGCAAGGAGGCTGGCCATGGCTAGCGCACCCAATTCGGAATCGCTTTCACGCACCTTGATTGGGCTGCTCGCGGAAGCGGCCTTCGTCTTCGCCGAGCCCACGACGACCCCAATGCCGGCGGACGAGAATCCGCTCGTGGCTCGCCTCACCCTCGCGCACGACGAGACCTGGGAACTGTGCGTGTGCGTGCAAGACAAGCTGGGCGACGTGCTGGCGGCCAACCTGCTTGGGACAGAAAGCGAGACGAGGGAAGCGCGGGCCGCCTCCGCCGATGCCGTGGGCGAGCTGGCCAATATTCTGGCAGGAGCGCTGGCAGTTGAACTCTTCGGCAAGGATGTCGTGAGTCGCATCGGCATCCCCGTGGTCACTCTCGAAACCGCGCGCGCCATCAGCGAACGGCTGGCCAGGTCCACTTGCTGGGCCAATCTACTTACCGAGGAAGGTCATGCGCTTGCCGTCGCACTCACCGCCAAGGGTGGTGCATGATCAAGGTTCTCGTGGTCGATGACTCGGCGGTGGTGCGCCAGATCCTGCAAGGCGCGCTGTCGGCCGATCCCGAAATTCAGGTGGTGGGTACGGCGCCCGATCCGTTCGTCGCGCGCGACCTGATTGTCGAACGCAAGCCGGACGTGATCACGCTGGACATGGAAATGCCGCGCATGGATGGCATCACCTTCCTGCGCAAGCTCATGCACTACTTTCCCATGCCGGTGATTGTGGTCTCGTCGCTGACCCCCGAGGGCAGCAAGCTGGCCCTCGAAGCCCTGTCAGCCGGCGCGGTGGACGTGATGTGCAAGCCGGGGGCTGCGTTCACCGTCGGCGACATGGCCGCCGAATTGGTCGAGAAGGTCAAGATCGCCGCCTGCGCCAAGGTGGGACGCAAGGCCTTGGGCAATGCGGACAAGCCCGGTGCCCTCGGTCGTACGACCAACAAGGTGGTCGCCATCGGTGCCTCCACCGGCGGCACGGTCGCGCTGGAATACATCCTGTCGCGCATGCCCGTGGACGCGCCCGGCATCGTGATTGCCCAGCACATGCCGGCCATGTTCACCAAGCAGTTCGCCGCGCGTATGGATCAGCTTTCGGCCATGGAAGTGCGCGAGGCCGTGGACGGCGAATCGGTGGTTCCCGGTGTAGCGCTGATCGCGCCAGGCGACTTCCACATGCTGCTCAAGCGTTCGGGCGCGCGCTACTACGTGGCGGTCAAGACCGGACCCATGGTGCACCGGCAGCGACCCGCGGTCGAAGTGCTGTTCCGTTCCGTGTCGCGCGCCGCGGGTGCCAATGCGGTGGGAGTCATCCTGACCGGCATGGGTGCCGACGGCGCGCAGGGCTTGCTGGAAATGCGCCAAGCCGGCGCCGCCACCGTGGCCCAGGACGAAGCGAGCTGCGTGGTCTATGGCATGCCCCGCGCCGCGGTCGAACTGGGCGCCGCCGAGCGCATCATGAGTCTGGAGCAGATTCCGGGGGAGATGTTGCACCTGGCGACGAGCTAGGCCGATCCAGCATGTTGGTGTCGACAATTGCAGCCTTGATCGCGCAGCACTGTCTGTTCGGGCGTGCGGCAGCGCTCTAGCTCCGCGGCGGACAATCCTCTAGTATCCACGACCGCGCTCTATCCCAGCGCGCGTCGCGCCGGGGTTTACCGAGGAGGACTATTTTGATGACGAATCCACGATTGTTCGGAGGGTTGGTGCTTTCCATCGCGTTGCTTGCCGGCGCGGCCCAGGCCGGCGCCGCCGAGCCAGACGGGAATGCAATCCGCGAAGCCAAGGAACGGTCCGCGCGCGGTCTGCACCTCTTCGAGAACGGCGACAACGGTGGCGCGCTGACCGAATTCGAGCGTGCCAACGAGCTGGTCCCGAGCCGCCTTCTCCTCTACCGAATCGCGCTTGTGTACGTTGCGATGGACAAGCCGGTGGATGCGCTGGAGAGCCTGGACGAGGTGCTGTCCGATCCGGGGCCGCTCAAGCCCGAGTTTCTCGCGCGAGCCAAGGCCGCCAAGGAGGAGCAGCAACGCCGCGTCGGCGAGCTCGATATCAAAGTGAACGTTCCAGCGGCGATCGAGATCGACGGCGTGCGCGCGGGCGAGGCACCGCTTTCGGCACCGTTGCCCGTGGCCGCGGGCGAGCACATCGTTGCCATCGTGGCGCCGGGGCACATTCCCGTGCGCCAGTCGGTGACGGTGACCGCCCAGGGCCGCGCCGAACTCGCTTTCGAGCTGCAGCCGACGGAGGCCAAGCTGGCGCACGTGACGGTCCACTCGCCCCTGCTGGGGGCCGAGGTACGGGTCGACGATGAGCTGGTTGGCAAGACGCCGCTCGCCGAGCCGGTGATGGTGTTGCCGGGTAAGCATGTTTTCGAGTTGCAGCGGCCGGGCTACATGAGCACGCGCCGGGCACTGAACCTAGGCAACGGTGTCTACAGTGCGGTCTCCTTCGATCCGGACGAGGACAGCAGCGCGGATGCGGAGCACGGGCGACTGCGCGTGGCGGCCGGAGCGGGCGATGTCCAGGTCACGGATGTCCAGGTGACAATCGACGGCCGAGCGCGGGGCACATACCACCAGCCCATCACTCTTCCCACCGGTTTGCACGTGGTCAAGCTGGAACAGATCGGCTTCGAGCCCCTGGAGCGCTTGACCGAGGTGACCGCGAATGGCGAAACCGAGGTCAAGGTGTCGCTGCGCTCGACGGAGAAGGTGCGCGCGGCCCAGGTGGAGCACGCGCGCTCCTACAAGAGCTGGGCCATCGCCGCGCTGGTCAGTGGCGCGCTGGTGGCGGGCGGCTCGGCCGGGCTGGCGCTATGGAGCAACGGCAAGCTTCCGCCGTTCGAGGACAGCCTGGCCCTGGCGAAGCAGAACGCCACGGGCGGAAACCCATGCGACCCCAACAATGGGCTCAATGACCAGTTGAAGAAGCTCTGCGACCAGCGCATGGCCGATGCACAAGGTGAGGTCGACAAGTACCGCAACCTGCGTTTGGGAGGCATCGTCGGCACCGCCACTGGAGCTGCCTTGGTGGGCGTCGGTGTCACCCTGCTTCTCATGGCGCCCGCCGATCCCGGGCGCGACGACCGCGACGAAAGCTTCGCGGGCTCGCTGGTGCCGGTGCTCTCGGCCGGTCCCGACGGCGCGAGCCTGTGGTTGCGCGGGCAGTTCTGAGGGTAACCCTCGCCCGAGACGAAGGAGCGACAACCCAAAGTCCCGCCGCTACTACGTCGGCTCGTGCTGCGCGGGCAGTGTCTCAGTAGTCGATGGCACGCGGCGAATGCGAACCCGCTTCTCGATGTTTTCTCAGGGCCCCGTTGCCGCTTTGGCCAGATTCGCGGGCCCAATCTTGAAGCCCACGGCGGTTTGGAAAGGCATGGACGCTGGGCAGGTGATGCTGAGCCCGCTCGCCGTCTGGGTCCACACCAAGGTGGCGCTACTGCCGAGGAGTGACACGGACTGGATTCGGCCCGAAAGCGCGGTCTGGTTGGTGCCGAGCGACGTGATGGTGATCTTGGCGCCAGCCGCCGGCACCTTCATGCAGTAGGCGTAGAGGTAGCCATCTTGGCCCACCGTAAAGCGGAAGTCGCCAGTATCGAAGGTGGCATTGGCCTGGGTGCTCGTCAGTTTGCCGGTGGGTTGGGTGTGCGCGCCCTCGCCGTATTGAATCCACGCGCTGCTGCCGTAAATGCCGGCGCCGTTGATCGCCATCCAATCGCCGATGGCTTTGAGCTGGGTGACACTGCCGGGATCGAGCGAGCCGTCGGGCTTGAGCGCGATGCATATGGCAGCGGCCCCGTCGCGCGCTACGCACTCGAGCAGGTAGCGAATCACCATGCCGGGGTCGTAATTGAAGCCGGTGTCGTAGAACCAGTCGCCCACCGGAACTTCGCCAATCCAGGGTTGGTCGGTCTTCACGGCCGCGGGGTAGGTGTTCTCAAGGGTCGTAACGATGCCCTTGTTCGGTCCGTGGAATTTGACGATGCCAAAGGTGTCGAGGGAAGGCCGTCGCTCCAGGGTGCGATTGAAGTAGTGAGCGAGGACGCGCTCTATTCCGTCCGCCTTGTAGCCGGTGCCGCTCTTGATGCCCGAAAACGGCTGCGTGGAATCGCCGTCGGTGAAGATGAAATCGGGATCGTAGTTCTCGATCACGTCCAACATCCGCAGGGCCCACCAGGTCACATACCAATGGGCGTAGTCGAGATGATTGACAAAGATGCCCTGGGGAATGGTGGTGTTCATGCTGTCGATGCCGTTGTACACGCCGGCGTATTCGCGCAGGTTGATCCCGTACAGCATGCGCGGGTCGAGACCCTCCCACCACTGGCCCACGCCGCTGGCGAGGGAGATCTGCGCGCCGTCGTAGGGCACGCCCAACTTGCCCTGATCGTTGGTGACGTCGGCGCGAAAGGCGCTTTGGTACCACCACCAACTGTATTCATGGTGGAAGGTGACACCGTAGCGCATGCCTTGGGCGCGCACCGCGGTCTGCCACTCGGCCAAGAGATCGCGGTGCGGACTGAGATGGACCGAGTTCCATGATTGGTAGCGCGAGTTCCAGTTGTCGTACTGGTCGTGGTGCACGCCTTGGACCATGAGAAATCGTGCGCCGGCATCGTAGTAGGTCTTGGTCAGCGCCGCCGGATCCAGGGCGGCCGGATTCCAGGTCTGAAGGATGTCCTTGTAGCCGGCCACCGACGGATGCCCGAAGTCGCGAATGTGATTGGCGTAGGCGGGGGCGCCCCAGGTGGTGTTTTCGATGTACATCTTGCGCGCGTACCAGTCGCCACTTTGGCCGGCGGCCTGCGGACCAAAGTGGACCCAGATGCCAAATTTAGCCTGGCGTAACCAGGCAATGTCACTCGTCGGATAGTTGGCCGCGAGCGAGGTCCAAGTCGGCTGGAAGGGCCCAGTCTCGATGGGAAAGTCCATCTTCACTTCGGTGAAGGTGGCCGGATCGCCGAGGGCGACAGAGCCCAGAGCCTTGGGCGCCGGAATGGCCGGAAAGGGAGGAAGCACGGGCAAGGTGAAGCCCGCCCCATTCGTACCGCCCGAGGAGCCGCCCGTGGCGGGTGTGGTGCCGGTCGCGCCACCGCTACCCACGATACCGCCGCTTGCCTTCACGCCACCACTTCCCGTGGTGCCGCCGTTTCCCGGCACACCGGCACTTCCCATGGTGCCGCCGGTTCCCAGCACACCGCCAGTTCCCATGGTGCCGCCGGTTCCCGCAGTGCCGCCGCTTGCCTTCACACCACCGCCGACGGTGATGCCGCCATTACCAGTGATGCCACCGTTTCCGGTCGTGCCGCCATTTCCGGTCGAGCCACCGTTTCCGGTCGTGCCGCCATTTCCGGTGATGCCGCCATTTCCGGTCGTGCCGCCATTTCCGGCTGTCCCACCGACCGGATTTGCGCCGCCCGAAGACACCTCGCCTCCGTCGGTGACCCTGCCACCTGAACCTCTGGTTCCGGATCCGCCGCCACTACAAGCCGCCGCCGCGAGTGCGAGTGGCAGGGAAAAACAACAGAGCCACCACGCCGGGAAGACGCGGTTTGTTGATACCTCTTCCATCTCGCTGAATGGTACCACTCCGGCCCCGATACGGCTGACCTATGCGCCATGACAACCCGATTGGACGCCGCCGAGCTTCGCAATACTTGAATTAGGGTCCGAATGACCAGTCTTCGGGGGTCGCCCCCCTGTACACTCGGTATCTGTCTGCGCACGGTGCGCGTTCGAGGCGCGCCGACCTACGCGCGATACCCCGCACCCTGGTTTGTTGCAGCCGCTTTCTTGGTTCTTGGCGGCGCCATCTCCGCCGGATGGCGGTTGGGCCGGCGGATGCTCTCGTGAGATACTTCCCAATGACTTGCGCTGTGTCCCAGATGATCTCGTCGAGCGGGCTACCAGCGTGGGGTTTCCTTGGACTTGGCCGGGGTGGCTTTCTCGCCGGTTTGCTTGCCAGCATTCCCGAGCGACGGATGCGAGTTTGGAGGCTCAGGGTGCATCTTGGCCTTTCCGACCGGACGAGTCGGTTGTGCGCGGCCGGGCGCCACACGCACGGATTCGGCGTCTGGTGCGGAAAATGTCTCGGCGGGTGGAAGCAGTTCCGGAGAGGGTGGTTTGAATTCCTCGCGGGCGGGCGCGGATGCGCGGGACGGGACAGGCGATGTCCGATCGGTTTTGGGCGCTGGTGATTTCTTCACGAGCAACAAGACGATCATAGCCACCACGCACAAGACGATGCAGCCGCCAATGGCAACGAGGGGCGGACTGAGCAAGCGGGAGCTTGGCGCGGTCTTGCCGACACGCGCGGGACCAGATCTGGAAGTGCGCTTGGGGGGCGCTTCACGGCTAGACGGCGGATCGAGCAAGGTGGTCGGCTGAGGTCGCGCCACCGGATTCTTCTGGGTTGGGTGCTTGCTAGGCAAGGCGGCGACGGGCGCGTGAGATTCTTGCATGGGTGCCTGGAGCAGCGCGGTTGGCTCGGGCTTTCTCTGGCGAGGACGGCTGGTGTTTGTCGCGCTTGGCACGACCGATGGTGCTTGCATCGATGGTGCTTGCACCGGAATCGGTGGAGCGCTTGCGCGTGGAGACGCCGCGGCCTGGGTAGGGAATGTCGGAGTGAATGTCGGAGGGCTGGCCCATGCAGCCGCCGCGGCCTGGGCTGGGAGCGTGGGAGCGCCGGCCTGGGGAGCCGCGACGAGCTGTTGTGGAAACGAAGGAGCGCTCACCAGCGCCGGTGCAGGCGCCGCAGCGGCGGACTTCGAAAATCGTGCCAGAAGGGCCGCAACCTCGGTCATGGTTTGCGGACGCTGAGCGGGATCCTTGCGCAGGCTGCGAGCGATCAGATCGTCCAGCTCGGGCGGGATGGATGGCTCCAAGGTCCTGGCGGCGGGCGCTGCCTCGGTGGCATGGGCGATGATCAATTGGCCGGCCCCCTCGCGCACGAACGGCGGCCGGCCCGTCGCCATCTCGAACAGGATGCAGCCCAGGGAATAGATGTCGGCGCGGTGATCGACGTTGCCAAGGCCTCGCCCCACCTCGGGCGACATATAAAGAGGCGCCCCGAGCAAGCTGCCGGTTTGGCTGTGGCGCACGTTCTGGGTGAAATTGGCGACGCCGAAATCGAGCAGCTTGATCACGGGATACGGCGCAGGCGAAGTCATGAAGATGCTGTCGGCCTTGAGCGCGCGATGGATCATGCGCTTGCCGTGCACGACTTGTAGTGCCCCTGCCACCTGGCCGCCGATGTTGGCCAGGGTCGCGATTTCGCCGACGTTGTCCATGTCGCCAAGGGCCGCCGCGAGCGACTTGCCGGGCAGGTATTCCATGCACAGGTAGGCGCGGCCGCTGGCGTGGATGCCGCAGTCGTAGACTTGCGCGATGCCGGGATGTCCGAAGAGATTGGTCGAGCGGATCTCGGCCAAGTAGCGGGTGAGCGCGGTGCCTTCCTTGGAGAAATTCGGGAAGAGAACCTTCACCGCCGCTTTCTGCCCGCTTTGCCCATGCTCGCCCAGAAAGACTTCGCCCATGCTGCCTTCGCCCAGCTTCTGGACAAGTCGGTAGCCGCCAGTGGTTTCGCCGATCACGCCCCCTCCTTGCGCGCGAGCTTGGCGGGTTTGCCCTGGTAGTACCACTGGCCAGCGGGCAGCCGTGCGCTCGCCCTGGCGAAGTGATCGGTCCAAGGCGCGAGCGCTTTGGCTCGAACTTGGGCGGGCGCGAACGATGGCAGAATGGCGGGTGGCAAAAGTCCGGTGCGCACGCGGAGCTCTAGCGCTAGCCGCCTCTGCGAGCGGATGGTTTCATCGCTGGCTGCGAGGCGGGCAAGGACGCTAGCCACCGACCAGGGCTGGCCGCGTAAAAGGCGTGGTTCACTGGAACTCGGCAGGGGCCTGTCGCCGAGAATCATTCGAGTGGCCTCGTCGATGACCGCCTTGGGAACGAGATCCGCGAAAGCCAAGAGCGCGCGGACCGTGACCGCGCATCCCAGGTTGGCCGCCGCGAGGATGGCATGGCTGGCATTCGCGTCGGGACGCGAAACCAAGTCGATGAGCAGGGGAGCATCGGAATCATCGCCGGCGACGGCGAGCGCATCGACCAGACGTTCGTCGAATTCCTCGCGCAAGCGCGCCCGGACCTCGGCCAAGGCCTGAACCGAACCGAGTATGGTGGCGGCGAAGAGCAGTGCGTTCGATCGACGCCGGTCTTTCGCGCGGCTGGCGTGCCCGGCGAGCACCTCGGCGTGTTGTCCGTCCCCGATCTGAGCAAGCGCCAAAGCTGCTTCAATCGCGACGCCATCGTCGCCGTGGCCCAAGAGTGGCAAGAGCTGTTCTCCAGTGAGTTGCCCGCGTTCTACCAGTAAGGGCAGCAGCAAGGCGCGAACCGTCTCGCTCTTGGTTTTCTCGAACACGGTGCGCGCGCACGCGAGGAAGTGCTGGCCCGTCAGCGTGTGCAGAAGGGTCATGGCCATGGGTGAAAGCGGCTCTGCGCCCTGGGCCGCCCTTTCCAGCACGGTCATCGAACGTTCGGCTCCACCCGGCGCTTCCAGATGGACCAGCGCCGCGCTGGCGACCAGCCGCCGCTCTGGCTTGGGGGCCTCGCGGCTTGCCTTCATCCATGCGGGCGTGCGCTCGCGTCCCAGCCACCCGACGGCGCGCAAGCGTGCGTGCAGTGTGTCCGAGGCGTTGTCGAGATCGCGAAGGTGGTGTACAAATCCGGTGAACACGGCATGAAGGGTGTCGAAGCATCCGTGTAATCCGCCAAGTTGCACCTCGACCGTCCCCACGTCGAGCGCCGGCACATTTCGCCGTTTTCTCTCGCTCCGGGCGCGCCTGGGCGGCGGGGCAGGGCTTGCGGGCGGCGGCGGCAGGCTGGACGGCACTACCGTCTGGAAGACCGAGGGCCCTTGCACTGGCTGGCCTTGCACCTGGTCGGCCGGTGGCGCGGGCAGCTCGGCCTCCAGCGGCGCCAGGAACGACAGCGCCTTGGCCGCGCCTTCAAGCTGTTCTTGATCGGATGGCCGGTCCGATTCGTGGATGAGCACCATGCAACCGCGCAATTCGGCGAGTGCCTGGCGGATCTCCTCCGGCGTTTCCTGTCCCTCGGGTGCGGCCATGGCCTTGTCCAGGGCCTGCACCGCGCGCCGCAAGGCCGAGCCGACCGCGGGCGACGTTCCACGCCTTCTCAGCAGCGGACTGAGCGTCTTGCTCGCGGATCGAACCTGCTCCTTCGCCATGGCCGTGTTGTCGTGGTCTGGCCGCTACTTTACCTCGAATCGCGGCCCGGCTATCGCGGATTGACCGTCAGCGCGCGCAACCTGGCCATCAGCATGAAACCGTGCGGCTCCAATCAGCCACGGCTCGCCAGCGCGGGGTATCGTCCTCGACGGTTTCTAGCAGGCCGCACGCGCTGCCGTCCCCGTAGTCCGTAGGCACAAGGTCAGAGCAAACGCATCGATTCAACGCGAACTGTGAAAGTTTTCTCACCTAGCGGATACTGGCAGGCGAGGAGTCACCATGATCGCAACAAAGATGTCCCGTCTGGCCATGCTGATTGGCTTGAGTTTGATTCTGGGTTGCAGCTCTGCTGGGAGCGGTGGGGCTCCAGGAGTAGGAGGCACCACCGCAGGGTCGGGTGGAGCCGGGTCGGGTGGCCGGCAGGGCACGGGTGGCTCATCGGGTGCTGGCGGCATCCAGGTCTCGGGTGGCACCAGCAACAGCGGTGGCATAGTCAGCGGTGGCTCATCTGGCAGCGGCGGGCGTACGAGCAGCGGCGGTGCAACTGGCAGCGGCGGCTCGACCTCCACGGGCAGCTTCGTCAACCCTGCTCCGGGCAGCAAGTTCTTTATCGGAGCGAATTTTTGGAACGAGGGATGGGAGCCGGCGAGTGACTTCTTCGCCAGCAACGTCAACTGGGCGACGACCACCAATCCATGGAACCCCACGCTGCTGAGCGATCTTGCGCCCTATGCGCACGTCCTGCGCTTCATGGACTGGAACAGGACCAACGATCAAGTCGCGGGCAGTTGGGCGACGCGCGCGCAGCCCAACGTGGCGCCGGGAGATCGCGGCGTGGCCTACGAATGGCAGATAGATTTGTGCAACCGCGCACACGTCGACTACTGGATCAACGTCCCCACGCTTGCCGACGACGACCATGTGACGAAGCTGGCGCAATTGATTCAGCAGAAATTGGATCCAAGTCTGCGCATCTACATCGAGTACTCGAACGAAGTGTGGAACGGCGGGTTCCCGCAGGCGACCTACGCCGACAACCAAGGCGTGGCGGCGAACATGCCCGGCATGAATCAGTCGTACAAAGGTGGGCATGGTATGTGTTCCGCGCGGTGCAGATTTTCCAGGGCTTCGAGGGTGTATTCGGCAAGAACAGTCCCCGCTTGGTCAAAGTCCTCTCAGGCCAGGCCGGCTACACTGGCGATGCGACCAACCCGGCACCCGTGTGCGCATGGCATCTGCAGTCGCTCGCCGACAAGACCGTCAACCCACAAGGCGAAACCATCAACGCTTACGCCATTGCGCCCTATTTCGGCGGAACAACTACCAGCGCGTTGTCGGCTGACATTCCGACCGAGGCAACCTACGTTCAGAATCATGCGGCGTGTTTGAAGGGAACTGGAATTCCCCTCATCAGCTACGAAGGGGGACAGGATTCCTACGCGGCGCCAAGCTGCTCTGCTGTCGCCACGGATCCTGCGATGACGAACTTGTACGTCACGTTCCTGAACTCCATGATGGCGGCGGGAATGTCGGGCCCCTTCAATCAATACACGCACGTCGGATCCTGCTGGGGTTTGAAGATGGCGACCGGCGATTCCAACGCCAACTCGCCCAAGTACCAAGGTGTACTCAATTGGTTGGCCGCGCACCCCTAGCAGTGCAGTGGTGTCATGCTTTTCGTCAAGAACCCGTGAAAGGTTTGTTGCCAAGCGGACACTGGCAGACGAGGAATCACGATGATCGCAACAAAGATGTTCCGTCTGACCACGCCGATTGGTTTGACATGTTCTAAGACGTCGTCAGAAGGAGGTGTCTACTTTCCCACGCCCATGGTGGCGAAGGGCGGAGCGGCGAAGTTCGGCAGCGCCATGGCGGGCGAGTCGGCGCGAATGGCCAGGTTGCCGCTGGCCTCGTCGACAAACAGCACGGCGGTGTCGGCAAGGTTGTCTTTGATCGAGGCGTACGCGGCGAAGGTGGTCGTCGCGCCGCTTTGGAAAGTGGTATTGCCGGCGCCTACGTTGCGCTCGAACACGCAGCCCTCGGGTTTGAGCCAGTGGCTGCCGGCCGCGCTGACCTGGGTCCAGTCGTTCGGGATCGCGGCGCAGGCCGGGTACTTGCTGAGCCAAGGCTCTTGCTGGTAGCCGACGTTGACGAGCTTCTCGATTAGGTTCCAGCTATCGCCGGGAATATTGTTGGGCATGCCGTTCGGCAGCCAATCCACGCAGCGGCTGTCGGCGGCAATGCCCTCGCCCGAGCGGGCGATGATGTTGTTGACCATGATGTTGTCGCGCCCGCCGCCGTGCAGAATGCCGTGTCCGGTGATGTTGTAGAGGACGTTACCTTGCACCAGGATCCCGGAAAGGCAGTCGTCGAGATAGATGCCGTGCACGCCGTAGCCCTGGAACACGGACGAGATGTCATGCAGGTAGTTGTACTGAATCTGGTTGCCGCGCGCACCCCAGTCACGCCCGGAATAGATGGCGCCGGCGTCACTGGTCTGCTGGCAGACGTGGTGAAGTTCATTCAACTCGATGAGGTGCTCGTTGCCGCCGTAGAGGATGCCGGAATGGGGAGCCGAGTAGATCAGGTTATGGCTCGCCCGCTGCCCCGACCCGTCCAGACTGACCGCTGGGTTGTACATGAACTCGAAGCGGGAGAAATCGTGGATGCGGCAATACTCGACGTAGTTTTTCCCGGCGGTAAGCGACTTGCGATCGCCACCTGACAGCGCGACGCCGCCCGCGCCGGGCCCCGAAATCTCGCAGCCGGAGATCCCGTTGTGCGTGCCGGAAATCTGCGCGGCGTCGGTCCCCGCAGCGAGCAAGCGAAGATGCGACAGAACGACCTCCGATGCGTTTTGGACCGTGATCAAGGCGCCGCGGCTCGACTCGATGGTGATGCCGTCGATGGTGAGGTACTTGGCGCCATCGACGGACACCACCGGATCGGACAGCATCGACACCACCAGCCGGTGTCCGGCAAGCGGTGTCGCGGGCGGTAGGAAATAGAGGATGCCGGTGCCGCGATCGATGGTGTACTCGCCGGGCACGGTCAGCTCTTCGAGCAAGTTTTCGGCGTACCACGGCTGCCCGTCGGCGATGCCGTAGCCTGGAACCGTGGCCATCGACAGATGATTGGTCGTGGTATCGAGCGTCGCAGCGGTGTGGCAGTCAGCCCAGTCGTATTTGAAAAAGCCGTGCAGCCAGAGATCGGTTGCGCTTGTCCAACGGCTGGGGCGATCCCCGCTGTAGGTGAACTGCGTATCCGAATCGGCCTTGGCGATGGTCGCGTAGCCGTGGTTGATCCAGGCCGGGTTGCGAGCCAGCACGTTTCCCGTGGCTCCGGCTGACGGGTCGAACGAAGCGAGATTTTGCGCGTAGAGGTACCACCAGGGATTGGTGTCCGTCGGGTATCCGCTTGTGCCCGTGGTGATGAACCACGCTTGGTAATGGCTGCCGCTATAATCCCATTGGGTGCGATAGAGGTGATACTGCTTGCCGCCGACGAGACCTTGGCGCGCGAAGGCCGAGACGCCGTCCTGCATCCCCTCCATGGTCCAGGTTCCGGTCACGTCGGGCGTGACGGTGCCGAAAAGCTGGATCTGCGCCGCCGTTTCGAGCCCGGTGGGGACTTCGTTGTCGGTCGGGTCGGGCCAGCGTGCAAGCTGTTGCGCCACGCCGTCGAAGGCAAGCTCCATGGCGGCGCCATTGCCTGAGTTGCAGAACCCGCGCCGCTGGAGCGTGCCGTAGTCCGTGATCCCGAGCGCCTTCAGATCGACTTGCATGACTTGGCCGCGAACGCTGGTATCGATGCGCCCGTAGACGGGAGAAGTGCTCGGTACCGTGACGAAGCCGGTAGGATCGAGGCTGCGTCCGCCGAGGATACGCACCGATGCGCCGGGCGCGGCTCGATAGACGATCGGCGCTGTCGCCGTGCCCGAGTCAGCCGCGGCAAGGGCAAAACTGGCCGAGCGCTCGTAGTCGCCGGTCAGGAGCAAGATCGCGATCCCGTCCGCGGGAATGCCCGCCTTGATCTGCGTGCGCACCACTTGCCTCGCGCCATCGAGGGAAAGCGGATGCGCCGCCGAACCGTCGGCCGTGGCAGTCCCCGTCGGTGAAACATACAAGATCACCGCGTAGCTGACGCATTGACAGTCGTCGAAGCCCGTGCCTGACGGACGACAGTAGCTGGTGCCAATCGCGCTGCCGCTGCACGTGCAGGTCTGAGTTTGATCGGCGGTGCAAGGCGCTCCCGCGCCTCCAGTTCCACCTTGGCTGGTGGTTCCTCCTTGCGCGGTCGCTCCGCCTTGGCTAGTCGTTCCTCCTTGCGCGGTCGTTCCGCCTTGGCTGGTCGTTCCGCCTTGGCTAGTCGTTCCTCCGGTGGTTCCGCCAGTCGCCGCGCCGCCGCTGCTCCCACCCTGGTTGTCCATGCCACCTCCTCCACCGGTGCCTATCCCCGAATCACCCCCCGAGGGAACAGATCCACCCGCACTGGCTCCAGGTTTGGAGCCTCCTCCGCATCCGATCATCGTGACTGTCGCGAAACCCAGGGTGGCGATCATGAACATGCTGGACGTGTGGATTTTCATGACACCGTCTCCTGCGGCTTAGAACAACATTCTACCTGCTCTCGCCGGATGCGACAGCCCGATCCGCCCCGCTTCCCTTTGTGGCAACTTCTTGCTTCAATGATGACCATGGTTCCGACTTCACCGCATCGGTTGGCAACAAGAGGTGAGGACATGCGTATCGTTTGGTTGCGACTCTTGGCAGTGCCGATCCTTGTTGGATGTGGTTCCACCAAAAGCGGCGGGGCAGCCAGCGACAGCGGAGGAATCAACAAGGACAGCGGAGCAAGCGATGTCTTCTCCGCCGGCGATGCTCTGCCTGGAAGTGATGCTTTGCTTGGCGACCGTCCAGTGGGCGATGTTCCGCGCGTTGCCGACGTGGGCGACGCGGATGTTGCCATTGGCACTTGCGACGCCAGCTACTGCGATCCCACGCCGCCCAGCACGCTCTTGCCCGCGGGCGCAACCAGCGTGGACTTCAGCCTGACCACCGGCGCGCCTGCCCACTGCGCGTGGTCCATCGGCGATGCAGGGCAGACCACTGCCTTCGTCGCGGGCGAGGGCACGACCGCGCACGGCACGACGTTCACCGGTCTTTCCGCCGACACCAAGGTGGTCAACGAGGTCTACGTCCGCTGCGACAGCGGCACAGGCTGGCCACTTCACCTGCGCTACCGCGCCTTGCCCGCGGCCAATCTCGGCTATCCGCGCATCGGCAATCTGTGGGGTTCGTGGGAGGTGCAGAAGAACGGCGGCATCCCACACTGCGCGCGCATTCCTCTGTGGCTGGGCGCGGGCTTCAGCGAGGCCGAGATCGCGCAATTGCGCGGCCTCAACCCCGACGTGCTGGTGCTGGGTTCGATCAACACCGTCGAGCGCAACGGCGAGCCCGACGTGCCCGAGTCGGCGTATCTGCACGACACCAAGGGCAATCGCATCGAAGTGTGGCCGGGGGCGTGGCGGGTGAACCTGACCCGGCCCGAGGTCGCGACCATGCAAGCGCTTTTCGCCTACAACCAGATCCTGGCCGCCAACCTTGCGCAGGACGGGATGTTCTTCGACAACTTCTTCACCTCGCAATCGTGGCTGACCACGGACTACAAAGGCAATCCTGTCCAGGTCGATGCCGACGGTGACGGCAAGCTGGACGATCCCACCTGGCTGGATGCCGCCTGGCGCGCGGGGGTGTTCGCCGAGCTGGCCGAGTGGCGCAAGCTGATGCCGTATGCGTACGCCTCGGGGCACCTGCCGCGGCCGCCGACGGCGGACGTGGGCGCGCTGTTCAATGGCGACAGCATTGGATTTGATGTGCCCGAGGTCATCGAAAGTCGGATCGGATTCGGCGATCTGTGGGACACCTATCACGGTTGGTGGACGGTGGGCCGGCAGCCGGTCATCACCATGATCGAGGGCGCGCCGCCCTATCAGATCGGCTATGGCTACGGCTACGATCCGATGTCGGTGATCCCAGCGGGCGCGCTAGAGTTCGGGCGCACGGACTATCGCAATATGCGCTTCGGACTTGGCGTTGCGCTGACGGGCGACGGTTATTACGCCTACGAATTCGGCGACACCTTTCACGGCAATGACTGGTGGTACGACGAATTCGATGCCGACCTGGGCGCGGCCTGCGGACCCGCGCAGCGAGTGGCGATCACCGGCGCGCCCGCGGCCACCGAGCATGTGCGAGACGGCGGCTTCGAGGCCACGCTAGCCACCAATTGGAGCCTGTGGGCCGACAACACCACGGGCGCGGCGGCGGCCATGTCGAGCGACGGCACTCAACCCGTGGCGGGCGCGAAGTCGGCAAAGATCGGCATCACCAACGCAGGCGATGCGACGGACTGGAAGATCCTGTTTTCGCAAAGTGGAATCTCGGTCGTGCAGGGCGTGTCGTACGACCTGGTCTTTTCGGCGCGCGCTTCGGCTGAGCGGACCATCGGCCTCAATCTGCAAAAGGGCGCGGACGATTGGCGCAGTTATGGTCTGTCCCGCACCGTCGACGTCGGCACTTCGTGGACCAGCATCACGGTCACCTTCGAGGCAACCGAGACCGCGAGCGACGGTCGTCTTGGCTTCGAGGTGGGCGCCAGTACCGGCACGGTGTGGCTGGACGAAGTTTCGCTGCGCGAGCACCCGGCCGATGTCTTCGAACGCGATTTCCAGCGCGGCGCCGTGGTGCTGAACGGCTCGCGCGCCGAACAGACCGTCACACTGGGCACGGGCTTGTCGCGCTTGACCGGTACGCAGGCGCCCCTCTATCAGATCATTATCGACGACGCCGACGCCGCGTTTGCCGCGCCCGCGTCCTGGCAATCGGCCACGCACGACAGTGGCCTATGGATGGCGGCCGGCCCTTACTTCCACGACTGGGCTGGTGGCAGCCACGAACTGGCATCCGGCAGCGACAGCGCAGAATGGGATCTTGGCCTGCGCGCCGACGACACGTACACGATCTCCGCTTGGTGGGCCGCCGCGCCCGCGGCCACGGGCTGGGCGAAGCAAGCGGTCTTCGAGGTGACCGCCGGTGGAATCGTAGTGGCCAGTCAGACTCTCGATGAGAGCACGGGCGGCGATGCATGGCATGCGATCGCAACTGTCGCGCTCAAGGCCGCGGACAAGCCGCGCGTCCGCATCCGCAACAATGGCACCGGCACCCTCGTCGCCGATGCCCTGTTGCTGGAATCGCAGGCGCGTTGGAACGACGGCAGCGCCGTCACCAGCGTGACCCTGGCCGCGATGGACGCCATCGTGCTTCGGCGAGCGTCCGGGGCCTGCCCGTAGACCGGCCTCGTTGTGCGCGCCAGTGCGCGCGGACACTTCCCGTGGAGTCGGCGTGTGACAGAGAATCACAGATAGGTGTGAAATACCGTTGGCGGCTGGGTCGACCGGACACACCGGCCAGCACAATTCGGCATTTTCCAAGGCCTGACACTCGCTGACGATTGGCCCAGGGATTGAAAGGGGATCGGGCATGACCACTTGGTCCCCTGCGCTGCGATGGTTCGTGTTACGTGCGCTGTTGCTGCTCGCAACTCTGCTGGCGCCGGGTTGTGGACTCGCCACCTACAATATTCCGCCGGCGGAATTGCAGCGGCTCAGCCACCTTCCGCCTTCCCAGCGTGGCAACCACGTGCGGGCCTTTACGCCCGGGCTCGTGCCCGCTGCCACGCCCGAAGCGCAGGTTGCCGCCACGCCTGCCGCTCTGCTTGCCGCTCCGCCGTCTGCACCGCCCTCCGTTCCGCCACCCCTTCCGGATGCGGTGGCAGGCAGCGAACCAATCGACTCTCCGATCCCGCCAGAGGTGGTTGTTCTTTCCGACTCCCAGTCCGACCCACTGTCGCCTCCGGCTTTCGTGTCCGTGAACATCGCGCCGCCAGCGCCCATGCACGCGCCAAGGCCGCCACTGCACGTGCTTCCGTCTCCCGCGCGATCACTGGACGTTGGCCGCCCAAGTGTGCCCAGGCCGTCCTTCGGTCACATTTCAGCTCCGCGTGCGTTGCCCGTGCACGGAGCCGCGCCGGCCGTTCACGGCGTCGGCGGATATCCACACGTGGGCGGAGGGTTGCACCACTCGGGTGGCGGCGGCGGCGGGGGTGGTGGCGCGGCAGTGGGAGCGCTGGTCGGGGCCGTGGTTCTGGTTGGGCTGATGGTGGCTATCGCAGAAGCCTCCCAGCCCACCTCTTTCGACGGATGGATTCGCACCTCGCCGGACCAGACATTGCAGTTGGCCTATCAGTCTGGTTCGAGGCGCGAGGTGCGGCTGTGCGATCTGAAACCGTCCGACACAGTAGGTGTTCGTTCCGCGTCGTTGGACGACATGGACGGCAGCGTCCAGCGGCTTGAGAGCGCCACGAGCTCTCCACCGACCACGCAACCGCCACGGCTGGCCTTGCCGCGTGTTCCGGCACCTCCGTCCGCGCCCGCGGCAGCACCGCCACCATCGCCACCGGCACCTCGATTCACAAGCAACCCGGACCCCTTCTCGTAGTTGCTCTAGGTACCGTGGTTGACGACGAATACCACGTACACTCGCCTTGCCTTCGACTTGCACGCAAAAGACGTCAGGGCAGCAGCAAGAACCGCTATCGCGGCAATGGGCAGCCCTCTGTTTCTGTGCGTGCCGAAAGAGAGAAATGGCTTCATGGAGATCGCTTCCCAGCCGGGCGCGTTGCAGTAGGGCTAGGCCTTGCGTGCGACAGCCTTGAAGAAGGTGTAGCAAAAGGTACCATCGTCTTCGGCGCTGCGCTCGAGATCGGCGATGCCTTCGTCCCAGGCTGCCTGGTCGATGAGTCCGAGGCGCAGGGCCGGCTCGGCCGCGCCTTCGACCATGGCGATGAAGGTCTTGCGCGTGAACCCGTCGACCCAGCGCGGGCGGCTGCTGTCGGCGTACACGAAGCGCGGCGACACCTGCACGTCGTCGAATGTGACACCTACCGAGCGCAAGAGCGGATAGAGCCGGCGACCGATGAGCGCGTCTCCGCCCGCCGCCGCCTGCGCCCGATTCAGACATTCAATCGTGCGTTGGGCGCGTGCGCTTTTCGGGTGAAAGAAGGCCGAGCCGTGATCGCCCTCGATCACGGTCAGCGAGCCGCCTGGCCGCAACACGCGCACGAGGGCACGGAGCGCCTTCTCAGGTCGGCGTAGGTGTTCGAGCACGAAGCACACGAATACGTGATCGAAGCTGGCGTCGGCGAAGGGCAGCGCGAAGAGATCTGCCTCCTGAAACTCGACATTCGTGAGTCCCTCGCTCGCGATCGCGGCGCGCGCCAAGGCCAGCGATTCGGCCGACACGTCCACGCTGACGAAGCGAGCCGCCGGACTGCGCCGGGCCAGAATGCGTGTCTGCGCGCCCACGCCGCACCCGGCCTCCAGCACGCGGCTGCCGGCAGGATACTGCGTATCGTGATGAAGCAAGTCCGCCAGCGTGCCCGCCTGATCGGCCAGGCGCGTGGCCTCCACTTCGGTGTAGCCGTGGACATATTCCCGCGACGTCATGGTCGCGAATGTACCAGCATCGAAACTGGAGATCCGTGGCAAACTGATCGGAGATGTCCCTTGAACGAAAGTCCTTTCAGAACCTCATCGGCCGCTACGCCACGCTGGAGATCCGGCGCTTCGGCAGCCCTGGGGCTTTTCTTGCCGAGCGCGGCGCCGCCGAGGATGCCGACACGGTTTTGCTTCTTGGCCCGGAGATCCCGCCCGACGCGCGCGAGGGCGACGAGCTGGATGTCTTCCTTACCCTGGATTCCGAGGGCCGGCCGCTGGCCACGACCAAGGTGCCCAAGCTGACCTTGGGCGAGGTCGCCTTTCTCACCGTGACTGCATGCACGGAGTTCGGCGCCTTCGTGGACTGGGGCTTGCCCAAGGAATTGCTGGTGCCTTTTGCGCAGCAGACGAAAGAGCTGCGCGTGGGTGATGCCCATCCCATTGGCCTGTACATCGATAACACCGGCCGCCTGGCGGGAACCATGCGCATCAGCGAATTACTGGGCGAAGGCAGCCGCGAATTCGCGCGCGGCGAATGGGTCGAGGGCGAAGCTTGGCGCCAGGATCCCGAGATTGGATTGTTCGTCATCGTCGAGCGCGGCTTCGTGGGCCTGGTTCCCAAGCACGAACCGCAGACACTGTCGCGTGGTGAAGCTGCCCGCTTTCGCGTGACCCACGTGCATCCCGACGGCAAGATCGAGCTGTCCTTGCGCGCGCACGCCCACGAAGAGCTGGAAAGCGACGGGGAAAAGATCCTGCAGTTTCTCAAGCGCCCAGGTGCCCCCAAGCTGGGCGACAAATCCGATCCCGAACAGATCCGCGCGCTCTTCGGTCTGAGCAAGAAGGCCTTCAAACGCGCGGTGGGGCGCCTTCTGCGCGAGCATTTGGTCGACGTCGACGAGCAGGGCTTCGTGCGCGTGTTGCCCGGCTAATTGTTGAGCGCAACCGCGATGTCGCTGGCGGCGCACGCGGGGGTGTTGAACGTGGGACTGACGACGAGCCCGCTGCCAAGGTTGTTCCAGCCCGTGGTTGCATCCCAGACGCTGGTGTTGGCCAAACGGATCGCGTATTCCGGCCGGCCGGCCAAAGCCGGCACGGGATCCGGCAGACTGAGAAAGTACGCGTAAGTGCCCGCCACGAAATCGGCGGGTAAGCAGAAGGTGTGCGAGACGGCAGTGGTGGTTCCAGGCGCGAAACGGCGTGGATCGTCCGGCAGCTTGGCGACGTAGACCGAGCCCGAACTGGTATTGCGCAGGATCAGATTCAGCCCGCGTGGATTGAAGGGCGCGGCGTAGCCGTCGTTGCGCATGGTGAACGTCGCCATGAACTGCCCGCCAATCTTGGCCTGCGTAGAAAAGCTGCCTGAAACCAAGCTCAGTCGATAGCCCAGCTCGCGTTTGGCGATGTCGATGTTTGCGCCCCAACTGGCCAGCACGTCGGGATGGTAGTCCTGGTTGAGAAACGACCAGTGCATGGACGCCATGTCTTGGCTGGCGTTGCTCCAGACGGAATAGGCCGAGGTAGCGCAGGTCTCCCCGCCTTGCGGGAGGTAAAGATTCTCGGTCGCCAGGTAGGCCTTGTCCGAAGTGATGTTGTTGTAGGTGCCCATGTCCGTCGCGTCAGCGACGAAGCAATCGTCGTGGTGCCCGACGCGCGCCTTTGCCACGCCCGAGAAAGCCTCGGTTGTGGTCAACGCGGCCGTGCCGTAGAAGTGCTGTTTGTACGCGGGCGTGCGCAATTGGATGGGGCGCTGAAGATCGAGGGAGTCGAGTAGCGCATTGACCACATCCTGCCGATCCGTCCATTGTGCGGCGCTGACCGTGCCATTGTCGCCGAAATAGTCGGTGTAGTACCACTCGCCCCAGGCGCCGATGAACCCCGCCTGCAAGGCCGCAATCACGTCGCTGTTCGCGAACAGAATCGGTTTCAGCTGCGCAATGTGCCCGAGCACGCGCGCCTTGTTGGCGTCGCCGTAGGGCTTGGTCGCATTGTCGGTGTAGGCAAAGCGCAGCACCGTCTTCATGCCCGCCTGGCGAATAACGGAAAAGTCGGCGGTGACTTTGTCGAGAAACGCCTGCGTGAGATCCGCGTTCACGAAGCTGTCCAAATACCATTGGCGATAGACCAAACTTACCGCTGTTTGCGTGCGCAGATTCTGAACCGTGGTTCGATCCAGGCTCTCGTAGCTGCTCGCCGTGGTCTCGAACACGGCGTAGAAACCGCGCTCTGGGTTGGCGAAGATGGTGTCCGGATCTGCGGTGTAGGTCGCGTTGGCCAGGCCAGCTCCCTCGTCCAGGCCGGTGACCGCATCTTGCGTGCTTGCGCCGTCGCGTGCGCCATCCACAACGTCGCTGCCAGCAACATCCTTGCGGGCAACATCGTTGCTAGTCTCGGCTGCCACGTCGGTGGCACGTGTATCCGCCAGCGCAACATCGGGACTGCCGCTGTCCGGAAAATACGCATCCGCCGCATCCAGCGCCGCATCCGCACCCAAGCTGTCGGCCTGATCTGGCGGCGAGGCCTCGGCGACGTCGCGACTGCTGCTGTCCGTTCCTGCGTCCGGCGACGCTGGAGCTGTCACGTCGCTACCGGCATCTACCGTCGGAGCTTTCTTGCCCTTTGACGAGCCCCCGCAGGCGGCCAGTGCCAGCACCGCCAGACAGCAAGTCGTTTCGCGCAGCGAACTCCATCCACGCATGGTCGCTCCTTTGACTAGCAAGGATTTAACCACAGAGACCGGGCTCTGTGCCCTCAATGTCCTCTGTGCTCTCTATCGCTGGACACGTCGATCCCAACCAGCCGCATGAGATCGAGGGCGTTCCTTCGCGTCACCACGCCGGGTCGCAATTTGTAGTCGAAAAGCAGGCGGTCGCCTTCCAGCGTGTCTTGGAAGTGCACGTTCGTGCCCAGGCTGCCTTGTGTATCGGCCAGCTCGCTCAAAGCCAGGTCGTGCGTGGTCACCAAGCCGACCGCGCCGCGTTCGAGGAGCGAGCGAATGACGGCCTCGGCACCCTCGCGCCGATCTTGCGAATTGGTGCCGTTGAGGATCTCGTCGAGCAAAAAAAGCACCGGCGGCTTGTGCGTGGCCATGACCAGCACTTGGTGCAGGCGTTTGATCTCGGCGAAGAAGCGCGAGACCCCCGCCTCCAGGGAATCCTGGGCACGCAGGGATGCGCCGATCTGAAGTGGGGTCAGGGTCATGGTGGCGGCGCACACGGGCGCTCCCGCCTGGGCCAGCACCGCGTTCACGCCCACCGTGCGCAGAAGCGTGCTCTTGCCCGACATGTTCGAACCCGTGACCACGAGCAGCCGGCAACCGGTATCCAGTCGCACGTCGTTGGCCACGCGCGCGCTGGCTGGGATGAGCGGATGGCCGAGGGCGCTCGCAACCAGGGAAGGCGACTCGGCTTGTTCCACAACTTGTGGGAATGGGTAGTCCGGATGCTCGAACGCGAAGGTAGCCAGCGAAGTAAGCGCTTCCATTTCCGCAATGGTGGCCAGCCAGCGCAAGGCCGCGGCGCCGTGCCGGGCTCGCCACGACTCGATGGCGAAACTCAAGAGCTCGGGTAAGAGCAGAACGGCGGCGGGGATGGCGAACATCTGATTGCGCCGCGACTCCAGCCAATCTACCAGGCGCACCAGGTGAACAATGTGTCGGCTGGCCGGCTTGCCCTCGTCGGACAGGCCGGCGGTTAGGGCCGCCAGGCGCGGGTCGGAAAACGGTTCGCTATGCAGGCGCTCGATCAAACGGGCGATCACGCGCAATTCGTAGGCTCGGCGGAAGACCTGCGCTTCCACCGCCTTGGTGAGCGGCCGGTGGCACCCTGCCCACAGCCGCTGCACGAGCACGATAGCCACCGCAACCGGAATCGCCTCGGGGTTGGCAAAGGCGTAGAGCACCGCGAGACCGAGCGCACCGAGCAGCCCGGTCGCGATGCGCTGCCAGCGCGGGATCCGGGTGATCGCACCGGACAGCCAGTCCTCCAAGGCATCCTCGCGCACCTGCTCGCGCATCGTGCCCCCGACCAGCCAGAGATCCTGGCGCAAAGACAGCCGCGCGCTCAGCTCCGCGACCGCGCGCTGCCGTTCGGCGATCTCGCCCGTCGGGGCCGCTTGGGTCAGCCAGCGCGCAAGCTTCGTCTGCCCGCTCCCGGTCCTGGCCATGCACAGAAGCGAGAAGATCGACGCAGACCCGAAAATGTCCAGGTCGGCCGCGTAGGGATGCGCGGGATCGGCGAAGCGTTGCCCATCCGGCGCGCCCTTGATGGGACGCCCGTGCACCCGCGCTAGCCCGTCTTCGCAATAGCGGACTCGCGCCTCGTGGCGCTTGCTCCGGTGCTCGACCACGGCAATCGCGATCGTGAGAGCGACGAACACGAGGGCACTGGCCACGGCAGGCAGCCCAAAGCGACCGCGATGCGAACACGCCTCGCCGGTGAGCACGATGCCCAGCACCAGGTCGGCAATGCGCACGCGCACGAGCCAAGTCAACCAGCGCCGCAGGCGCCCGAGATACCCCTGCTCTTCGGCCAGACAGCGGGCGTATGCGGTGCCGGGATCGTCCGTGCTCTTCATGTGGGCCGTATCAGCGTGCAGCCGGATCGGCCAGCTCTTCTTCAAGCTCGATCCAATCCATCTTGGCGCCAATGCGCGCAAGCACGGCGTAAAGGCCGATGCGAATGCGGAACAGGAACATGAGTTTTCCCGGCAGGCGCATACGCAGAAGGCTCTTCTTGAGCTTTGCCACTTGCCCCATGGAAATGGCCTGGTCGGGTTCGACCCTGTGCCGGCCCGGTTCAAGCAGGGGCGCGTAGAACCCGCGCAACATGGCACGGGTAACGTCGAAATCGCGCGTGGGATGGATCATGCCGATGGCAACCAGTGCGGTTTGGATGTCCGCTGCCTTGTCCGCGCGAACCGCGCGCGACAGCCGCGCGAGCCAGGTCACGACGTCGCGATCGAACTCGCGCACGCAGCCGTGATCGAGAATGGTCACGCGGCCGTCAGGCGCAAAGAGCAAGTTTCCTGGGTGGGGATCGGCATTGAAGAGTCCATGGCGGTAGAGCGTGCCGACGTAGAATTCATAGAGCGCGCGCGCCGCGCGCACCCGTTCGGCGGCAAAGACCGCTGACCCAAGAAAAGCCTCGAGACCAGCACCATCATGCCACGTTGACGTGAGGACACGCGGCCCACAAAGATCGCGGTGAATGGACGGAATCGTGATGGACGCGTGCCCGGCGTAGATCTCGGCAAAGCGGATCTGCCGGCGCGCCTCCAGCGCATAGTCGCATTCCTCTAGAAAGCGCGCCTCGGCCTCCGCCACGAAGCCCTCGACGCTTGCGCCTGGAACGGCAAGATGAGCGAAGAAACTGCCAACCGCGGCGGTCTTGAAATCGGCGCGGATCGCCTCCTCGATCCCAGGATGCCGGACCTTGACGGCCACGCGCGTGCCGTTTTCGAGGAGCGCGCGATGAACCTGGCCAATCGAGGCGCTGGCCACTGGCGTTGGCTCAAGCCGCGCGAGCAGCGCCCGCCCGCGTGCGCCGAGATCTTCGTTGATGGTCCGCTGGATGAGCGCAAGAGCCGTGGGCTGGGACATCACCTGCAACACCGACAGCAGGCGCCGCGTCTCGGGCGGCAGCGATCCGTCGACGTAGGACAGGATCTGCCCTGCCTTCATGGCCACGCCCTTGAGCTCGCCCATCGACTCGACCAACCTCGCGATCGCTTCAGGCGACACGGATCCGAAGTTGAATTCCTCGCCGCGCAGCCGGCCCGCCAGAGCGCCAACGCCAAGCCGCGCCGCCGCTGTGGCCGTCTTCTGCAACCGGCCGAACACAGACGTGGGAATCGCCCTGCCCCCTTTGGCCCGGAGATTGTCGAGCAACTGTTGACGGGTATCCTTGGTCATGGAGTCCTAGTCAAGCAGCGGATGAAGCTCGCCCTTCACCGCCGCCACTTTACCCTCGGCAACCGTGAACTCGGTGAAATAGGAGTGGTATCCAGGGTGCCTGATCTCCACTCGGTAGAAGCCAGCGCGGATGACCTTGTCGCTCTTCATCAGGTCCGAGACGCGCCCCACAAGCGCATCGTCGAGCAACACCGCGGCGTCGGGAATGTTGCATTCCACATGCAGGGTGGCGGCACCCTCCGACTTCATCGTGGCGCAGCCGAGGGACAGCAGAATCGCAACGACGGAAATGGCCAGCGCTTTCATGATCTCAACGGTTCTCCTCTTGGGCTGACGGATCCAGCGCGCGCACGCGCAGGGCGAGCACATCGTTCGTGGTCTGAGTGGGCGAGACGGTCAGCTTGCCCGCGACCTCGCGCAAGAGTGCCTGCAGAAGGGCCGCGCCGCCTATGCGAGTGAAGACTCGTAGCTCGGCCAGATTGGCCGCCACCTGACGAACCTCGGTCGCGCTCACGGCGCCTACGCGTTTGAGTGCTTGCACAAGAGTCGGGATCGCGCCGGGATCGGCGATATCCAGTTGCACCGTCACGAAAGCTGCGGCGACCGCGGGAGCGCGTAGGGCAGCCACCAGCGCGCGCGCAGCCTGGCTAGATGCTTTTTCGAAGCACGCATTGCGGGCCAAGGTTTCGTCCGCCGCGAATCCCCGGTCTTCGTCCGTGCGATCGACCGCGGGCCCGCGCAGCGCCTGTCCACCGGCCTGGAACAATCGCGAGCGTAGACCGCACTTGACCGACGTGCGATTCGTCGCGCGCACCATGCCTTCGCTGGCGCTCGTCGCGGCGACAAACAGAGCATAGGCGTTCTGCTTGGCCGCGCTGGCCACCAGCTGGGCCTCGCCCGGCGAAGCGTCCAGACGCGCGTTGACACCACCCGCGGTCAGGGCGCCCACCGTCATCGCAGCCACCGGGGCAGAACCAGCGACCAGCAAAAAATTCGCCGCCGGGGCGGGTGTCGCGGCCGGAGCCGGCGCCGCAGTGGCGCCACGAGCGCGCTCCAGTTCCCGCCGCAGCAGCACCGTGTCCACGTCGGCCTCGACCATCACGCGCAGCACGCCGCCGTCGGTCTCCTGTTCGATCAAACGATAGCTGCGGATGAACTTTTGCGCCGAATTGGCCAGCGAGGCCTTGAGCTGGGCCACGCTTGTCGGCACCGGCGCGGGCATGGGCGTGCCTTCCTTGACAAGCTCGCCGAATGCCTTCTCGACGACCTGGCGAAAGGCGTCGGCCAGGGCGCGCTTTTTCGCGTTCACGGCATTGCCAGCGACGATGGGGGCTTCCGCGCGCACCACGCGCTCGTTCTGCTCGGGGGGCTGCGCGCGGGCGCCGCTGGCCGCAATCAAGCACAACACGACAAGGACGCCGCTGGTCCTTGTGGTCGTTTCGCGCTTGAGCTTCATGGTGGTGCCTTCTCAAGGTAGATCACAACCGCAGATCCGGCGAGAGAATCGATCAGATCCGAAGACGGCAGCACCAGCCGGCCCTTTTCGTCGCGACGAACCGGCGTGGCGTCTTTGGGACACGCCGAGGCCGGGCGGTAGGTCGCGCTGGCCACTCGCGCTTCCTTGCCACCTGCCACCAGCACGGGCACGATTTCGAAAGGCATACTCGCGACCTTGAGCGCCTTTGGCGCGGCCTTGGCCGGTACTAGATCGGTGAATCGGACGCCTAGCCAGAGAACCACGCCTCCATTCGACTGGTATTCGACCTTGGAAACCGCTGCGTGCTCCAGCACCGCCTTGTCCTTGATCGACTTGTCCAGCCCCAGCTCATGCAGGGCCGCCTGTAGCTTCGCCTCGGCCGCGGCGCGCGCCCGCCTTTCCGCCCCCGGACGGGCGGCGTTCGGGCCAGGCATACGAATGTCCGCGGCAGAGCCCGCTTGCGCTGTGATGACGCCGGCGCTCCAGTCGACCTCGGTCCCAGCCACGCTGCGCTTGAATGCCGTCGGCTCCGCGGCTTGCGTCGCCGCAGTCGCCACCAGCAGCAAGATCGGCAGAAGCCGGACTACTCCCATTCGATGGTCGCCGGCGGCTTGGACGAGATGTCGTAGACCACGCGATTGATCCCGCGCACCTCGTTCACGATGCGCGACGAGATGGTGGCGAGCAGGTCGTGCGGCAAGGGCACCCAGTCCGCGGTCATGCCGTCGCGCGAATGCACTGCCCGGATAGCGAGTACGTTGGCATAGGTCCGCTCGTCGCCCATGACCCCGACGGTGCGCACGGGCAAAAGCACGCCGAAGGACTGCCAGATGCTTTCGTACAAGCCGGCGGCGCGGATCTCTTCGTCGATGATGACGTCGGCCGCGCGCAAGATATCGCAAGTCGCCTTGCTGACCGGACCGAGCACGCGCACGGCCAGGCCTGGGCCGGGAAACGGTTGCCGCCAGAGCATGTCGTGGGGCAGGCCGCACTCGGCACCGAGGGCGCGCACCTCGTCCTTGAACAGCTCGCGCAAGGGCTCGATGAGCTTGAGCTTCATCTTTTCGGGCAAGCCGCCCACGTTGTGGTGCGACTTGATGGTGGCCGACGGCCCCTTGTGCGAAACGGATTCGATCACGTCCGGGTACAGAGTTCCCTGCACCAGATAGTCGGCGCCGCCCAACTTCTGCGCTTCCTCATCGAACACGGCGATGAATTCGCGGCCGATGATCTTGCGCTTCTGCTCGGGATCGTCGATGCCGGCCAGCTTGGACAGAAACCTCTCGGCGGCGTCGACCACCACCAGGTTCATCTTGAAGGCACCACGAAAGAGCGCTTCGACCTGGACGGATTCGCGTGCCCGCAGAAGACCGTTGTCGACGAAGATGCAAGTCAGCCGGTCGCCCACCGCACGGTGGACCAGCGACGCCGCCACCGAGGAATCCACACCGCCCGACAGACCACAAATCACGCGGCCGCTCGGCGCCTGCTGCTTGACGATGGCCACTGCCTCGTCGACGAAGTTGGCCATGGTCCAGCTAGGCTGGCATTTGCAGATGCGGAACAGGAAGTTGCCCAGGATCTCCATCCCGCGCGGCGTGTGCGCCACCTCGGGGTGAAACTGCACGCCCCAGAACTTGCGGCTGGGCGCCTCCACTGCGGCGAACGGGCAATTTGGGCTGGTGCCGACGCGATGAAAGCCGTCGGGCAGAGATTCGACGCGATCGCCGTGGCTCATCCACACGGCGAGGTCTTCGCCGGTAGGAAAGCCGGAAAACAGCTCCGAGGCCGATTCCAGGCGAACGGTGGCACGGCCGTATTCGCGATGGCTGGCCGACACCACCTTGCCACCCAGGAGCAAGCTGGTGAGCTGGACGCCATAGCAGATCCCCAGGATGGGCACATCCAAGCCGAAGATCTCCGCCGAGATCCTGGGCGCGCCCTCGTCATACACGGAAGACGGACCGCCGGACAGGATGATGCCGGCCGGCTTCATGGCGCGGATGCGCTCGAGGGACAGATCGAACGGGTGGATTTCCGAATACACATTCTGCTCGCGCACCCGGCGCGCGATGAGCTGGGTGTACTGCGAACCGAAATCGAGAATGAGAATGACTTGCTTGGCTGACATTTATCTCCTGTAAGAACCCTGAAAGGGTTCTTACCAACTCCCGCGTTGAGTAACGTCGGGCAAAGCCCGCCGTCACTCACGCGATTTGGTCTTTGTGGGTTTACTGCTCGACGCGATAGTTGGGCGCTTCCTTGGTGATGATGACGTCGTGCACGTGCGATTCGCGCAAGCCCGGCGTGGTGATCTTGATGAAGCGGGTCTTGGTGCGCATTTCATCCAGGTTCTTGCAACCGCAGTAGCCCATGCCCGAGCGCAGGCCGCCGATGAGCTGATAGATCGACTGCGACAGGCTGCCCCGGTAGGGCACGCGGCCCTCGATGCCCTCGGGCACGAGCTTGGCCTCGGTGGTCACCTCGGATTGGAAGTAGCGATCCTTGCTGCCCGCGCGCATGGCGCCGACCGAACCCATGCCGCGGTAGAGTTTGTAACTGCGGCCTTGGTACAGGATGATTTCCCCCGGTGCCTCGTCGGTGCCGGCGAACAGGCTGCCGATCATGACCGTGTGGGCGCCAGCGGCGATGGCCTTGACCATGTCGCCCGAATACTTGATGCCGCCGTCCGAGATGATGCGCACGTCGGTCTTGGCCAGGGCGCGCGCGCAGTCCGACACGGCAGTCACCTGGGGAACGCCGATGCCGGCCACCACGCGCGTGGTGCAGATCGACCCCGGCCCCATACCCACCTTGATCGCATTGGCACCGGCCTTCGCGAGGGCCAGCGCGCCCTCGGCGGTGGCCACGTTGCCCGCGATGATCTCGGCCTTGGGGAAGGTCTTGCGAATGTCGGCGACCACCTCTTGCACGATCTTGGAATGCCCGTGCGCGGTGTCCACGCAGATGACGTCGCAGCCGGCGTGCAGCAGCGCAGCCACGCGCGCCTGCACATCCGAACTCGTGCCCACCGCGGCGCCCACGCGCAAGCGTCCGAGATCGTCCTTGGCCGCGAATGGGTGCTGCTGCGCCTTCTCGATGTCCTTGATGGTGATGAGTCCGCGCAGCTTGCCCGCGTGGTCGATGACCAGCAGTTTCTCGATGCGGTTCTTGTGCAAAAGCTCTTTTGAACCTTCCAGGCTCATGCCTTCGGGCGCCGTGATGAGGTTGGTGGTCATCACGTCGCGCACGGGCTGGTCGAGGTTGCGTTCGAAGCGCACGTCGCGGTTGGTGAGAATGCCGACTGGCCTGCCATCGCGCCCGACCACGGGCAAACCCGAGATCTCGTGCCGGCGCATGAGCTCCAGGGCCGCGAACAACTTCTGATCCGGATCGATGGTGACCGGGTCGATGACCACGCCGGTCTCGGCTTTCTTCACCTTGGTCACCTCGAGCACCTGCTCGTCGACGGTCATATTCTTGTGGACGACGCCGAGGCCGCCCTCGCGCGCCATGCAGATCGCCGTCGGCGCCTCGGTCACGGTGTCCATGGCCGAGGACAGAATGGGGATGGCCAGGGTGATGTTCGCGGTCAGGTACGAGCGGACATCGACATCTTTGGGGATGACGTCGCTCTCGGCGGGAACGAGCAAGACATCGTCGAACGTGAGGGCTTCGCGCAAAGAACTGTCAGGCAGCATCTCGGGAGACTATACATTTGCGGCGCGCGCATCAAGGGCTTCACGCACAACCGCGTGGCGGAGGTGCGCGAACACCTTCATCAGGCGGCAAACTGCCCCTAGCCCGCGTTCAAGCACGATTCCCCCGTCGACGAGCTCGCGCCGGACGGTCGTGGCACGCCGGACCACATGGCAAGGTGTGGCCGTGACATGCATGGTCGCATCAAGCGAAGCGAGCCAAGGGACGAACCATGCGAAGACGGGGATGACTGCTCTGACCAACGCGTTCCGCGTATGCTCACCCGTTGGATGGACGCCGTGCCGCCAGTGACAAGCAAGCGACGCCACGAAACCCGGAGAGGATTTGGACGGGTTTATGTCGCCCTCTTGGGCGGCCTCTTCCTTCTGGCACTGTTCATCGGCGCTCTTGAGCTTTCGGCCTGCGGCGATTGTGCGAGTGCTCGAGCGGACTGGCTGGCCTTGGTCCAGCGGCCGAAGGTGCTGGCCTGCACCTCCGACAGCCAGTGCATTCTGGTTGGTCAGTCCAGTACCTGCGATTGCTCTTCCAGCATGGCAGGGAGCGGAGCTGCGGTGAATGGCACTGCCTACCACACCGCCGGGGGCGACAAAATGCTTGAGAACTACTACGCCGGCTGCTCAGGGGACAAAATGGGGTGGTGCTGCGATTGCGCGCCCATGAGTTGGACCGGCTGCGTGAACGGACAATGTACCATCGTGCAATACGGGCGTTGTGGGTACGTGCCCGATGGTGGCGTGCCGAAATCACCTCCTGATGCCAGCGCAGGGGACACCGCGGTCATCGACGCACCCATGACCGCGCTCGACTCGTAGCGTGTCGTCGAGTTGCCCTAGAAGCGCGCGACCACTCCGATCTTTCCCGTGACAAGTCCCAGTCCCTCGGGGGTGGGTCCGTCCTCGAAATTGTCCGTCGTGCTGAAGATATTCAGGCTCCCACCCAATTCGGCGGTGGCCCCCAGCCAAGTGGTTAGCCAATACAAGGCCGTGGCGGTGAGCGCAGCTCCGATGCCGCCGTTCAATTCCGAGGTGAAGGCAACCGCACGCCCAAGCGATACCCTTCCGCCCAGCTCAAGCCGATCTTGCATGACAGGTGCGTAGGCGCTCCATTCTAGCCAGAAATACGCGATTTTCCGAGCCTGAGGCTGGCTTGGTGCGAACCTTTCCGAGCGCCCTAGCCGTTGGTATCCCGACCCAACCCCCACCGAGGTCCAGCGAGCTAGCGGAATGGCGACGTGCAGATCGCCGCCAGGTGACCAGCTCTTCACAGCCGTATCGTTGAAGAAGCCATCGTTCCAAAGGGTTCCTGTGGCCTCCAAACGAACCCGGTCGGCCGCGCGCGCCGAATGAATTGGCAGCGCCAGAAGCGCGACCACGCATAGAGCCCCCAGGGGTTTTCTCATGAAGCGACCTGTGCTCTCTTACCAGACAAGCCCGCGTCCAGCGACGATTCCGTCGCCGTCGGCCTTCGCAATCTGTGGATGCCGCCGGAAAGCGATCTTACGGCGTAGCCTTACTCGCGCCTGGCTTGGCCTTCATGGTGGCCTTCTTGGTCTTCGCTGGCGGGCCATTCTGAGCCACCGCGGCCTTCACGAGCGCCTTGAACGCGCCCGCGGCGACCTTCTCGCCTTCGTGGATGTCGATCGCCCTGCGCGTGTTGCCTTCCAAGCTGGAATTGAAGAGGCGCGATGGGTCTGGGATCTTGGCTCCCCGGGCGAACGTGAGCTTTACGACTTTCTTGTACGACTCCCCGGTGCAGACAATCCCGTGGTGCGACCAGACCGGATTGCTCCACTTCCACTCCTCGGTCATCTCGGAGTCGGCTTCCAGGATCAGCGCCCGCATGCGGGCCAGAGTCTCCCCGCGCCATCCCACGAGATCGCGAATGCGCTGGTCGATGAGCCGGGAAGCGGGTTCACCGGTCGCTTGCCCACCGCCAGTCCTTGGTTTCGAAGCCATCGTTGCCCTCCGTTGGTCCTCCGTTGGAATTCCTGTGTTCTGCTTTCGATGGCGAAGAATGGGCAAAGGATTCGGGGTGAGGCTTCAAGCCGTACCGAGGGAAGCTTCAAGCAAGCTGCGCGATATCCATTTCCACGATGTGCGGCGGATCCTGTGTGAAATCGCTGTAGCGTATCCAGGTCGGTTGCACGCGCGCCTGCGTGATGTCGGGCCAGAGCAGTCGGTCTCGGCCGTCGGGAAAGGCTGCGAAATAGCATTCTCGAATTCGGCCGAGGTCGTCGCCCGTGGGGAAATCGACAAACCCCTCGACCTGCGCGGTCACTTCCCTGTCCCAACCGATGACGAGGGCGATGCGTGGATTGCGGCACAGGTTCTGGTATTTGCGCGACGACGTGACCGTGTCGAAAATGATTTCCAACAGGTCGCTGACCGCGAAGCCGACCACCGCGGCCTGCGGCTGCCCATCGGGCGACATCGAGGCCTCGACCGCGAGCTTGTGCCCACGGAGAAACCCAACCACTTCAGCACGTGTCACCCGTTCTGCATAGCAAACACCCAGAGTCGAAGCACCAAAGCATTCTGCTCGCGGCCGACAGACCGTGCTTGGCGCGGGTAGGGCTATCACGCCTCGTGAACGGTCTTGCTTGCCGCCAGCGCTCCGACTTGCGCGCGGAAGTCGTCCACCCGCTGGAGCGTCCCGCGAAAGTACGCGTCCAGGCCGTCGTAGGTCCCAATCGTTCTGGGAATCACCGTCGACAAGTGGCAGCGGTGGCAGGAAAGCAGGTCCTTGTCCTCGGAACAGGGGTGGCGATACACCTCGCCGAAGCAATGTCGATGGGTCGCAACCAGGGCCGGCGTTCCGGTCGCCCGGTTTGGCATCGGTATCCGGTCGTCGCCGCGGGCCGTCCTCAGGAACACCTTCAAGGGCGGCGAGTCCAGCCTGGCGCCTCCGATCGGCAGGACAATCTCCGGGAATCTCCCGGACAGAGAGGTTCCTGCCGACGTTCCTGCCATCTTGGATCCGCGTTGGATACTCATCGCGCCCCCACTACGAGCTGGTTTCATAGCGATACCACGATTGGCCCTCCGAACAAGCGGGTAATAAGATCGTCGGCTCACGTCGGTGGCCGGCCGAAATTCAGATGCAACGAGCTCACGGCATCTTTGAGGACTGCGGTAGCGGATCCTAAAGCTCCCTGCACGGTTCGGAGCACGAATCGGGCCGCGCTTTTTGCGCGGTCAACAAATATCCGAGCCCGGCGTATACCGAGCGCTCCTTCGGGCCAGCCAACCCAGTCGGTACCTCGGCGCGAGGCCGCAAGTATCCCGGATTCATCCGAGTCAGCAATCGACGGCGCCAACCCTCCGGGTAGTCAGATGCAAAGCCTTCGTCCCCGTAGGCTACCAACCCGCTGGGCTTCGCCACCCTGACGAATTCGGCCAAGGCACGTCCTGGCTGGCTGAACAAATTGACCCCGCCGAAGTGGAAGACGCCGTCGAAGCTAGCGTCGGCAAACGGCAGATGCTCGGCGTTGGCATGGACCAAAATGGCACCCTCAGCCGCGTGACGGTGCCGACACTGGCGCAGCATCGGCAGCGACAGATCCACGGCCACCAGATCTGCTTCGCGCCCCAGGGCTTGGCGCAGCCACGGCTGAAATACGCCTGGCCCTGGCGAAACCTCGAGCAAGCGCATGCCAGGCTTCAACCCAAGAAGCTGGACGATCTCAGCCCGGCCTTGGTCCATGTCCATGGCCAGCAGGTGCCTGGCGACGAAACGTTCGCTCCATTCGTAGAACGGTGCCAGCCATCGGTAAAATCGCTGCATCTTGCGGTTTGAACCCGTGGTTGTCGCCGGATGTGGCAACGAAGGAATGCCGTCAAGAATGTCAAAGGCCACGCCGTCAGGCCGAAGTAAGGCGTCGCCATCCAGGTGCAAAGGCGCCAGCGTTTCTGGATCACGCAGGATCTCGAGCAACCAATTGGGTAGAGCCATGTTTGGCTGCGCCAAAGTATCACGACTGAGCGAATCAGGCACCCATCGCCCGCCCAATACTTGCATACTTACGTATGATAGCATATAACAGATCCATGGCCGCCACCGCTGCCCGCGCGCACGCTGATCTCTTCCGCCTTCTCGGCGATGAAGATCGCTTGCGCCTGCTTGCCTTGTGCGATGTCGAGGAGCTGACCGTGGGCGAGCTGTCCACGCTGCTGCGGCAGAGTCAGCCGCAAGTCACGCGCAAGACCCAGCCCCTGCGGGACGCTGGCTTGCTCGGCGAGCGGCGGGACGGCACGCGCATTCTCTTGCGTGCAGAGGCCAACGACAATCCCATCGTGCTGGCTGCTCTGCGCGCTGGGAATGACCTGTGCCTGGCCGAAGGGCGGCTGGCGCGCATTCCCAAGATCGTGGCCAAGCGGGAAGAGACAGCACGCAAGCTATTCGCGGACGGCGCTGCCGAAACCTCGCTCACGCCGAATGTTTCGGTCGAGCCTTTCCTGCCTCTTTTGTCCGCCTTGTTGCCTGGGCACCATCTTGCCGTCGATGTCGGCTGCGGCGATGGTCTGCTCTTGCCGCTGCTGTCACCGCTGTACGATCGCGTGATTGCGGTCGATCGCAGCGCGGCCCGACTGGCCAGCGCCGCCGCGCGGGTGGCGCAGAGCGGGTTGCCCAACGTGCGTCTGCGCCAGGCGGAGGTAGACGATAGCAACCTGGCGCAAGAGATCGCCAAGGCCGGCGGCGCGGATCTCGTGACCATCGTGCGCGTCCTGCAATTCATCGCCCGCCCGAGCGATCTCGTCGCCGCCGCCGCGCGTTTTCTCCGGCCGGGCGGGCACCTCATCGTCGCGGATTACGTGCCTCACAAGGACGAAAGCCTGCGCGAGCAAGGGCATGTGTGGCTGGGATTCGAACCCGACAAGCTGCGCGCCTGGCTCACCGACGCGGGACTTGCAGTCGTTACTGCTGCCCCGCTGCCCGGCGCTTTCACGCCGCCTCTTCAATTGATTATTGGCAAAAGAATCGTAAACCCGTAACCCGTTCAATTCGCAAAGGAGCTTTCATGGATATCCGCAATGAATTTCCGGCCTACAAGGTCAAGGACATCTCCCTGGCCGAGCTTGGCCGCAAGAAGATCCGCATGTCGGAAAAGGAAATGCCCGGCCTCATGTCCCTGCGCGAGGAGTTCGGCGCGCAAAAGCCACTCAAGGGCGCGCGCATCGCCGGCTGCCTGCACATGACCATCGAGACCGCGATTCTCATCGAGACACTGGTCGAGCTGGGCGCGGAGGTCACCTGGACCTCGTGCAACATCTATTCGACCCAGGACGAGGCGGCGGCGGCCATCGCCAAGGCCGGCGTTCCGGTGTTCGCATGGAAGGGCGAGACCCTGCCCGAGTACTGGGCCAATATCGAAACCCAGATCTCCGCCTTCAAGGGCGGCCAGGGACCTAACCTCTTGCTCGACGACGGCGGCGATCTCACGCTGCTCGTGCACAAGGGCGCTGAATTCGAAAAGGCCGGCAAGGTGCCCGAGCCATCCACCACGAAAGTCGACGAGATGAAGGTCATCCTCACCCTGCTCGACAAATGCCAGAAGGCGGACAAGACGCGCTTCACGAAGATGGCGAAAGAAATCAAAGGCGTGTCCGAAGAGACAACAACGGGCGTGCACCGCCTCTACGAGATGGCCAAGAACAACCAATTGCTCATTCCCGCCATCAACGTCAACGACTCGGTCACCAAGTCCAAGTTCGACAACCTGTACGGCTGTCGCGAATCGCTCTTCGACGGCATCAAGCGCGCCACCGACGTGATGGTGGCGGGCAAGGTCGTGGTGGTCGCGGGCTACGGCGACGTGGGCAAGGGCTGCGCGCACGCGGGCCGCGGCCTGGGCGCGCGCGTGCTCATCACCGAGGTCGATCCCATCTGCGCCTTGCAAGCGGCAATGGAAGGCTACGAAGTCGTCACCATGGAAGAGGCCGCCCCGCAAGGCGACATCTTCGTGACCGCCACCGGCTGCATGGACGTGATCCGCGGCGAGCACATGTCCGTCATGAAAGACGAAGCCATCCTGTGCAACATCGGCCACTTCGACAGCGAGATCATGGTCAGCTGGCTGGAATCGAACCCCGAAATTCGCGAAGAGAACATCAAGCCGCAAGTGGATCAATTCATCCTCCCCGGCGGCAAGCGCCTGACCCTGCTGGCCCGCGGCCGCCTCGTGAACCTGGGCTGCGCCACCGGCCACCCCAGCTTCGTCATGTCGAATTCGTTCACCAACCAAACCATCGCGCAAATGGCCCTGTGGGAGAACGCGACCAAGGGCAAAGACGCGACAACAGGCATGAGCTTCGCCAGCGGCCAGGTCTACGTATTGCCCAAGAAGCTCGACGAGAAAGTCGCGCGACTGCACCTCAAGAAAGTTGGCGTGAAGCTAAGCGTGCTGAGCAAGGCGCAGGCCGATTACCTCGGCGTCCCTGTGGAAGGTCCGTACAAGCCGGATCATTACCGGTACTAGAAGTGGTGGGTTGGAGCGGACGAGTGTTGCTCGTCCGCTCCGGCTGCGCGGGCTGAAGCATCCTCCGTGAGCTGCCGGCTGGAGGCAATCTCGCGGAAGCGCGGGAATCGGACCGCAGCTAGCGCGGTCACCCGGGTCACGCTCGGCCAGACTTTTTGAGCATTTCACTCGATGTGTCCGAGGACAGCCAGGACAAAGGCTACGTTTTCGAGACGTGTCCGGTGATATCGTCTGATACCTAGCGTTCGCCCTCTGATTCTTCCTCAGCAACAGGGACGATGGTCGCGACGTTGGCGACATGTTCGAACTTAGCCTTGCTGACTGCGTCGCAAAAGCTGCTCCTCGCCTCGGCGATGGTCGTGAAGTACCTTCTGAATTGTTCGGATGTTTTGTCGGCCCAGGCTTTGTTCTTCGGCTTGGGGAGCACGATTTCGCGGTAACGGGAACCGCAGTCTTCCCGATTTGTTTGCATGAGGGCAATTCGCCGCCACTGCTCTCGGACTGCCCTTAGTGACAAAGCCCAAAGCAAATAGAAGTGATCAAGCAGCTTTGCATGGAGGACGCGCAATACGAACACTTCCTTGGTGATGACGATTCGCTCTTCGCCAGGGAGTAGTACGGCAAACTCGCCAATGTTGCTGCTGGCTCGGTTCGGGGTTATCAAGTCCCACGCATGAAGGCCGCTCTGACCGCCTCTCCAGAACCGCTTGGCAATACTCTCGGTGACCAGGTTAGTCGGGTTGATGTTGACTCGAAGAGCTCGGATGTCAGACACCTTGACGTATGGAATGGATCCAGAGCGTTGATCGTTTCCAGGGCTGCCGTGTCCGCCCCGAACCGCAATAATCCCATCATCCACCAATGTCCCGATGGTGATGTCGTCGAGTGATTCATCCTTCAATAGCTCCTTAATCCGGTTCTGATAGCGACTGTCGTAGTATGTCGGGACGAGCACTCGGCTGTCGATTGCCTTCGAAAGTGGAACCCACGTCGCGCCCTCTGGGAGCTTCCCTGCTAGGTATTGAGTGACGTGAGCGATCAGTTCATTGTCAATTTCACCTGTGCGTAGACCGGTGAACGGGTTCGTCTTGAATCGAGTACCGCCATCCTTGTAGATCCCGCAAGTGCGAGGATTAAGGAACGTGACCCCTTCTGCCGGTGACTTTTCCATCAATTCAACCTATCTTCTCGAAAATGTAGAAGTTGGTCTTGGCACGGCAGAAACCCTGAAACGCTTCCATTGGAACATTGGCAACGAGTAGGGGCTTGAGGCGGTTCTGCATCCATTCGAAGATGAACAGGTACCCAGAGGAGAAGAAGTAGGTTTCCGGTAGAATAATCCCGAGTTTCCCACCCTTCTTGAGGAGTTGGTGTGCACGCTGCAGGAAGACTAGGCCGATTTCCAGATCTTGGTAGCAGTCTGCTCCGCATTTGGCGATATCGAGCTTCGACAACCTACAGTCTTCCGCCGATACTCTTAGATTCTGTCCGAAGGGTGGGTTGGTAATTGCAATACTGAACCGGCCATCCCTAAACTTGCCTTCTCCAAGATGAGGAAAATCCCTCTTCCAGTTGTTCGTTCGGACGGAGTCGCCGCGAAAACAGTGCGCCGAGCCATCACCTGCGATCTGCATGATCGCTTTCGTGAGCTTGACACCCACGGCATCTTTCTCAATGCCGAAAATGTGGGTTTGGGACCAACGAGACAATTCCTCACGGGACATCGTGGGATGCGTCCGTTGCATTTCCAGCATCGTTTCGACCAGGAAGCCGCCAGTCCCACAAGCGGGATCAATGACAATATCCTCCCACTTGATCTGCATCAATCGTACGCCGGCCTCGATCACTGCCTGCGGCGTGAAGTATTGCCCTTCTCCTTGCTTCAGAGCTTCACTACGGAGCACCTGGAATGCCATCGAGATCGTGGATACGCCGAGATCGATCAACTTCAGGCCTGACAGCTCCTCCACGCAAGCAGAGATGGTCTCTGCGCTGAAGCGGAGCGTCTTGTCCTGGTCTGTGATGAATACTTCTGGGTAGAGTTCGACGAACTGCTCGTATCGCTTCTTGATAGCACTGGCCGTCTTGTTTGTCGATTCGAGAGGACGAAAGAACACCGGCTCACGAAGACTAGACTTGCCTTCCTTATCGCTTTCAAGCTTGAGGAGGAGGAGATTGCACAGTTGGTCTAGCTGCTCTTCGCGACGTGTGACCAAACTGTCCCTGTCGTTTCTCACGTAGTTCCACCGGCTGCCCCTCACGCATGTTCGTGATGGGCAGGACGCGTATTCCCGGATTGGGAGGCGCGTTGATTGGCGCAGGGACGGTGGCGTAAAGCGAAAGCCCCGAC
>Ga0265316_10000394_pt1 | contig 49759 bp, 31 predicted proteins | sample 4522metaG_FD_202092 | JGI IMG/M metagenome (GOLD analysis project Ga0265316, IMG submission 202092) | Rhizosphere microbial communities from Carex aquatilis grown in University of Washington, Seatle, WA, United States - 4-5-22 metaG | ecosystem: Host-associated > Plants > Roots > Rhizosphere >... | reverse complement strand
TTTCGCGCTAGGCTTGCAGCAAGATTCCGGCCTTCGGCCGGCAAAAGGGGGAGTGGACACGATGACTCACGGGGAACCGGCCGACCGAGACGCGCATGAGGATGTGAAACAGGACGCGCGCGACATTGATCCCCTGGAAACCCAGGAGTGGATCGACGCCTTGGAATCCACGCTCGCACATGGCGGGGTCGAGCGTGCCCACTTTCTGCTGGAACAACTCGTTGATCACGCACGCCGGGCGGGTGCGCACCTGCCCTTTGACGCCACCACGGCTTACATCAACACCATCCCGCGCTCGCGCCAGGTTCCTGCGCCTGGCGATCCCGCGCTTGAGCGGCGCATCCGCTCGCTCGTTCGCTGGAACGCCCTGGCCATGGTGGTGCACACCAACCGGCGCAATGCCGAGCTGGGCGGACACATCGCCAGCTTCGCATCCGCTGCCACCCTGTACGACGTGGGCTTCAACCATTTCTTCCGCGCCCCCACGGCAGAGCACGGTGGCGATCTGGTCTACATTCAGGGGCATTCGGCGCCCGGGATCTATGCCCGCGCCTTTCTCGAAGGTCGTCTCAGCGAAGATCAGCTCAACAACTTCCGCCAGGAAGTCGGCGGCAATGGCCTGTCGTCGTATCCCCACCCCTGGCTGATGCCGGATTTCTGGCAGTTCTCCACGGTCAGCATGGGGCTTTCGTCCATGATGGCCATCTACCAGGCGCGCCTGATGAAATACCTGCACAACCGCGGTCTGCAGGACGGCCAGGATCGCAAAGTGTGGGCCTTTCTCGGCGACGGCGAAATGGACGAGGCCGAGTCGCTCGGCGCCATTACCCTCGCCGCGCGCGAGAAGCTCGACAATCTGATCTTCGTCATCAACTGCAACCTGCAGCGCCTGGACGGCCCTGTGCGGGGCAATGGCAAGATCATTCAGGAGCTGGAGGCGCTTTTTCGCGGTGCCGGTTGGAACGTCATCAAGGTCGTGTGGGGCTCGTATTGGGATCCGCTGTTGCAACTCGATCGTCAGGGCTTCTTGCGCAAACGCTTTCTCGAATGTGTCGACGGTGAGTACCAGGCTTTCAAAGCCAAACGCGGCGCCTACACGCGCGAGCATTTTTTCGGCAAATACCCCGAGCTGCGCGCCATGGTGGAGGGACTGACCGACGAGGACATCTGGCGGCTCAACCGCGGTGGCCACGATCCGCACAAGGTTTTCGCCGCCTACGCCGAAGCTGTGTCGACCAAAGACCAACCGACGGTGGTGCTGGCCAAGACGGTCAAGGGCTACGGCATGGGCGAGGCGGGCGAGGGCCAGAACATTACCCACCAGCAAAAGAAGATGGGCGAAGATGCCTTGCGCGCTTTTCGCGATCGCTTCGATATTCCCATCAGCGACGAAGACATCGGCAAGGCGCCCTTCTATCGCCCGCCCGAAGACAGTCCGGAAATTCGCTATCTGCGCGAGCGGCGCCAAGCCCTGGGCGGTTTTCTGCCTGCACGCCGGCCCACCGCCGCGCCGCTGCAGGTGCCGCCAATCGAGGCTTTCGACTTCCTTCTGCAGGGCAGTGGCGAGCGCGAATATTCGACGACAATGGCCTTTGTGCGCATGCTGGCCCGCCTGACCCGCGATCCGATCGTCGGCCGTCACGTAGTGCCCATCGTGCCTGACGAGGCCCGCACCTTCGGCATGGAAGGCCTGTTCCGCCAGCTCGGCATCTACTCGTCGGTGGGGCAACTCTACGAGCCGGTCGATGCCGAGCAGCTCATGTCGTATCACGAGGCCAAGGACGGCCAGATCCTTGAAGAGGGTATCAATGAGGCAGGCGCGATGTCGTCGTTCATTGCGGCTGGCACAGCCTACGCCAACCACGGCATCAACCTGGTTCCCTTCTATTGCTTCTATTCCATGTTCGGCCTGCAGCGCACGGGGGACTTCGCCTGGGCGGGCGCCGACATGCGCATGCGTGGATTTCTGATGGGCGGCACCGCCGGCCGCACCACCCTGGCGGGCGAGGGACTGCAACACCAGGACGGCCACAGTCATGTGCTGGCGGCCAATATTCCCAATTGCGTGGCCTACGATCCGACCTTCGCCTACGAAATGGCGGTCATCATCCAGGACGGGCTGCGCCGGATGGTCACGCAACAGGAAGACGTCTTCTATTACGTCACCATGATGAACGAAAACTACGCCCACCCGGCCATGCCCGCGGGCGCGGCGCCGGGAATTCTCAAGGGGCTGTATTTGCTGCGCGAAAGTCAGATGGGCGCTGACCCGCCGCGGGTGCAGCTCATGGGTTCGGGCGCCATTCTGCGCGAGGTGCTGGCCGCGGCTGACCTGCTAGAGAGTGACTTCGGCGTAGCCGCCGATCTGTGGAGCGTCCCCAGTTTCACCGAATTGCGACGCGAGGGACTGGCCGCTGAGCGCTGGTCACTGCTCCATCCCGCCGAGCCACGCAAGCCGAGCTTTGTCGAGACCAGTCTGGCCAATCACAAAGGCCCGGTGGTGGCGGCAAGCGACTATGTCCGCCTCTTCGCTGACCAGATCCGACCCTTCATGACCAGGCGCTATGTGGTACTGGGCACCGATGGGTTTGGGCGCAGTGATTCGCGCAGCCAACTGCGCAGTTTCTTTGAAGTCGACCGTCGCTTCATTGTCTTGGCAGCATTGAAAGCCCTGGCTGATGAAGGCGCAATCCCAGCAGCCACGGTCAGCGCGGCCATGGCCAAGCTGGAAATCGACCCCGAAAAGCCCGATCCGACCCGCGTGTGATAAGGCAAGGAGGAGCAAGGTGAGCAAGACGGTTGATGTGTTGGTCCCTGATATTGGCAATTTCCATGATGTTCCCGTTATTGAGGTTCTGGCTTCCCCGGGAGCTTCAATCAAACGCGACGATCCGATCGCCATCCTCGAAAGTGACAAGGCTTCCATGGACGTGCCCTCGCCCCATACCGGCGTCATCGAACAGGTGCTGGTCAAGGTCGGCGACAAGGTGTCGGCGGGCGCGCGGCTGGCGACTATGGCCATTACCGACGAGCCGACTGTGGCGCCCGCAGCCGATAGCGCAAGAGAGGCCGCCTCTCCCAAGCCCATTTCCGCAGTTCCAATTCAAGCCGGAACACCAGCCGCGCTGGCGCGCGGACAGGTGCCCATGGCATCGGGCGTGATCATGGATAGTGGCCCACGGCCATCGCCCACCGCCAGCATTCCCCTGGTGATTGACGACGTGAAATCTGAGCACCACGCGGCGCCGGCGGTGCGGCGTCTGGCGCGCGAACTGGGCCTGGCGCTTGCCGAAATCCAGGGAACAGGCCGCAACGGTCGCATTGTCGAAGAAGACTTGCGCAACTACATCAAGGCTGCAATGGCCCGGACGCCAGCGACAGCCGGGAGCAATCTGTCCGAAATGCCAGCCGTGGATTTCGCGAAATTTGGCCCCATTGAATCACGGCCCCTCGGTCGCATTCGGCGCGCGACTGCAACCAGTGTGCAGCGCTCGTGGCGACTGGTTCCCCATGTCACCCAATACGACGAGGCTGACATCACCGATCTGGAGGCGTTTCGCAAGGCCGAGACGGGACAGGCCAAGCAACGCGGCGTGCACCTGACCCTGCTTGCCTTCATCATGAAGGCGACTGTGGCCACGCTCAAAGAGCACGCCAGCTTCAATGCCTCACTTGATGCGACCGGCGAGAACTTGGTGTTGAAACACTACTTTCATCTCGGCGTCGCCATGGACACGCCCGAGGGACTCGTGGTGCCCGTCGTGCGCGACGTAGACCGCAAAGGCATCTGGGAGCTGGCCGGCGAGCTGGCCACGCTCAGTCAGCGCGCCCGCGACCAGAAGCTGACCCCCGCTGACGTGCAGGGCGCCAGCTTCACCATTTCCAGCCTGGGCGGCATCGGCGGTACCGCCTTTTCGCCCATCGTCAACGCGCCCGAGGTGGCCATCCTGGGCGTCTCGCGCGCCTCACTGCGCCCGGTGTACCGCGACGGCCAATTCGTCCCCCGCCTCATCCTGCCCTTCTCTCTCTCCTACGACCACCGCGCCAACGATGGCGCCCAAGCCGCGCGATTCACCAGCCACCTGCGCGACCTGTTGGGCGATATCCGGGAAGTGCTGCTGTAGGTTCATCGAACCATCGCTTTGTACTCCCCCTTGAGCATCCCGTAGATGTGCGAGCTGCGGAAGTGGTTGCGCAGCCACACGTGCTCGCGCAGAGTGCCTTCGTGGGTCATGCCCAGCTTCTCCATGACCTTGGCCGAGGCGGGATTCTGCGTGTGACACTTGCCCCATATCCGGTGAAAGCCCAGGCGACGGAAGCCGAGTTCAAGCACCGCTGCGGCCGCCTCGGTTGCGTAGCCTTTGCCCCAGGCGGACCGCAGATACAAGTACCCGATTTCGGCTGAGCTCGGCGAATCTGCCTCGACCATCAGAGCGCAAAGACCGACAAAACGGCTCGTGGCTGCGTCTTCCACGGCGAAGTGCCACTGCAGCCGCGGTTCAGCGCACGCTCCCTCTTTCACCATCGACAGAAAGCCATCAAGCTGCGCCTCGGTGTCGAGGGACAGCAGCATGTGCTTGATCTGGTCGGGGTCTCGCACGAAGGCGAGAAGCGCCTCGTGGTCGCTCGCCTGGAACTCGCGGATAACGAGTCTCTTGGTCCGTATCGGATCGATTCGCGGCATGGCTGCTCCCGTTGGTGGTGTGAACGAGATTCCATCCCGCGACACCGCTGGGTTGTCAAGCCGACCCATGGGAGGGAGGCTTTGCGGTGGGTCCGTAACCGTCGTACCGTACAGGCAATGAAGGAACGCCATGTCCGACAACGCATCGAAGGCTTCCTCAAGCGGACGGCACGCGATGTTGTCTTGCCGGCATCGCTGGGCATCGGCCTGACGCTTGCCGGGTGCACCCGCACTGGGATGACGATCGCCGCTCTCCTTCCAAAGGATGCCGGTGTGGATCCCAGTAGCCGAGACGCGGCCGGGATCGCGGCCCCAGCGGATGCGAGCGTAGACGTTGCATCCCCGGGTCGCGACACGCGCCAGATTGACCTGCCCGACAACGTTTCGACCGATGCCGCGCGGGACATGCCGGCGAGCCAACCCCCGTTCCTGTTTCCGCCGCCACCGCCCCCAGACGCGCCGCCGCTCGCCCCGGAGCCGCCTTCACCTCCGCCCAAGTCACCGCCGCCCCCCCCGAAGGTGCCACCCCCGCCGCCGACGCCACCTCCACCCTATCTGCCGCCTCCCAGCCCTTCTTGAGCAACTGAGTGAATCCGGCGCCGTGGTGTCGCTCGCCGAAGAGGTAGAAGACGCCATCGCCCGATTCTGAGAGCATCACGTCCGGCGGGTGCGATCCCCCATTCTTCAACGACCGAGGGCGGCCCCCTGGCTCGCATCTTCCTTGAGCCGGCGTCGTCTCCCCTGCCACTGCCAGATCTGCCACTCAGGAGACCATGCGCATGCTGCACCCCGTCCGCGTCACCATCCTTGTGTTCAGTATCTGTTGGGCCGCCGGTTGTTCGTCGGATACGACGCCCCAAGCCCCAGCGAGCACGACAGGGGGTGCCACATCCGCTGGCGGCACGCCTGCTGGCTCAGGTGGCGCCACCGCATCCGCTACTGGCGGTGAAGCGGGCAGCTTGCAAACTGGTGGCAAAGTTGCGGCGGGCGGAACCGTCATGGGCGACACCGCGAGTGGCGGCGCGAGTGGCGGCGCAAGCGGTGGCTTGGCAGCAGGAGGCGTCACAATTGGCACGGGCGGCCGAAGCGGCATGGGTGGCAGCGCGACTACGGGCGGCGTGGCCAGCACTGGGGGTGTCAGCGGGACCGGTGGAACGACAAGCGCAGGTGGATTGTCCAGCAGCGCAGGAGGCAGCAGAACCGGTGGAACGACAGGCACGGGTGGTGGGGTCGCCTCGGGGGGAACGGCGACAGGAACCGGGGGCCGGACCACCTCAGACGCGGGAACACCGACGCCAGACAGCGCCAAGCCGGACACATCGGGCAGTGGCGGGACCGGTGGTGAGGTACCGCTCGATCCCAGCCTTCTGACGAATTGCAAGGGAACCAACCCCATTCAGTGCGCGCTTCCATTTCCGAATGGCAATTACAAGGTCACAGTCGAGATCGGCAGCCCCACGGCATCCGCCACGACCCGCGTGCTCGCCGAAACCCGCCGTATCGTCTTGCAGTCAACGGCAACAGCCGCCGGCGCCTACACGCGCTTCACGTTCGCAGTCAATGTTCGAGCCGAGCAACACGACGGCTACAGTGCACCCGGCGGAATCCTGAATCTCACTTTTGACGGAACCGCGCCAGCCGTGCACGGCGTGGGAGTCGCCGCGGCCAATATTCCAACGCTTTACATTGCCAGCGATTCCACGGTCTGCGATTGGGATCCAGCGGTGTACAATCCCTTCGCACCCAACGGAACCGACGTCTCGGGTTGGGGGCAAGAGGTTTCGCAATACTTCAATGCCGGATTGGCCGTGGCCAATTACGCGGATTCGGGGGAAACTGCGGGAACCTTCTACGGCAAATTCTTCCCCCCGGCGAAAGCCGCTATGAAACAGGGCGATTTCCTCGTGGTGGAATTCGGGCACAACGACATGAAGTCCGATTCGTCCACGACCTACAAGACCAATCTTCAAAAGTACCTCACGGACGCGAAAGCAAAGTCCGTTACCCCCATCCTCATAACGCCCGTCTCCCGTTCGGGCGGGTCGGGCTTCGCTTCCACGGTTGATGGCGTGGCCCTGGACCAGACCATGCGCGACCTGGCGACGAATCAGAAGGTGGACTTGGTCGACTTGACCAAACTCTCGGCGGCTTACTACGGCACGCTGTCGTCATCGGCCAAGAGCGCTCTGTTCGTCGACGGAACCCATTTTCACGAACCTGGAGCCACCCAAATCGCCAATCTGGTTGCCCAGGCGCTCAAGGGCATGACCACGGGAATCGAAGCTTTCGTTCGCTGAGGCGTCCTTCGGCGTCCTCAAACCAGGAATGTCGAACCGGCACGGATCTACGGCTTCACGCGCTGGCGAAGATCCGCGATCTCGGCGTCGATCTTTGCCACCCGCCGGCCAAGCAGGGCGACGTAGGTGAATACCGCTCCCCAAATGAAACCGTAAGCCAGAGCCACATAGGTCATGATGATCGTCCCTCCGCATCCTCGACGGCGATTGACAGTTCCACCAGGCGGGCCTGGGCGCTTTCAACACGCATTCGCAAGGTCAGCAGCACGCCCCATAGACCGCTGAAGATGGCCAGTGCGAAGAAGAACGGCATCCGCATTCCCGGGGCCAATGACGAAACCACCTTGGTGGTCGGGTGCAGGCCGCGCCACAGGTTCACACTGAGGTAGACCAAAGGCACGTCCGCCGCTGCGAAAAGCGCCATGGCCGCCGCCAGTCGGCGCCCGCCGGCCCCGCCATAGCGTCGCGCCAGTCCGTACCCAATCAACATCAGCCAGAGCAGCAGCGACGCCGTGAGTCGCACGTCCCAGGTCCAGTACACGCCCCACGCGGCGCGCGCCCACAAAGGACCGGTCACCATCACGCACAAGCCGAACAGGACGCCCAGCTCGGCACTACACTGGGCCAGCCGATCCCCGCGCTCTGACCCGCGAAACAGATAGGCCAGACTGCCGCCGGCGCACACGAAAGTGGACAGCATCAGCAGCCAGGCGCAGGGCACGTGGAAGTAGAAGATCTTCTGCACAATACCCATGGTCTTTTCGAGCGGCGCGTGCGCAACCAGCAAGGGACCGATGAAGAACCCGTGCAGGACGAGCAAAAAGCCCACTGCGAAAATGGCTTGCGGCTTGCGGGTTTTGGACACCTTGGAAAGCATAGCTCACTCTCCTATGACAACCGGTTCAAAGGACCACAGCCCCACCACGACGAACACAACGTCCAGGGCAGCCAAGAATCGCGTCCAGAAGAACGCGGGATCAAGATCCGGGGCCGACGGGTCGAGCAACGTGGCGGTGGCCCGGCTGGCCGCCAGCAACACTGGGATGACGATGGGGAAAAGCAGCGCGCCCAGGAGCGCGTCGCGGCTGCGGGCGCGCAGAAGCGCCGCCGAAAAGATCACACCCACCGCACAGAAACCCATGGTTCCCAGGAGAAGCAACAGGCCCAGCCACAGCAGGTGCGGCACAATGGCCGCAGAAAAAAGGACGGCCAGCAGGGGCACAAGCAGCAATTCCACGAACAGCATAATGGCGGCCGTGGCCACCAGCTTGCCGGCGTAAATCGCCGAGCGCGGAACCGGGGACAGAAGCAACGAGCGAATGGCCTCGCTTTCCCGTTCGCGGTCAAAGCTGCGCGAAAGCGCCACAGTGCCCGAGAACAGCACCGCCACCCACAGAATGCCGGCGACCACGTCGGGACCGACTGTGACTTCCTGGCCGGAAATGAAGGCAAATGAGAAAACCAGTACCACCAGCGCCGCCAGGAAGCCCATGGTGTACACCACCTCGCGGCTGCGCCCCTCGATGTGCAGATCCTTCCACGCGATTCGCGCGGCCTGAGAAATCCAACTAGTCCTTGCCACGCGTGGCCTCCTCGTAGAGGGTGCGGACCTCTTCGGCGGAAAAGCCCGCGCGCGTCTCGTCGCGGGCGATCCGGCCACGCCGCAGGATCACCAAGTGCGTGGCCACTGCCGCCGCTGCGGCCAGATCGTGGGTCACCAGCACCACCAGCCGGCCAGCCTCGCGCTCGCGCTGCAACTCGCCCGCCAGCCACGTGGCGCCCGCGGGATCAAGCGCAGAGCCGGGTTCGTCGAAGAGCAGGATTTCCGGCTGGTGCAAAAGCGCGCGAGCCAGCGACAGCCGCTGCAGCATCCCGCGCGAAAAGGTCCGCGCCGCGGCCTCGCGCCGCACGCCCTCCAGGCCCACGCGGGCAAGCATCTCGTCAATACGAGTTTCGGCGCTTTCAATCCCGTACAGCGAGGCGAACAGGCGCAGGTTCTGTCGGGCCGAAAGGTCACCGTACACCCCCGGCTCGTGCCCCACATAGCCGATTGTGGCGCGCACCGGACTGTGACGCGACAAATCCTTGTCGCCCAGCATGAGGCGGCCCTGCGACGGCTGCGACAGGGTTGAAAGCAGGCCAAGTAGGGTGGATTTTCCCGCCCCGTTCGGTCCAAGCACCGTGGCCACCTGTCCGGGAAGAAAGGCCAGCGACACGTCAGCCAGCGCCCGATGCCGGCCAAAGGTCTTGCCGACGTTTATCAGGCGCAGCACGCGGTCATTCATGGATCTACTTGCTGCCGGGGCCTGCGGCATCCACGGCCTCGATCGCGGCCACCAGCTCAGCCCGCCGGGCTGCCAGTGGGACATCGTCGGCCCCGGCGGCCCTGCACGCGCGTTCCACTTCGACCAATTCGGCAAAGAGTTTCTCGCGGCGACCGTCTGACTTCTTCCCGCCCTTGGGCCGACGCAGACCCAAGAGGACCGCCAGCACCAACAACGCCACCAGCGCCGCCGCGATCATCTTGCCCAAGCCCCCGCGCCTGGGCACACCCGACACCGTGATGGCAAGTACGCCGTTGCGGGGCACGCTGGCCAGCTGGTAGATCCGCATCGGCGCGCCCTCGTCGTCGGCCTGGGGAGCCAGGGCCTGCAGACCGGGCGCCGCGAGCGTGAGGTGGCTGCGTTCGGGAACCATGATGAGCGGGCCGTCCAGGCCGAAGGGCATGGGCTGGCGGATGGTGAGGGTGCTTTGTCCGGCCGTGGGCACGAAGAATCCCAAACGCGCCTGTACCGGGATCCCCTGGGAATTTGCCGGCGGAATCGCTTCTCGCAGGAGCACGGTCGCGTCTTCCGCAATATCCAGGTGGGCACCACCCTCGATGGAACTGGTGTTGTTGGCCCCTGCCGGCAGCGGAATGGGAAGGCCGGCGGCGCCCGCGCGGAAGATCTGGCCTGAGGTGTTTTCCAGCACCAGGTTTTCCATTATCGCCAGCGCGTCTTCGCGCAGATCGATGAGGAACTTGGACGAGTTCGATACGTGCAGGACCGATGGGTCACTGGTCTGACCAGCCACGGACGCCTCGTCCGTGCCCTCGCCATGCGCATGCCCGCCAGCATGGGGATTGGCTGCAGCGGCTGTCTCCGCGGCCTTGCCTTCGCCGTCACCCGTGCTGGACACGAGCATGAGGCGCGCGCCCCCTTGGTCTGGAATCGGGAACGCCGCGGTTTGCAGGTGCTCGCCGTCGACCACGACCTCAGCTTGAAATTCGGCGCCCACGGGCAGACCAGAAAAAGTTGCGCGACCGTCCGCCTTTGTCTCCTCTGTCCGCTTGTCGGCTTTCCCCGCCGCCCTGACAGTGGCTTCGACCTTCGCGCCAACCGCGGCATTGGTCAGCGATCCGCGCCCCACCCGCACGGTCACCGTGCCCACCGGCAAATCCCCGACCATCAAGGGACGCGCGGCCATGTCTTGTTCTCCGGCCGCATGCGCCGACAGCGACGCAGCGAAAAGCAGCAAGGCAGTCACCGAAGCACAAAGCCACCGCCTCATTCTGTCGCCTCCGTGCCGGCCGCCAGGCGCGCCCGCAGTTCTTCTTCGATGAAGGACCGGCGTTCGGCGCTGGATGTTGCTTCGACTCGCAGCAAGGGATCGATCATGCGGTACAACGCGACTGCGGTCAGGCCGAGGACCAATCCGCCCACGCCGACTATCGCCAACGGGCCTCCCCAGGTCAGGCGCGTGACCACGACGCCAAATACCAGCGCGGCGCCAGCGCCCAGCAACGGCACGGCCACGCTGGCCCACGAAAGGCGGGTGCGGGTCCCAGTGCTAGGCGATCGGCCGCCGGGCAGAAGCACCACAATCGTGGCCGCCGCCATCAAGAGAAAACCCAGCCACATCCAGTCAACCAAGGGATTGGTGACCAGCTTGAGCGCGGCCGTGCCGCCGTCCACATCGTGCTTGCCCATGGTGATGTAGAGATCCTCGACCAGGCCGCGCAGGATAGCAACGGCGGTGGCCGGCTCATCCGGCCGTTTTTCGTAATACCAGCGCGCCGGGAACAACTGGCCCGCGGGCTTGCCGTCGGCGACGATTGTGAGATCGGCCGTGACCATCTTCTTCTGCCGATCCTCGGTCTGCTCGAATCCGTCAAATCGAATCCTGTACGGGCCGAAGCTGCGCGTTTCGCCGACTGAAAACACCACCGATTCCTCGCGCGTGAAGGCCTGGCCGGCAAATCCCAGGAACATCAGGGCCATGCCAAGGTGGACCAGGTACCCGACATAGGGCCGGCGAATGCGAAAGAGCAATGTCCCCAGCGCTGCCAGCGATCCTTGCTTGGCGCTCCGCCTGCGGCCAGCGACGCCGCGGACGATCTCCTGCACCACCGCCGCCGCGAGGAAGCCGGAAAGGCCCAGGCAAAGCAAGGCGGCCTTGGACGACCCAAGACCAAGGGCGACGCAGAGGCCCGCGCTGACCACGGCCGTTGCCACCGGCGCGACCAGACGGCCGCGCAGCGCGGGCAGGGCCATCTTCCGCCAGGTCAGAAGGGAACATAGGCCGGTGAGCAGGAGCAGCGCGATCCCGATGGGCACCATCCAGCGGTTGAAGAACGGCGCGCCCACGCTGACGCGCTCGCTGCTCACCGCCTCGGTCAAGGTGGGAAACATGGTGGCGAACATCACCACCAGGGCGGCGAGCACGAACAACCAGTTGGCGGCCACGAACGCCGACTCACGCGAAAGCCACGAATCGAGCCGCCGTGTCGGCCGCAGCGCCGACAAGCGCGCAATCAGGAAACCGAAACTCACCAGCAGCACCAGCACCATGAAGATCGTGAAGATCCAGGCCAGCCGCGTGTCCCTGCCAAAGGCGTGAACCGATTGCACAATCCCGGAGCGGGTCATGAAGGTGCCAAAGATCGTGAGAAAGAAGCTCAGGATGACGAGCGTAAAGGTCCACCGGCGCAGGAGTCCACGCCGCTCTTGCACCTTCATTGAATGCAGCATCGCGGTTGCGGTCAGCCAGGGCAAAAGGCCCGCGTTCTCCACTGGATCCCAGGCCCAGAAACCGCCCCAGCCCAGCACCTCGTAGGCCCAGATCATTCCGAGAACCAGGCCAAGGGTGAGCAAAAACCACGAGGCGAGCGCCCAGCGACGAATCGTCACCAGCCAGGCGTCGTCGAGGTGACCCGATATGAGCGCCGCCATGGCAAAGGCGTAGGGAATCGTCAGGCCGACGAATCCGCCATACAGAGCGGGCGGGTGGGTGACCATGTATGGATTCTGCAGAAGTGGATTCAGCCCCTGGCCCGCCGCCGGAATTTCGACCAAGAAGGAATCGAATGGGTTCTTCTCGAAGATGATGAGGTAGAGGAAGAAGTCCGCCACCGCCGCCACAACCACGATGGCATAGGGCAGAATCTCGCGCTGGCGGTGCCGATTGGTGTACACGGCAATCGCCGCGAACACAGCGAGCAGCGACACCCAAAACAGCATGGAACCGTCGAGCCCGCCCCAGTAGGCCGAAATCTTGTAGGCCAGGGGCGCCTGCGCATCCGAGTAGTGCTGCACGTACTTGATGCTGTAGTCGCCTGACACAAAGGCCTGAATCATGGCCACGCTGGCCAGCCCCAACACCGCGGCCAGGGCGTAGATCGCCGCCCGCCCCGATTCGATCAGGCGCGCATTCCCGCGCCGCACACCCAGCAGCGACGCCGCGCCCGCATAGGTGGACAGCACCAGTGAAATGAGGACCGCAAGAGCCCCGAATTCAGCCATACGATTTTCTCTCCATTAGACGTCGCTGCCGTCCGTTGGTTTCCCCAAATATCTAGTCGCGTGGGGAGCCCGCCGGCTCCCCCTTCGGGGGCTTCGGGACGGACAGCCCACCCCGCCCGCCCCGCGCTTCGCGCGCCCTCGTCGCCGGCGGCGCACCATCGCGGGGCATGGGAACCCTTCAGGGTTCCCATATCAGTCGCGTGGGGAGCCCGCCGGCTTTGCCGGCGGCGCACCATCGTGGGAGGGTTTGGGAACCCTCTCAGGGTTCCCAAATTCGATCGTCCCCAGCTTGGCGCGAACGATCATCTTGAAATCGGCCGCGCCCGTGCCAGCCAAGGGAACGTCGAGCCACAGCCGCGACGGGCTGCCGTGCGCCGTCTTCTGGGCGCGCTGGCCCACCGGCGAAAGCGCTTGCCAATCCACGGCCGCGCTGGCCGCGGCTTCGAGCGACACGATGGCCACCGGCAGATCGCCGTGCAGGAGCAAGGCGCACAGGGGTTTGCCGCCGTGGAGGTAACGCAAGCCCCATCCGGCCGACGGGCCATAGAAGTACACGTCCTCGGCGACTTCCTTCTGCTTGAGCAGAAACGTGCGCGCCGCCTCGAATCGCTTGCCGAGTGCCAAGGGCAGACGTGCAGTGAAGGCGGCGGGGGTGGGCTGCTGGTTCTTCTTGGGGAACGCCACCCGCGCGGGCTGCGACGCCTTGGCCGGCCGCGACGCGGCTGGCGCCGGCGAGGCCTTGCTTTGTCGCGCCGAGGACTTCTTGTCAGGCGGGGTTCTTGCCATTGTTTCGGTTAGCCAGGTAGTTCTTCCCGTAGGCGATGATACCGGGCAGAAGCGACAGGAAGATGATCACGATGATCAGCTTCTCGATGTGCTTGGTCACGTCAGGCCAGACGCTCGCCAGGCCGTAGCCGATCGTGGTCATGCTCAGCACCCAGCCGATGCCGCCGAACACGTTGTAGCTGACGAAGCGGCGGTAATTCATGCTGCCCACGCCCGCCACCACCGGAGCAAAGGTGCGGAGAATGGGAATGAAGCGCGCTAGGATGATGGTCTTGCCGCCGTGCTTTTCGTAAAACGCGTGGGTGCGCATAAGGTGCTTCTTGTTGAACAAGAACGAACTTTCGCGCTTGAAAATCTTGGGTCCGGTTTTGGCCCCGATGAAGAAGCCCACCTGGTCGCCCGCCACGGCAGCGATGGCCACGGCCAGGTTCAGCGACACGATGTCAAGCAGGGGCCTGCCGGTGGGATTGGCGGAGGTGCAAAACACGCCCGCGGTGACCAGCAGCGAATCGCCGGGCAGAAAAAAACCCACCAGGAGCCCGGTCTCGGCGAATATCACGGCCACCAGGGCGAACATGCCGCCCCAGGTGATGATTCCCTGGACGTCGTAGATCCTGTGAAACAGATCCATCAGATACTGCACGATAGTGGCTTCCTTCCGCGTGGGTGGGTAAGCCGCTAACCTGCCTTGCCTTGGGCACAAGAGCAAGTCTTGCGCCCAAAACTGGGATCTGAGTCCGTATCGTCTACACGCGCTGCCAGCCCATGAACGTGATGGACATGCAGTGGTATTCGAGATCCGATGACAGGGTGACCTGGGCGGTCAGGCGGTCGAAATTCTGATGCTCGCGCAGCCAAGCGGTGGCCGCCTCGTCGAGTCGATCGCGGTCTTTGCGCTTGGTGGCGCTGAAGACCTTGACCTCTACCAGCTTGAAGCCGGACATGACTCCCCCCACGGATTCTACGGCGGATGGCGGCCAGGATCGACTATCCATCACATCTAAGGCTAGCGCATTTGTGGTATCTGGCACGGCGAATATCCCCTATCTTTGGTTGGAAGAAGCCAGGGTGTCCAGCTTGGCGGCCATAATGAAATCGTTCTCGGAGAGTCCGTCGATAGCGTGAGTACTCAGCTGGATGTCCAGCTTATCGTAGCGCACGCAGAAGTCAGGGTGGTGACCTTCCTCTTCCGCGAGGGCAGCCATTTGAATCACAAACCCCATAGTGCCCGCGAAATCGGCAAAGCGAAACCCCTTACTTAGGGTTGTTCCATCTTCGCTGACCTGCCAGCCAGGGACCTCGCGCAGCAATTCCACCACCCGATCCGGTTGGAGCGGCAGGACGCCCCCTTCGCACGGCACGCACGCCTTGTCCGAGAGTTCCATAGTGCTCCCCCTCCAGCCACCGACTTTGGCCAGCCGATGGATCCTATCTATTTACGTTCTATATGATGCTGAACCAGACGATCCGGTTTCGCGGGACCGCGCTATTGTCTTGATCATGCCCAACACCCTTTGCGTCGTTCTGGTTCATGTCCACGTCCAGCCGCACCTGGTCGAGTCCTTTCGCGTTGCCACCCTGGCCAATGCCCGTGAGAGCGTGAAGGAGCCAGGCGTGGCCAGGTTCGATGTCATCCAGGAGACGGACGATCCGACGCGCTTCGTGCTTGTCGAGGCCTACCACGGCGCTGCCGGGGCAGCCGCACACAAGGAAACCGCCCACTATCGCAAGTGGCGCGACGAGGTGGCGCCCATGATGGCCGAGGCACGGACGAGCAAGAAGTACGTCAACGTCACCGAGGACGCCACTTGGTGAGCTTTGAATTCGCCACTGCCGCGCGCCTGTTGTTCGGCGCCGGCAAGCTGGCAGAGGTGCCTACGGCCCTGCGCGCCCAGGGCGTGCGCCGCGCCCTCGTTGCGACCAACCTGCCCGGCCCAGGCGCGGATCGCCTGCGCGCCCTGCTGTCCGCGGCTGGCATCGAATCGGCCGTGCTACGCGTGACCGGCGAGCCCACGGTGGATTCCATATCGGCGGGCCGGGAACAGCTTCGGAGCCAAGGCTGCGATGGCGTGATCGGCCTGGGCGGGGGCAGTGCCATGGACACCGGCAAGGCCGTGGCCGCGCTGGCCACCAACCCCGGCGACCTCACCGACTACCTGGAGGTCGTGGGTCTTGGCCGGCCCCTGCAGGTGCGGGCGCTGCCCCTCGTCGCCATCCCCACCACCGCAGGCAGCGGTGCTGAAGTCACACGCAACGCGGTCATCGGCGTGCCGGCCGCCAAGGTCAAGGTCAGCCTGCGCAGCCCATTTTTGCTGCCCATCCTGACCGTGCTCGACCCCGATCTGCTGGACGGCCTGCCCCGCGACGTGGTGGCACAAAGCGGCCTCGACGCCCTGTCGCACCTTCTGGAAGCACTGGTCTCGTGTCGGGCCAATCCCTTGACCGATGCGCTGGGCCGCGAGGGGCTGCGGCGTTCGGCCCGGGCCTTGCGCCGGGCCTACACCTCGGGCGTGCAGGCCGACACGCGTGAAGACCTGATGCTGGCCAGTCTGTGCGGTGGCCTGTGTCTGGCCAACGGGGGGCTGGGCGCGGTACACGGCTTCGCGGCTCCACTCGGCGGAATGGTGCACGCCCCGCACGGCGCCCTGTGCGCGGCCTTGCTAGGCCCCGTCATGGAGGCCAACCTGCGTGCCTTGGCTGAACGCGATCCCGAACATCCCGCCCGGGATCGCTACCGCGAGATCGCGGAGATCGTCACTGGACGCCACGGCGCCGAGGCGGACGAGGGCGTGGCTTGGGTTCGCGATCTGTGCCAGGCCCTCGACGTTCGGGGCCTGGGCCAGCAGGGGTTGTCGGCCGGGGATGTTCCCGCCTTGGTTGAAAAGGCCAAGGCCGCCAGCAGTATGAGAGGCAATCCCGTGCAGCTTTCCGACCAGGAATTGGCTGGCGTCGCCATGCGCGCCTTGTGACTTGCGCCCTTCCCCCCGCCGGGGGTAGATAGCCCTTATGTGGTTGCGCGAGCGAGCCGATACGGGATCGGGGAGGAACATGGCCCCAATCCCATTCCTCAACGCGATTCCCAGGCCCCAACAGTCGTCGAAGAAAAAAGCAAACGCCACTGACCTGGTTCTCGGACAGTGGGCGGAAATCTTTCCGAATGGCTCGGTTGTGCCGCTGCGCGGGTTTGTCTTCAGCCTGCGCCCGGGCGAGGTGCTGTTCACGTTTCCCGACCTCGTGACATCGCCGGATGAGCTTGAGGCGGGACATGATGCCGTGGTTCGCTACTCCAGTGCCACGGGAGCCCACACCGGCCACGCCGCGATTCTGCGCGTAGCCAAGGGCCCGCCGGTCACGGTGGCCTTCCAGCGCCTGGTCCGCATCGAGACCGAACAGCGGCGCCAGTACCCGCGCATCAGCCTGCGGCTGCCAGCGACCCTGGCCGGCGTGGAATCAACGGAACCAGCAGGCGGGAAAAGCGACGCTCGGGCGCGCATCTGCAACCTGGGTGCGGGCGGCATCTTGGTCGAAACTTCACTGCCGCTGGCGGCTGGGGATGGCGTGGATCTGACCGTGCCTGGGTCGCCCAAGGCGGTGTCGATGTCCCCAAGTCGCGTGACCGGCAAGGTTCTTCGCGTGGGAAAGAACCCCGAGCGCAGACGCGGACCGCGGGTGGCCAGCGTTGAGTTTTCCTTCGCCTCGGATGACGAGCGCGACGCCTGGGCGCGTCTGGTTCTGGCCCTGCAGCGCAAGGCCAAGTAGCGCGGCGGCGTGGCGAACAGGGCACGTGCGGGTGGGTTCACCACCCCTGAAAGGTCCCTGCTGGCCCTGGGGGCCGGCTCTGTTATCTTTTCTGGGTCATCCCTTCCACCCGTCCACCCAAACAAGGTTACTTATCTGTCGTGAAATCCTATCAAATTTCTCTGGTTGGTATCTCCGTGCTCTCCCTCTGGCTGGCCTGCTCTGCGGCCAAGGTGGATGCCACATCCGACAGCGGCGGTTCGCCAAGCGGTGGTGGTGGAAATGCGGGGGGTGGCGGCGCAGGCGGCAGGCGCATCGTGAATATCGATCTCGACGCTTCAGCGCCGATCATCTATCCCGACACAGGCAGCCCAGAAGCGCTCCCCGATCTCAAAGGGTATGAATGTGACGATGGCGGCAAGTGCACCATGTGCCAACCCGTGCGCATTCTGTCGCTGGGGCAGCCGGCGAAGTACGGTGCCAACAGCGGCAGCACCGACAACACGGATGCCTTTCAGGCGTTCATGAACGGCAACACCAAGGGCACGGCCACCATGCAGATGCTGAAGACGTTCACGCATATTACCGACTTGGACCTCAGCCAGTACGACGTCATCATCTTGCAAGCTCTGTACACCAACCCCTACGACCCCAATGGGCTGTGGACGTACAGCGCGGCCGACGCCGCAGCCTTGCACGATTGGGTGGAAAACCAGGGCGGCGCGATTATCACGATGTCCGGTTATTTCAGTGATTCGACGGTCGAAATCCAGCCGCTCAATCAGCTGCTTTCTCCCTTCGGCCTCACCTACAATGGCGACAACACCTACCCCAATAATGACTGTCCCAACCCGCCCAGCCTCTGCTATTGCGCCTACGGCTCGATTCCATTCGACAACTGGAGCAATGCGATTCCGGATATCACCAAGAATTTGAAGAAGGTGGGCGTCTTCTATGGGCGGTCGATCACGTGCTCCGGTTCGGACTGCCAGGTGGTGGCGACGGACAACGTCGATACCGCAGCTCAGTCCAAAACGGTCGGTGTGGCGAAGGTCGTCGGCAAGGGCCGGGTCTTCGCCTGGGGTGACGAGTGGGTAACCTACACCAGCCAATGGGGTCTGACGCCCGATCCCCAGTATGACGATGCCGTCAAATACGCGCAGTGTGTGGGCTTCACCCCAATGACCTCCTACACCGTGCCGCAGTTCTGGTACAACGTCTTCCGGTGGGTGGCCCAGACCACCTGTCTCACCATCGTGGTGCCGCCAACCGCCGGCACGGTCCCGCAGATCGTTTACTAGCGGCCTACTTCGCGCGCACCAGCACCGCGGTCGCAGGCGGCACGACCACGGCGACGGCGTTGCCCTTGCTGGCGAGCGTGTAGGGTGGATTGGGATTCCACACTCCGGATGGGGTGACACCCGCGCCCGCAAGGGTCACACCGGTCTTGGCGTCGAGCGAGGGGGCTTGCAGGAAGACCGCGCTCGCGGATGTCACGGCTGCCCCGACATCAATGCTGGCGTTCACGCCCTTGGTTGTGTCCTTGTTGAGAAGCACGATGTTGGTCGAACCATCGGCCGGCGCGATCGAATAGGCGGTGAAGTTGAGGCTCCCGGCGCTGGCCTTGGTCGCCAGCATGTTCCCGGTGCCGGCCTGTGAGACCAGCAACATCCCGTAGAACAGCGGCGCAGCGGCTGTCACCTGGCTGTCCACCTCAATGATGGGTGAATACCTGAAGGGCTTGGTGCAGGACGCGACGCCGCTGTTGCAAACATTGCCGTCCATGTTCTGCCCGCCGTCGTGGAAGTTGACGCCAGCCGCACTGTACTCGGCCGTGCTGAGCATGAAGTCAATGCCCCACAGTGCAGAGCCGAACACGTCGCTGACCCCGGCGGCTCCGTGACCAGAATACGAGTTCATCTCGCCCCAGCGGAACCCGTCCCGGATCTTGTTCGACGTCGCGATGGTCGAAAGCTGCTGTGAAGCGCTCGCGACCCCCGGATCGATAGTCAGAAGTTGGGTTAGTGTGGGATTCGAACTCGCCGCGCCTCGGTAGTAGTGCTCGGTCACTTGCACCAGCTTGCTGGCCTCGGCTGCGGTGAAGGTGCTGGTAAAATTCAAGTCGCCGTAAACGCCGGCCCCTGCCAGGGACACGCCGGGCAACGCGGCCTGGATCGCGACGGCAAAGGTGTCCCAGCGCGGCTGGATGGTGGACACGCCACCGTAGAAGCTGATCTCGTTACCGATCTCGAAGCTGGCCAGGCTGGCACCGAGCTTGGTTGAAACGTAGGTCGCCTCGGGGACAGCAGCGGCGGGCGTCGAGGTCTTCATGTTCAGGCCATAGATGACCTTCCAGTCCGTCGCGCTCAGGAAAGCCGCCAGGGCATCGACGTCGGCGGTGCCCACGTTGGGCGTGGTGGTGCCGCCCTTGACGGGTGTGGCGCTCGCCTGCCACACGGATTTATCGACATCGTTGGCCCCGATGCGCACGACACCCGGACCAAGCAGTTTGAACATGGCAATCAGCGGCGCATTGGTGCCGGTAAAGAACCCGTCAGTCATGTGCGACTTCTCGAAGCTGAATCCTGCGAATCCTGGTCCGAGACGCCCTTTGATCGTGGCCCGGGTGACCGTGACCGTGCCATCCACCGTGGAACCAGTGAACGGGGGTGGCGTTCCGCCATCGGCCGCAAGCACGCCGGCATCGCTGCCGCCGCCCGCACCGGTTGTGCCGCCAGCGCCGGTCCCGCCCGTCGCGCCGGCAACGTCCCGTCCCGCGTCCAAGCGAACGCCGCCGCTCGCGGTCGAGTTCACGCCGCCTGCACCAGCCGCACCTCCTGTCCCGGTCGTCTGCCCGGCGTCAAAGCCAGTACCGCCACGACCGGCGGTATTTGCCCCGCCCGTCGTCATGGTCCCGCCCGTCACGGCTGCCCCGCCCGTCGCGATGGTCCCGCCCGTCACGATTGCCCCACCCGTCGCGCTCGCGCCACCTGTTCCGATGGCCCCGCCCGTGCCGATTACCCCGCCCGTGCCAAGCACACCTCCGGTTCCGAACGCACCGCCTGTGCCGATCGGAGCGGACTGTCCTCCGACACCGCCATCACCCTGTCCGACGGCCGAACCCTGGGAGCTGCAAGCGCCGATGGCGAATGGAAGTGCGGCAAGAAGCGCCACACGAGTCTGAAACGAGAATCTTGTCATCATGGTGAACATCCTTGACGAACGGGATACGGCCCGTGACTGGCGGCCATTTGCCGGTTGACAAGAGTACCAGACAGGCCACACGACCGCATCGGACGCGTCGTCTTGCCCTCCAGACCGTTGCGATCATTCAGACCAGAACCCTCCGACGATGAGATCCTACCGCCGCGCGTGCTGAAGATGGGCGACAGGCGAACGCGAGTTCTGGGCGGCTCTGGAACGTATGGGATACGATGACTGGCACCTATGAGACGACTCCATCTGATTGTACCGCTCGTCCTCTCCTGTTCTTGGCCCCTGGGGTTGCGCACGACTGACGGTAGCTCGGCAGCAATCGGCGCTGCCGATAGTGGCTCAGTGGAATCGCCTCGGAACGACGGTGGCTCGTGCGTGGCTGGGCCGCCTGAGGGCGCCAGCTTTGCATCCGTCAGCGTTAGCAAGACCTACTTCGCCTGCGGGCTGAAGACTGACGGCACCATCGCCTGCTGGGGCGACAATTGCCTTGTTGCCCATCCCCCCGCGCCAACTCCGCCAGCAGGCACGTTTGTGTCCGTCAGCACAGGTGCCGCATTCGCGTGCGGTGTGAAGACCGACGAGACCATCGCGTGCTGGGGCGGGGGCGCCAACCTCGGCCGAGCCACTCCGCTAGCCGGGACATTCACCTCCGTGGGCGTGGGTACTTTCTTCGGATGCGGCGTGAGGACCGACGGTACCATCGCCTGCTGGGGCAGCATGTCCGGGTCACCACCACCCGACGGCGGAGTCGAGATGCCCGCACCGCCCGACGGTATCTTTGCCTCGGTCAGTGCGGGTCCGCACGCCGCCTGCGGCCTGCGCACGGATGGAACAGTTGAGTGCTGGAGCCCGTTCAGCGGCCTGGCCCCATCACCCACAGGCACATTTGCCTCCATCAGCGTCGGCAATGCCTTCGCCTGTGGCGTGCGGATCGACCGTACCGTCAGCTGTTGGGGCCAGGCGGCGGGGACACCGCCCCCGGGCACGTTCACCTCCGTCAGCGCTGGTGGTTGGTCCGCGTGCGGTGTGAAGACCGACGGCACCATCGCCTGCTGGGGCACTTACTGGAACGGCCAACTCGCATGGGCCGCACCACCCGCGGGCAGATTCACGTCCGTCAGCGTGGACGATGACCAGGCATGCGCAGTGAGGACTGACGGCACCATCGCCTGCTGGGCTTTCCCCGCGCCTCCTCTGCCCTAGGGTATGAACGTGCATCGTGGAAAGCGGCCGCTCGGCGCTGGCGGGCTGATGCCGGTAGCGCTCCTCTGCGGCCGCACGCCAACGGCCGCGCTACGGCGCATTGCCACCCGCTACGAGAAGACCCCGCACAACACCCTTGCCCTCATCCATCTCGCCTGCGCCCTGCAATGGATCGATGCCCAAACATCGGACCACTGAAGCACCTGGTTGCACCGCGAACTGGAACGCGGCGTGAGCTCGGCGCGTCCGGCGGGCGGCAGGAGTGACTCCGAGGGGGCGTGAGAAGCCGTTCCGAGACTCGTCCGCGAGGCTCGGATGCCAGGCGACGACCGAGTCCATCATGGACGCGTCCGGCGCGTCCGGAGATGGACGTCCCCCGAGGAGCACTCCTGGCCGACCGCTAGCGCCGAGCGGCCGCCTAAGCCGGTGGCCGCCGTCAACAACCACCCTGCCCTTTCCGCGGCGCCTGCTTTGGGCTAGGTTCCGCGCCATGTTTCGCTCAACTCTCGTTCTTTCGCTTCTTTTTGCGGCCCTGGGCGCTTGGGGCTGTCGCGAACGCCAGGTGGTGCAGCCCCCGCCGAGCCAGCCGCCCGCATTGGCGGCCTCTGCGCCGGTTACAGTGCCGGTCGAGGTCGCACCAGCCGAGGAACCGCCGGTGGACCTGCACCGACGTTGGGAGATCACGGTCAAGGCGGGTCCGGTTGCCCGCGATGATGTCGTGGTCAGCACCTCTTTCCCGGGAACGCCGGCGGTCAAGTCCGTGCAGCTGCGCGAGTCGAGCGGTGCGCGGGTACCGTCGCAGATGCAGGGCGACGGCCAGCTGGCTTTCAGGATCAAAGCCATGAAGGCAGGCGCGCAAGCAACGTACGTGGTGCAAGAAGGCGGAGCCGCGGCGGCCCCCGGCAAGGGCGGCGGACTGGCCGTGCAGGCCGCTGATGGACTCAATCTAACGATCGACGGCAAACGCGTCCTCACCTATCGCACCCAGCGCGAGCCCAGCCAAAGCGACATCGCGCCCGAGTACTGGCGCAGCGGCTACCTTCATCCTCTGTATTCCCCGGCGGGCGTGGTGCTGACGGATGACTATCCCAAGGACAAACCCTTCGAACACGGCATCTGGTCAGGCTGGCAGAAGGTGGCGGCCGGGGACAGCCGTCCAGATTTCTGGGACAGCGGCCGCAAAAAAGGCCGCTCCACATCCGAATCGGTCGCTCCGGTCTGGGGTGGTCCCCTTCGCGTCGGATTCGGCGCGCATCAGTTCTTCACCGACATGGACCGGCAGCCAGGCGTCACCGTCTTGCGCGAAGGCTGGGCGGTCACGGCGGTTCGCGGCCGGGGACGCGCGCCGTGTTTCGTGGTGGACCTGGAATCAAAACAGGAATCCATGAAGGGTACGGTCGTCCTGCAAGAGAATCCCTTCGGCGGCATCACCATACGTGGCAACCGCGACTGGCAGGGAGCGGACAAGTCGGTCTTCTTGACCTCCGAGGGTAAGGACCGCACCCACGCCCAAGGTCAGGCGGCGCACTGGTGCTACCTGGGCGGCACCAGCGGCGGCAAGATGGCCGGCGTGGCCATCTTGGCCCACCCGCAGAATGCCGGGGCGACCGAGGCGGTCTTCATTGACCCGCAGGACCCGGTCATGGGCTTTGCCCCCACCCAGAACCGATCGCTCGAAACCCGCCCCGGACGGCCCTTTGTCCTCAAGTACCGATTCGTCGCACTCGACGGTCAGCCAGACAGCAAGCTGTTCGATCGCCTGTGGAGCGACTTCGCCAATCCGCCCCAAATCGAAATCCGACTGCTCGCCAGCAAGTAGTCTGCGTATCGCCGGCCGGGATCGTCGTGTATCCTTGTCGGCAGCCGAATGTCACCCGGACCTCCCCCGAAACCACCCCAGGGAGGCGGCCGCGCCGGATCGAGTGCGCCGACGCCAGGCTCGCCGCCTGCCCGGACGCCTTCACCAGGCACGCGAGCGGGCTCGCCAATTCCATCGGCGCCCGCAGGCCCAGGCGGCAAGCCGCCGCAGCCGGCAACCCTCGGCGGGTCGGCGCCACTGTCGGCCGCCCGTTCCAGTCCGGCGGCATCGGCTGCGGTTCGCGCCCTGGCGGCCGCGCTGAAGCTGCCCGAACCTGCTGACTTTGCGGCTTTGGGTAGCGCCAGTGCAGCGCCAACCGGTGCACCGCCCGCGCCGGCCGCTCCTGTTGTACCCGCATCCCGCAAACCGCCGACCTCCGGCGGGGATCCCGACCCCCGAGCCGGTGGCGCGCTGGCCCCTTCATCCGCGGTACGACAGCCATCGGGCAGCGAGCCGGCGCGCGGCGCGGCCCCGCCGGCACCTCGTCCCGGCGCCGCTGCCGTGCCGTCAGCCGCGGCTGTCCCGCCGAAACGTCCCGTGGCGGTGGCCACCCCTGCAGCTCCAGCAAGACCCGTGCAACCCCAGCCTCCCCGCCCCGGCGTGGGGACACCGTCCCCGGGCACGATCAAGAAACCCGCGCCGCCCGCTGGATCCGCGGGGGCACAGGCCACAGCCCCGTTGGCGGCGTCACCGCCCCCGAAGGCCAGCGCCCCGGCCCAACCCGAGCCGGCCCCTGCCCCGGCTCGACCACGGCCTCGCTTCGCCCTCGTGGCCGGAATCGTCGCGGGCACCATGCTGCTGGCCGGGGCCGCGTTCTTCCTGGTCTACCGGCCCCTGGAATCCAGGCGGGAAGACGCCAATTCGGCAACCCCGGGCGTTCGAGGCAAACGCAAGTCGGCGAGCATCGCGATCGAGTCCCACGCCGATCGGAACGCCTTGCGCGACAGCCTGCTCGTGGGCGATCGACTGATCGGGCTGGGCCGCGCCGGCAACCTGCTGGCCTTCGACCGCACCAGTTTCAACCTGGTTGGAGAACAGCAGACGCGACGGAGCTTGGTCTGCATCGGCCCGGGCGACGACAAGAGCATCTACGCGGGCCTGTCCAGCGGGGCGATCGTGCGGGTCAACCTGCCCGACCTTTCCCCCGTCCAGGTGGATGACGTTGCGGGGCGGCCTGAGTGGATCGGTCGCCGAAAGACCGGCGCCAGTCTGTTGATCGTCACCAGCAATCCACGCCGGGTTCCCTATGCGTCGACGGCCGGCAAGGGTTTCGCCTACAAGCTCAAGGATCTCGGCAACGGGCGCGAATACCCGCTCGATGCGCCGGCGCGATTCTTCCTCGACGGCAAGGACCGCCTTTGGGTCGGCAGCGATCGCGATGACCACGCCGCCAGGCTGCAGGTCATCGATCTCGACGCGGGCACTATCAAGGACATCGCGGCCCACGACGGCTGGGACGGGCTACAGGGCCTAAGCGAGTTGGACGACGGACAGATCTGGGCCTTCGGCGGCACCACGCGACCCGAGGGGCCTGCCAGTTTCATCGCCCGCGTCGACGCCAGCGGAAAGGCGATCACGCTGTGGTCCGCAAAGCCAGGGGCGGCAAAGAACCCGTCGAACGCGCCAGATTCTCCCATCGCACAGATCCTGGCCGCGCCGGGACGGCCGGGTGCCATCGTGGTGTCGGTCAACGACGTGGTCGAGGTCGACGACAAGGCCAAAGAATGGAAACCCATGGGGTCGGTGGGTCTCATGGTCCAGCACAGCGGGCGCGGCGATCTGCGCGCGGTGGGCCGGGCCCATCGTGACGGGAACCGGGTCATCCTGGCGTTGGCCAGCGGCGGGTTCCTGGAGATCACGAGCGACAGCACCCGTCGCCACCTGCTCGACGGACAGGATTCGGTCTCGGTTCCGACGGAAATTCTGCGCATGGGCGACGGCCTTGCTTTCTACGGTCAGGGCGGCCCCTTGCTCTACGCGCACGGAACCTGGCACGCCGTGCCCGAAACCGTGGCGCCGCCACGTGACCTGCTGGGCGTCAGTCGCAACGAAGGCGAGGAACGCATTTGGGCGGCCCTGGTCAGCATTCCAGTGGATGACAAGACCAACATCATCGTCGCCAAGGCCGGTCCGCCCCGGTACTACAACGGCCACTTGCACGGGCTGAAAGACACCTTCGTCACCGGCGAGTGGAAAAACGGCGTCTTCAAAGTTGCCAGCCAGGAAGACATCGCGCTTGAGCCCGACGACACCTTCGCCACCCCGGACAAGCAACTGTGGAACGTCGACAACCAGGGACTGTGGAATTTTTCGGCCGGCAAGTGGCGCATGGTAATGAGCCTGCCTTCTTCCAGCCACGGCGGTTCGACCGTGGGCGGTGCGCTTGACACGCAGGCGGGTCGGGGGCTCCCTTCGGTCAGAAGCGCGGTAGGCGAGCCGCTGCGTTTTGTCGACGGCGTCGGCCCGCCCTGGATCGGCTTGCCCTTTGCCGCATCGACCTGGGCCATGGCCCGACTTGATCTCAATGAGGCGGGCGGCGTCCCGCTGCTCAACGACGTGCCGGTCACAATCGATGGCGTGCGCGTGCAAATCCGCGACGCGATGGCGTGGGGCAAGGGCCAGCTGCTTCTCGCCACCAACCGCGGCTTGTGCCTGTTTGACTTGCGCTGGAGCAATTGCCAAGCGCTGGCCCCGAACGGCCTCGACGATGAGGTGGGCATCATCATGCGCGATCGATTGAAGCGCGTGTGGCTGGCGGGACGCGGGCTGTGGCTGCTGGAAAACGAAACCGTGGCGCGGCCGGTTCACCCTGCCGTGCCGGCCTTGGCCGAGGCGGACGTGGTGGCCATGGCCGAGGCGCCCGACGGCCGGCTGGCGCTGGGGCTGATGGGCCGCGGGGCCGTGATTCTGGACGTGCCGCCCAAGTGGGCCGCGACCGCGGCGACCGCGCAGGTTCAGCCCTGGGAAGCGCCCCGGTCCTTTGAAGGTCGCTTCACAGACCAAGCCGTGGCCTTTCGGTCCTGCAGTCCCCCCGGCGATCCCGCTGCGGCTCGCAGTCAAGAGCTGGCCTTTGCAGGATTGAAGACGCAACTGGCGAGCGCCTTGCTGCAAGCAAACCCGCGCCTGCATCTGGGCGAAGAATGCGTTCTTGACCGCCGCCCCGATGTTGGTGTGTATGGCCCCGACGCCGACAGCCTGGAAGCCCCTGTGCTGGCGATCCTGCGCAAAAGTACGCTGTGGCCAGAGCTGGGAGTCGCCAAACGCTACGGCCCGCCCGGCAGCCGGACAGTCGACGTAAAACCCTGCGCGGCCGGGGACAAGAAGTAGAGACGCGCCTACTCAACCAATTCGATGCGGTTGCTCCTCAACCGGAGAAGGCTTTCATGATGCGTAGATTTTGTTCTTTGCTGGTTGCGGCGGCCTTAGTTGCCCTCGGGTGTGGGTCCGAGGTGGGCAAAGCGTACCAGGGAGAGGTGTTGCTCGAGTTCCGAGGGTCGGTGACCTCCGACGTCCCCATCACGGACGACTCGGTGCTGGTCCTGACCTACGATACAGACGGCAGCGAACTCCTGATCGACGGGGTGATCGAGGGAGACTTCCCTTCAGCGTTCCGTTTCTCCACGACCAAGCCGCCTCCCGTGACCGAGGAGTTTGACCTCGCGGGCAACGGCGAGTTGGTCAAGGTAGCCTGGTTTGGGTTGGCCGCAGTGCCAGCGAACCACCCGGCCATCCTGCCGTCTGTGGCTCCGACCGTCGAAGTGGACTACAGCAACCCCGCCGTGATCCACGTGACTCGGACCTACTACGGGGGTACCAGTCCATTCAATCAGGACCTCAGCTGTCAGGCCACTCCCTGTCAGCTCTTGGACTCAGAAGGTGACGCGTCTGTCCTGCAGGATGAGCAAACTGTCGGGAATGCGAATTCAAGCTGGTTTCCCAATGATGCCGGTTTCTATTCGGCAAGCATTACCTGCGACGCGGATGCGGCGAACAAATGCTACCGCGATGCCTACCGCTGCGACACGTCCACTTTGGGAAAGAACGATCTTGTCTATGGGTCTGACGAAATCTTCACCTGCACGGTCAATCAAGAATCAGGCGACCCCACCTTGCCTGGGCAATCGCTTGACATGAGCGTGAAGACCAACTTCAACATCATTTGGGTTTCCCAGGACGTCAACGACCAACAGTATGGTCCGCTGAAGGCAGGCTACAACATTGTCCAAGACCAAAGCTCACTTGCGGCTTGGCTGAATAGCTGGAAGTGCGTTTTGGATCGTTCTTTGGCGGCGATGGCCAAGTACAACGCCGCCCACGGCACCCACTATCCGCCCTTCATCACTGATTCCTTGTTCGGCATTTCGCCGCCGGACCCAAGTCCGCAGGAAACTGAAGAGATCAGCGCCATTCAGGATCAGATTGAGTCCCAGTGCGCGCGCGAGGCGGGCACCGGAGTCGTGACTGATTCGATGAAGCAGAACCTGGCCATCGAGATCCTCCACACGGCCAAGCTTGCGGAGAAGTAGCTCACCAGCTCAACCCGGCCAGCAACGCGGCCCGGAGCGCCAGGGCCGCGCGCAGGCGACTGTCGGACAGTGCGCTGGATTGGTATTGGTAAAGGTGCGCTTCGAGACGCGAGTCGAGGCGCGTGTAAAGACGCCCGGTGATGGGCAGGGTCAAGCCCAAGCCAATGAAGCCGAGAGGAGACAGCGTCTGCCGCGCGGGAGCGTTGCCCGTGGTCTCGAAGCCTTGATGAACCCATCGCATCCCGAGGCCGGCCCCGACATCGAGACTCAAGCGCTGGAAATCCCAGGTGTGGTCAATGCCGGCGTCAAGCTCGACCTCGTCGGTTCGACCGTGGAGCGCATCGTTTTCGAACTGACTCGCGCAGTACCCGAGCCGACCGCTGAGGCCAAAGCTCGCGAAGTCGGCGCGGTAGCCGAGCATTCCGCCCCAGCAACTCTTGAAGTCCTTCGCGAGGCTCGCCCGGGGAGAAATCCCAAGTTGCAGGCTGCTCGAACGATCACGGACTCCGCCGCGCTTGCGCGCCAACCGCGCATACTTGACTTGTTCGAGCTCGGCGGGGTCAACCTTGCGCACCTCGCCCGCGGCCACGGCGATAGTCCCCTCTTGCAGATGGTCGACGCCCCGCCCGCGCACGAAGTAGCGTCCGGGCGGCACATTCAAGCTGCGAGCCACGTTGCGAGCTTCCACTTCCCCAACAACCGAGCCCTGCGCATTGTCCGCCATGACCAGATAGTCGACGCCCGTCGGGAAAACCAGCTCTGCTCGCTTCCCCCGTGCGCGCCCTGGCCTGGTCAGGACCAGCGAGCCCTGCCCCTTCACCTCGTACTGAAAGGTTGGGTGCTGCGTGCCCGCAAGGGTGCGGCTGGTGGCGCGTAGGGTGGACTCATAGGCGTGATGGTAAGCCTCCTCGAGTGCGACATCACCATCCCCGTTGCTGTCTGCCGCTCCGAGCAGGCCGGAAATCAACGCGTGGCTGAAGAACGACCCCTTGAGCTCGTCGGACTCTTGCGCGTCTTCATGGGCGGAAGAGGCAGTCAGCAACGCCAGGCCCTCGCCCTTGAGCTCGGAATCAGTCACGTCGAAAGGAGAGACGATGCGGGCACCTTTGACCCGGGTGAGCACGCCGGAACGACAGGCATCGACCACGAGCAGGCGAAAGGTCGCGGCAGAGCCACGCACGAGCTGGGCCAGCTCGCGAAACGGCAGCCTTGAGCCCGCCAGGTGCAGCGCCTGCGCATCGGCATGCCCAGAGTAGTAGACGAAGAGCAGCGTCTGCGTATCAGGCAAAGACTCGGCAGCACGAATGCGATCGTTGATGGAAATCAAAGTGCTACGCACGGTATTGGCGTCTTCGTTGCGAAGAACGACCATATCCGCAGGCTCAAAGCCACCCAGATCGCGCAGCACTTGGCCCAGTTTAGCGGCATCGGATTCTGCGTAGTGCAGAGGCATGTCGGGGGCTTGCCCCGGGTTACTGCCGATGAGCAGGGCAAAACGCTGCACCGAGGCCTCGGCCGTCATGGAAACGCCAGTGATCCCCGCCAGGAATGCGAGGCAGCCGAGGACTTTCGCCAGAGCTCTCACCGAGCCGTCTTCCTAATCTCCAGGGAGTCGAGCGAGCAGTTCGCTTCTGCCTCGATTGTACCGTCCCGCCCCAGCCTAGCGACAAGCGGCGCAACCTCGAACGCCTCGTCACAGAAGACGGCGACGATCTTTTCGTTCCCCAAGGTGTCGTCGAGTTCCACGCTCGAGTCGAGCAGCTCGTCGTGAGAAACGGCGAGCTTGCGGCTGCGGCCGCCCCCGGGATAGCACTCGGAGACGATTCCTCGCCCGTCTCGGCTGAGAATGGCCACGTGCTGGGGCTCTCGTGTCGTCACAGAGAAGCGCAACAGATCGCCCGGGTGAACGGTGAACCCATCGTGGCCTCGTAGCACACGCCCATCTCTTTTCACAAAGAATGCCAGTCGCGCTCCCCCTTTGAGCCGGGTCGCACTGGACACGTCGTCGCTTCTTTCTGCCCGAGGGACCACGACTAGCCAGACGACCGCGGTGGCGACCGCAAGCGCCCCGGACATCCACGCGACTGACCAGCGCGAAAAACGCTGGCGCGGGCTCGGCAGGGCGAGGCGACGTTCCGGATCAATGCCAGCGGGGAGCGGGTGGCGCTGCAAGAAATCCTCGGCGGCAGCTCGCAACTCTTGGTCACGCTGCTGGCACCGCGCACAATCCTTCACGTGGGCTTCCACGGCGCGGGATTCCGCGGGCTCGAGCTCTTCGGCGTGCCACCGATCGAAACGCAGGTCTGACACGCACGCTGACGGCAGGTCCTTTCTTGTGACCATCACGACGAAGCCTCCTTCGTTTCTTCCCATCCCTGCACACGAGTCAAAAGATCCCCGACATGGCGGCGCGAGCACTCGAGCAGCTCCGCGATCTCGGCGTGGGTCAAGCCGTCGACCAGGTAGTAAATCGCGGCCTGGGCAAGATCCGGGGGCATGGACTGCAGTGCCCGCTGAACCATCAGCTGCTGCTCAAGGTCAGGACCGTGCGCCTCAGGGCCATCAGCCCCTTCAATCCGCTCGCGACGCAGTCGCTGGCGGTTCCGTTCGTTGCGGAGGCGGCTCAAACAGGCGTTGGTGGTCATGCGATACAAGAAGGTGGTCAGGGAACTGTGTCCCCCGAATTGCTCCGGACGTTCAAGCAGCGAAAGAAAAATATCCTGCGTCACTTCGCGCGCGTCACTTTCGCTGCCCAGGATTTGCCGCGCGCGACGAAATACCGTTGGGGCACAACGTTGGTAGATCAGCGCCAGCTTGGAATTGTTCCGCATCTTTGTGCTTGGGGGCAGGGATCTCCAATATCCGATGGCGCTCCTGTTGCCAAGCTACAGAGTTGCTGACGCCTTGTGCGCCATCACTGCGAGTTAGGTGCGTGGGCCGGCGGTTCTGGGCAAAATTTGTTCGGGGGCCTACGACGACGCCACAAGAAGGCGGCGCCAAGCAAGATGAGGGGTAGTCCGGGCGTCTCGCTCGCTGTTTGTCCCAAATTGCAGGCGCACCCCTTGTGGCCCAGCCCCATCGTGCCGCTGGCGTCGGGCGGGGAGGAATCCCGGCTGCCATCGGCGTGGGCAGCGTCGGGGGGGAAGGAATCTCCTCCGGCATCGGGGCTACCATTCGCGCCGCCCATCCCACTGTCTCCACCTGCGCCGCTGCCTGGGCTGCTGTCCGCGCCGCCCGAAGCCTGGCCACCGGAACCACTTGCGCCCACGCTGGTGCTGCCGGCAGTGCCGCTGCCGCCAACGCCGCTTTCCCCTCCCCGTCCGCCCGCTCCACCCGACACTGTGCCACCGGCTCTACCCGTCACTGTGCCGCCGAACCCGGTTGCGCCGCCCGCGGCCGTCCCACCAAACCCACTCGCGCCGCCCCGTCCACTCGTTCCACCCGCGCCGGTTCCGCCAGTACCGCTTCTGCCGCCAGTGCCGCTGGGAGCGCACGAGGGGCCGTTGACACACATCCCGTTGCCATCACAGCTCTGGCAGCTGTTCCCGCAGGGCGTTCCGGCCCTCGGATAGTCACAGGCGCCAGCGCCGTTGCAAGTCGCGCGGCAAACGCCGAGGCCGAAAGTACACTCTGTCTCTGGATCGCTGCCCTGGGCGTAGGCAGAGCACTTGCCAGCGCGACCGGCCTGATTGCAAGACACACAGGTGCCATCGCATGCGTCCTCGCAACAGACGCCATCCACGCAGAAACCCGAGGCGCAAGTGCTCGCGCTGGAACAGGCCGTGCCGTTCTTTGTCTTGCAACTGCCGCTGCTGTCGCACGCCTGGCCAGGGCAGCTCCCAGGAACTTCGGTACCGGCAGCCGCCACGGTGCATGTGCCTTCGTGGCCAACAACCGCGCATGACTGGCAAGTCCCAGAACAGACCGCGCTTGAGCAGCAGACGCCGTCCACGCAGAAGCCCGAGGCGCAGGTCTTCGCCGTGGCAGCGGTGCAGCCCTCGCCATTGCCGAGATTCGTAACTTTGTACTCCCAGGTCTCGGTCACGTCCGTACTGCCCTCCGCGGGCGTGCAGAACAGCACCATCACGCCACGCTTGCTGTCGAAGGCCATGGGCCAATAGTCCCCGCAGGGTGTGTCGCCGGAAAAAGTACGCAGGTACCAAGTCGGCCCCTTGGGATCCAGCTCCCAAGTGTCTAGGGCCATCTGATCCGCCGCGAGCAGCACTTGCCGACGACGTAGGCTGTCGTAGGCCACGCCTCCGGCCACGCCGAAACCGTAGCTGAGATTGATGATGTCCCCGCTGTCGCGGAATGCCCATCCGGCCGAAACCGGATCCCATTCCCAGAACACGCTGTTGCTGGTGGTGCCTTGCCACTGACTCTGGCCCGCAAAGACGAACAACTTCTGGCGAGCGTCGTCGAATGTCACAGACATAGTGGCATCGCTGGAGTTCGTCTTGGGGTCGTAGAAATTCGGTACGACCGAGCCTGGGGCGGGTGTGCGGTTGGTCCAGGTCGTGGTCGCGCCATCCCACTCCCAGACCGCGGTGCTGCCGTTGCTAGCTGCCATGCCGAAGAGCAGCAGCTTGCCGCGGCCCGAATCGGTCACCATCTGCGGGGGCCAAAGGCCATTCTGGTTTAAATAGTCCGGGCTCGTCGCGGGAAAGAGCTGGGTCCACTTGCGTGTGCTGCTCTGCCATTCCCAGGTGTCGTGAAAGCACTCGGTTGTGTCGCTAACGGACAACGCCGACGAACAGCCGGCGAAAATGACGAGTGACTTGCGATAGGGATCGTAGGCGATCGCCGCGCTCGCGCGCGCCGGGGGGCGCACATCCGCCTGGATCTCGGTCCAGGAAGTCCCGTCCCACTCCCACAGGTCGTCGAAAACGGCGGAAGTGTTGTCGAGAAGCGCGGAAGTGTCGAGGCGCTGACCGCCAAATACGTAGGTCTTGCCGGTGGCCGGACAGAAGGCGATGGAGTGACCCGCGCGCAGGCTCGGACCGTTTTGTATCACTGAGCGGTTGGTGAAAGTCGCCGAAGCCGGATCCAATTCCCATAGCTCCTTGGAGGCCACCTCTTCACCAGACGCCTGGTCGAGCGTGAGTCCCGCCAGCAAATCAAGACGGTTCTGCGCGGTGACCAGTGAGGCGTACATGCGCGCTGCGGGCAGGTTGGGTTCGCTGCCGTCGAATCGCTGTGTCCAGGTCGCGCTGTTCGGATCCCAATCCCAGAGATCAGCCAGTTCGAGGTTGGTGTCGAGGTCCTTGCCTCCGGCGAGCACGGCCATGCCGCGGCCGGAGTCGTAGGCCAGGACGTGACCCCAACGCGCAGTCGGTTGCGTCCCTTTGCTTGTTCGCAAAGTCCAGTTCGACTTCGATGGATCCCATTCCCACACGTCGTTTTGGGGGACTCCATCCACATCAGCCTGCGGCTTCTGCATGCCGCCGAATAGGACCGCGCGGTTGCGCTTGCTGTCCCAGATCAGCGCCGAGTCATAGCGCGCACCGGGTGCGCTGGTCGGTTTGAGCTGGGTCCACGCACCTGTTCCCGCATCCCATTCCCAGGTGTCGCCAAATGCGGGCGAGACGCTGGTCAAATACGAACTCGAACGATCGGTAAGACCACCGCCGAAGAGCAGCACCTTGCCCGTGGATTTTTCGAACACCATGCTGTGCTGACTGCGGGCGCTTGGCCCCACCGAGGTTGTACGGTTGGTGAAGGCGCCCGTTCCCGGATCCCATTCCCACGTGTCCGCGAGGTCGTAGCCGGAGTTTGCGCATCCACCGAAGATCACGAACTTGTTGCGAGTCGAATCGAAGACCATGCCGGCACCGGCGCGCGCGACCGGCTTGCTGCCGACCAACGTGCGCTGGGTCCACGCGCCCGCCGCCGGATCCCACTCCCACAGTTCCTGAAGCGCCGTCGCATAGGTGCCACCCCAGCCGCCAAACACGACCAGCACGTTGCGGGTCTCGTCAAAGACGGCCGACTGCAGATAGCGCGGAGTGGGGGTCAGTGGGACCGGGGCCGAGACGCGAGTCCATGTGGCGATTTCGGACGCGGGCACAGTGCCCAGGGCCACATGGGAGGACTCAAGGCGCGGAGGGTTGCCCGGATTGGGCGCTGAACAGGAGGCCAGCAGGAGCAAGAAAGACAGGGCACTCGCTTGCGCTGGACGCCGACGCCCTCGCCGCCACAGGAAGGCGATGCCCAACAAGACGAAGGGCAACTCTGACGTGCTTCGATCGGTTTGCCCCAGATCGCAGCTGCAGCCCGAGCGACCCGGTTTGGGATTGGCGCGCGCGTCGGGCACCATTGCATCTATTCCAACATCAGGAATGCCCGCGTCGGGCGCCATCGCATCTCTTCCAACATCGGGACTACTCGCGTCGGGCACCATGGCATCTCTTCCGCCATCGGGGCTGCCGCCGACCCCGCCGCTTCCACCTGCACCGACGACGATCGTCCCGCCGGTGCCTGCGGCAGCATCGATTCCACTACGTCCGGCAGTGCCACCCGCGCCGCCAACACCGCCCGCGGTGGTGCCGCCACTGCCGCCCGTACCACCGCTGCCCGCGCCGCCCGCGCCGGTGCCGCAGGGAGAAGGATCGGGGACAGAGCACTTGCCGGCGCTGTCACACGTTGCACAGAATCCGCAGGACGTTCCAACCGGCGGAGCGTCGCAGGTGCCTGCGCCGTTGCAGGTCAAGCGGCAGGGATCGCTGCCTGTCCCGCATTCGCTCTCTGGGTCGCTGCCTGCGGCGTAGGCAGAGCACTTGCCCGCCCGACCGGCTTGGTTGCAAGACGCGCAGGTGTCAGTGCACGCGTTCTCGCAACACACGCCATCCACGCAGAACCCAGAAGCGCAGACGGTTGCGCTGGAACATGTCGTGCCGTTCTTGCTCTTGCATACACCGCTGCCATCGCAGGCCTGTCCACTGGCGCAGCTACCGGGAACTTCGGTGCCCGCGGCCACGGGCGAGCAGGTACCTTCGTGGCTGTCCACCGCGCAGGATTGGCAAGCGCCGGAACAGGACGCGGTCCCGCAGCACACGCCGTCCACGCAGAAACCAGAAGCGCATGTCGAAGCTGTGGCGGAAGTGCACCCCTCGCCATTGCCGAGATTGGTGACTTTGTACTCCCAGGTCTCGCTGGTGTACATGGTGCCGTCAATCGTTCCACCGAACACCACCATCACCCCGCGCTGGCTATCGAACGTCGCGGCCGGCCGCCCGGGGAACTGGTTTGTGCTCGCGGGGAGGTTGCGCGCGTACCAGGTTGGGCCTTTGGTACTAATCTCCCAGACGACGCTGGGCGAGAACGAATTCGGCGTTTCCTCGACCACGGGCACAACCGCCCGTCGCCGGAGGCTGTCATAGACCACATGAGCGTCGCTGGTGTAGCCGTCGAAATGAAGGACGTCGCCACTGTCGCGCTTCACCCAGCCGGCCGAAACTGGATCCCACTCCCAAAGCGCGACATTGTCGCTGGGACTCGTCCCCGTGTCGAGGACGAGAACCTTCTGGCGAGCATCGTCGAAGGCCAGCAGCGATTCAAACGAGGCATATTCAGGCGGCGTGAGGCTGAACGAGACAGGTGTACGGTTGGTCCAGGTCAACTTGCCGCCGTCCCATTCCCAGACGGCGTTGCTGATGGTCTTGGGCGTCCTCGGGGTTCCGGGGGTCGGATAGGTGGCGTCACGGGTGAGCAGGTAGCCGCCGAAGAGCAGCACCTTGGCGCGGCCAGAGTCGGTGACCATCCTGGCGCTGTCGCGTGGCTCGGGACTCGCCGTGGGTTGAAGCTGGCTCCACTTGCGCGTGCTGGGGTTCCATTCCCAGGTATCGCCCAGCACCAGCTCTTCGCCAATCCCGACGGGTGAGTTGTTTACGCCGCCGAACAGGATGAGAGATTTGCGCAAGGGATCGTAGGCCATGGCCGCACCCGAGCGGCCCGAAGGACGTACGTCGGTCTGGACCTGGGACCAAGACGTGCCGTCCCACTCCCACAGGTCATCGAAGAGGATGTTCTCTTCGGGGTTGTCCGACATGCCTCCGAACATATACGTCTTGCCCGTGGCGGGGCAGAAGGCCATGGCGTACGACGTACGCGGCGGAGGCCATTTTCCAAGTGTTGGCGTGCGGTCGGTGAGGATCGCCGCAACTGGATCCAATTCCCAGATCTCCCCGTCCCGCGAAACCTCGGGCCAGGACAAGCCCCCCACCAGATCGAGGCGGCCTTGCGCAGTGTCGGTGACCAGCGAGGCGTATAGTCGCGCCGTAGGCAGGTTTGCTTCGCTACCGGTGAGGCGCTCGCTCCACGCCCCTGTGTTCGGATCCCATTGCCAAACATCGGCCAATCCAAAAGTGCTGTCGATGTCCCAGCCGCCCACCAGCACGACCATGCCCGAAGCAGGGTCGTACGCCATGGCGTGGCCGAAGCGCGGGGTCGGCTTGTCCCCCGTGATCGTGCGATCGGTCCAGGTCTGCGTCGCCGGATCCCATTCCCATGTGTCTTGCTTGGGAATGCCCGGCAGGCCGACCTGCGACTTCTCCATGCCGCCGAACAAGACCGCCCGGTTGCGTTTGCTGTCCCAACCCAACGCACAGCCGTAGCGGGCGCTGGGCGCGGCCTTGGGCTGAATTTGGGTCCACGTGCCGGCCGCGGGATCCCACTCCCAGGTGTCGCCCAGCCCGACGGGGACGTCGTCTCCAAGACTGTTTTCGGCCTCGATGCTGAGGTTTGATGCACCTCCGAAGAGCAGCAGCTTGCCGGTGGACTTTTCGAACACCATGCTGTGCTGGCTGCGGGCGACCGGCCCCTTGCCCGAGCGGGCGGACATGGCCGCTTCCGGGATCCCACTCCCAAAGCTCGGCCGAGTCGGTGTAGACCGGGTTGTATTCCGTGCCTGCACCGGGCACGACGACACGCCCGCCAAATATCTCGAATTTATTGTGGGCCGAATCAAAGACCATGCTCGCGGCCTTGCGCGCGCTCGGGTCGCTGCCGGCGGGAGTGCGGTTGGTCCACGTGCCCGCCGCCGGATTCCACTCCCACAGTTCCCGGTCGTCCCACTGGTAACCCTGGCCGCCGAACATGACCAGGACGTTGCGGGTCTCGTCAAAGGCGGCCGACTGCAGGTAGCGCGCGTCGGGGACCGTAGGAGGGCCGAGGCGCGTCCAGGTGGCCTTCTCGGTCGCCGGCACAGTGCCCAAGGCTGCGCGAGTGGACTCGACGCGAGGGCGCTTTCCCGGATCGCGGTCGCAGCCAGTCGAAAGCAGGAGCAGAACAGGCACGACATTTTTTCGTAGTTGCATCAAGCATTAGGCGCGCGGGCTCGTGGTTCTGGGCAAGGGTTGCAGCAAGAATTGCTCGCGCTGTTGCAGGCCGTGACCGTCAGACCAGAAATCGAATGAGCGCCGCGACGCCGCGCCTATCGACGACGACGACGCCACAAAATGGCGGCGCCAAGCAAAACGAAGGGTAGTCGCGGCGTACTGGCGCCGGTTTGTCCCAAATTGCAGCTGCACCCCTTGTGGCCCAGTCCCAACGTTCCGCTGGCGTCGAGCGGGAGGAATCCCGGCTGCCATCGTCGCGGGCAGCGTCAGAAGGGAAAGAATGTCTTCCGGCATCGGGGCCACCACTCGCGCCGCCCGTCCCACTGTCTGCACCTGCGCCGCCTTCTGGGCTACTGCTGGTGCCGCCCGCGCCGCCCGAAGCCTGGCCACCGAAACCACCTGTGCCGACGCTGGTGCTGCCAGCAGTGCCGCTGCCGCCAACGCCGCTTTCCCCGCCCCGTCGGCCCGCTCCACCCGACACTGTGCCACCCGCGCCACCCGTCACTGTGCCGCCGAACCCAGTTGCGTCGCCTTTGCGTATGCCGCTGCCTGCTGCGGCTGCGCAGAAATACCGCCAACAGGATCCCCAGGCTGCACCAGTCGCCGTCGGACAAAGTCTCGCCGGTGCGCTTGTAGCGCTCGCTGGGACGTTATGTCATTGCGGGTTCGTCGCGTCTGGGGGTAGGCTGCAGGGCAGACAGCAGCGGAACAGCAACAGTCCACGTCAGCCGCACCTCCTAAACGCCAGCCTTCCAATGCCCCCCGATATGCCGCCCTACGAGTCCGCCGAAGGCTCCTCGCGTGAAGGAGCTCGCGCTCATGGAGGATCTTGTCCCCCTTCTCAAGAAACGCGCCACTGGCCGCGACATCTCGGGATTGAGCGCCTATGAGCAATAAGCCGAAACGAAATAGCATCGCGGTGAAGGGCACCGACGTAGCCGTGCTCTCCCATGATCGGCAGGACTACATCAGCCTCACCGACATCGCCCGCTACAAGGACGCCGAACGCACCGACTACCTCATCGCGAACTGGATGCGCAATCGCAACACCATCGAGTTCCTCGGCGTCTGGGAACAGCTGAACAACCCTGGTTTTAATCCCATCGAATTCGATGGGATTAGAAAGCAGGCGGGGCTGAACAGCTTCATCCTTACCGCCAAGCGTTGGATTGATGCGACCCGCGCCACGGGGCTTATTTCCCGTGCTGGCCGCTACGGCGGTACCTACGCCCATAAGGATATCGCCCTCGAGTTTGCCTCCTGGATCTCCGTCGAATTCAAGCTGTACCTCATCAAAGAGTTTCAGCGCCTCAAGGACGAGGAAAACGACCGCCTGAAGCTGGGCTGGAACCTCCAGCGCACCCTGGCCAAGATCAACTACCGCATCCACACCGACGCCATCAAAGAGGCCCTTGTCCCGCCCGTCGTCACCAAGGCCCAGGCCAGCCTTGTTTATGCCAGCGAGGCCGACCTGCTCAACGTCGCGCTCTTCGGCCAGACCGCCAAGCAGTGGCGCGACGCCCATCCCGAAGCCGAGGGCAACGTCCGCGACCACGCCCCCCTCGAGCAGCTCGTCGTCCTCACCAACCTCGAAAGCCTCAACGCCGTGCTCATTCGCCAGGGCCTTCCGCCGTCGGAACGCCTGCTCAAGCTCAACGAAATCGCCATCACCCAGATGCGCACCCTGCTGTCCGATCCCAACGTCAAGCGGCTGAAGTGAGCCGATTCGGCAGGCGCCGACAATGCGGGCACCGGCGAATGCCGCGAGATCGATATCAGGAACAGTTCTGCCAGCTCGCCGGCACGGTCACGCAACCGCTGGGCGCCAGCGCGGTAGGCGTCGACAAAGGCGCGGGTCCAATCTCACCAGCGCATTCGTCGACGAATCTGAACTTGAGGTTCTCTGGCCCCAAGGCGAGACCATGCTCAGCCCTCAATCCGCAGCTAGCGAGGGCGTGGCCCCCTGTGCGCTGTCCGTCCCGCAGCCCCCAACGCCGGCGCCGCAGCGAGAAAGCGACGCCCAGCAGGACGAAGGGGAGGCCAGGCGTGCCACTCGCCCTCTGGCCTAGATCGCAGCTGCACCCCTTGTGGCCCAGCCCCATCGTGCCGCTGGCGTCGGGCGGGGAGGAATCCCGGCTGCCATCGACGCGGGCAGCGTCGGAGGGGAAGGAATCCCTTCCGGCATCGGGGCTACCACTCGCGCCGCCCGTCCCACTGTCTGCACCTGCGCCGCCGCCTGGGCTTCTGCTGGTGCCGCCCGTGCCGCCCGAAGCCCGGCCACCGGAATCACCTGCGCCCACGCTGGTGCTGCCAGCAGAGCCGCTGCCGCCAACGCCGCCTTGCCCTCCCCGTCCGCTCGCTCCACCCGTCACTGTGCCACCCGCTCCACCCGTCACTGTACCGCCGAACCCAGTTGCGCCGCCCGCAGCCGTCCCACCAAACCCAGTCGCGCCGCCCCGTCCACTCGCTCCACCCGCGCCGGTTCCGCCGAAGCCACTGGCACCGCCGCTGCCGCCGCTGCCGGCGGTGGCGCAGGTAGAAGGATCGGGGTTGTCGCCACACATCCCGTCGCCATCACAAACCTGACAGTTGGTCCCGCAAAGCGTTCCGGCTTTGGGAAAATCACAATAGCCCGCGCCGTTGCAGGTCGCGTGGCAAGCACCGAGGCCAAAAACGCATTCGTTCTGGGGATCGCTGCCCGCGGCGTAGGCAGAGCACTTGCCAGCGCGCCCGGCCTGATTGCAAGACACACAGGTGCCATCGCACTTGCTCTCGCAGCACACGCTATCCACGCAGTAGCCAGAGGCGCAGGCACTGGCACTCGAACAAGCCGTGCCGTTCTTCGCGCTGCAACTGCCGCTGCTGGCACACGCCTGTCCGGGGCAGCTTCCGGTGACTTCGGTACCCCCAGCCACCAGGGTGCAGGTGCCTTCGTGACCAAAAGCGCTGCATGACTGGCAAGTCCCGGAACAGGCCGCGCTTGCGCAGCAGACGCCGTCGACGCAGAAACCTGAGGCACAAGTCGTCGCCGTGGCGGCGGTGCACCCCTCACCATTGCCGAGATTCGTGACTTTGTACTCCCAGGTTTCGGTCTGGTCCGAACCGTATGGGCCCGCGCCGAAGAGCACCATTACGCCGCGCTGGCTGTCAAAGGCTATGGCCGGATCGCTGACCAAATTGGGAAATGCGACCGTGTCGCGCACGTACCAGGTTGGCGTCTTGGTGTCCAGCTCCCAGGTCTTCCAGGCGATCGGGTTGCCCGCTGCATCGGTTATCGGGTTGCCATCTCCATCTATCGCAAGCGTGGGCACAACGTGCCGGCGGCGAAGACTGTCGTAGGCCACGACCGGGAACCCGTAGGTCCATTGATCCTTGGCAAAATCGACGAGGTCGCCACTGTCGCGCAACGCCCACCCAGCCGACAGGGGATCCCACTCCCAGAAAACGCTGTTGCTGGTGGTGCCTTGCCAGCTGGCCTGGCCGGCGAAGAGGAACATCTTCTGGCGGCCGTCGTCGAAGGTCACCAGCCCGGCCTCGGTCCCGATGGGCGTGACTGAGCCGGGAACCGGTGTTCGGTTGGTCCAGCTCGTGGTCGCGCCATCCCACTCCCAGACCGGGTTGCCGCTGCAGCCCACTCCGCCGAATAGCAGCAGCTTGGCGCGGCCCGAATCGGTCACCATCGCCATGTTGGGCGCGGTCATGCAATCGGGGCTCGACTGTGGCAAAAGCTGGGTCCACTTGCGTGTGCTGCTCTGCCATTCCCAGGTGTCGTGGAGCGGAGAATAGAGGTCGTCATCGCCGCCGAATACGATGAGAGACTTGCGATACGGGTCGTAGGCCATGACCGCGTTCGTACGGGCTGGGGGGCGCACATCGGCCGCGACCTGGGACCAGGAACTCCCGTCCCACTCCCACAGGTCGGCTAGAAACGAGTAATCGAAGTCCGCACCGCCAAAAACGTACGTCTTGCCAGTGGCGGGACAGAAGGCGATGGCGGGAGACGTACGATAGCCCGGTGGTTTCTGCGGCGCTGTGCGCTTGCTGAACGTCGCCGAGGCGGGATCCAATTCCCACAACTCCTTGGAGGGCGTCACCTGGTTTTGCTTGGATCCCGCACCGTAATACTCCGGGAGGAAGGTGGAGCCTGCCAGCAGATAAAGGTGGTCTTGCCCAGGGTTGGTGACCATTGAGGCATAAATGCGCCCCGCGGGCAGATTGGCTTCGCTGCCAGTCAGTCGTTGCGTCCACGCGCTGGTGGTCGGATTCCAATCCCACAGGTCAGCCAAGCCGAGGTGGGTTTGCAAGTCCTTGCCACCCGTGAGCACGGCCATGCCGCGGCCCGGGTCGTACGCCATGGCGTGACCCCAGCGCGCAGTCGGTTGCGGCCCACTGGTTGTTTGCAGCGTCCAGACCGACTTCGCCGGATCCCATTCCCAGACGTCCTGCTGGGGAACGCCGTTCGCATTGGCCTGCGGCTTTTGCACTCCGCCAAACAAGATGGCGCGGTTGCGCTTGCTGTCCCATACCAGGGCCGAGTCAAATCGCGCACTGGGCGCAGTGGTTGGCGCCAGTTGGGTCCACACCGCCGTGGTGGCATCCCATTCCCAGGTGTCGCCAAATGCGATTGCGATGGCGGTTCCATCGAACACTGTCCAACGGTCTGTGGGATCGCTGTAGTCGTGACCTTCGGGCCAAATGGCGGAGCCTATGTCGCCACGGCCGCCCCCGAAGAGCAGCACCTTGCCGGTGGATTTTTCAAACACCATGCTGTGCCGACCGCGGGCGCTCGGGCCTGTCCCAGCGGTGCGATTGGTCCACGCGCCGGTCGCGGGATCCCATTCCCAAGTGTCCTCGAGATCGTAGTCGGTCGAACGTCCACCGAACAGGACGAACTTGTTGCGAGTCGAATCAAAGACCATGCTCGCGCCCGAACGCTGGGTCGGTTTGTTGCCGGTAGGGCTGCGATCAGTCCACGCGCTGGTCGCAGGATTCCACTCCCAGGGATCCTTGGACGTCCAATCGCCGCCGCCGAACACGACCAGCACATTGCGACTTTCGTCGAAGGCGGCCGACTGCAGATTGCGCGTGTCAAGCGCCGGCGGGACCGGGGCCGAGAGCTTTGTCCATGTGCCTTTCTCCGATGCGGGCACAGTGCCGAGTGCCCGATGGGAAGATTCGAGGCGCGGACTGCGGCCCGGATTGGACGGCGAGCAGGAGGCCAGCAGGAGCAGAGCAGACAGAGCGCTGGTCCGCAGTCGACGCCGTCGTTGCAACCACCCTATGAACACCGCGCCCAGCAGGACAAACGGTGTGCCCGGTGTGCTGCGCCCGCTCTGGCCCAGATCGCAGGAGCACCCCTTATGGCCGAGCACCGTCGTGCTGCCCGTGTCCGATGCGATCGTGTCCCCTCCGCCAGCGGAACTACTGTCGGACACCGTTGCATCTCGTACGCGGTCGGGGCTGTCCGCGTCCGACACCAATACGTCTCTGTCGCTACCGGGACTGTTGGTGTCGGGCGCTATTGCATCTCTTCCGCCATCGGGACTGCTGGCGTCGGGAGCACCTGCATCCCTTCCGCCATCGGGACTGCTGCTGGCGCCACCCGTGCCACTGCTTCCACCTGCGCCGCCGACGCCGCCCGCACCACCATTTCCGCCACGTCCGCCGGTGCTAGGGCCCCCTGTGCCACCACTGCCACCCCCGCCGCAAGGATTGGGATCCGGGGTGAAACACGTGCCGACCCCGTCACAGGTTGCACAGAATCCGCAGGGCGTTCCCGATGGCGGAGCATCGCAGGCGCCTGCACCGTTGCAAGTGAAGCGGCATAGGCCACTGTCCGCGCCGCATTCGCCTTCTGGATCGCTGCCTGCAGTGTAGTCAGAACACTTGCCGGCCCGCCCAGCCTGGTTGCAGGACACGCAGGTGCCATCGCATGCACTCTCGCAACACACCCCATCCGCACAAAAGCCAGTCGCGCAAACGGAGCCACTGGAACAAGTCGTGCCGTTCTTGCTCTTGCAGGCGCCCTTGCCATCGCACGCCTGTCCGCCCGCGCAGCTACCGGCGACCTCCGTGCCCGCAGCCGCGGATGTGCAGGAGCCTTCGTGGCCGGGTACCGCGCAAGATTGGCACGAACCCGAACAAGACGCCTTTGCACAGCACACGCCGTCCACGCAGAAACCCGAGGCGCAGATCGACGCCGTGACGGCCGTACATCCCTCGCCGTTGCCGAGATTGGTGACTTTGTACTCCCAGGTGTCGCTGGTCAGTACGTCAATTCCGCCGCCGAAAGACACCACGACGCCGCGCTGGCTGTCAAACGCCATGGTCGGTTGTGCGTCGAGCGTGCGGGGGCCGGTGGCGAGCGTGCGCAGATACCAAGTCGGACCCTTGCTGTCCAGCTCCCAGGCTTGGCTGCTCCGGCCAGCCACCAGCACGGAGGGCAGAACCTGCCGTCGGCGCAAGCTATCGTAGACCACAGGATCGTCGTAGGCGTAATCGACGATCTCGTCACCGGATTGAGGCGTCCAGCCAGCCGAAACAGGATCCCATTCCCAGAAGACGACCCCGTCGCCGGTCAAGTTGCCATCGTAGAAAAACATCTTCTGCCGACCCTCGTCGAAGGTCAGGTCGGGGTAACTGCGCCCGCGTGGCGCGAGGGAGAGAGAGACCGCTGTGCGGTTGGTCCAGGTCGTCTTGCCGCCATCCCATTCCCAGACGACGTTGTTCTCTGGATCCTGGGTCCTGGGGGTTCCGGGGGTCGGGTAAAGCGAGTCGCGGGTTTGTCTGTCGCCGCCGAAGAGCAGCAGCTTGGCGCGCCCAGAATCGGTGACCATGCCCGCTCCGTTGCGCGGCTCGGGGCTGGACGCAGGTTGAAGCTGGGTCCACTTGCGGGTGCCGGGGTTCCATTCCCAGGTGTCACCCAGAATCACTGTCGGCGTGAGCGGCGTCGTCCCGGGATACGCGCCGCCGTATAGGATGAGGGACTTGCGGGCCGGATCGTAGGCCATCGCCGCACTCATCCGGGCGGTGGGCCGTCCGTCGCTTTGGACCTCGGACCAAGCGGTGCCATCCCATTCCCACAAGTCATCAAGCAAGGTGGGGTTCAACTCCAACTCGAAGCCAAGATAGTTGTTGTGGTAGTCCGCACCTCCGAACATGTACATCTTGCCCGTGGTCGGGCAGAAGGCCATGGCGGGGTTCGCGCGCGGAATGGGCCATGCCTTGGGCAAAGTGGGCGTGCGGTTGGTGAAGGTCGCCGAAACGGGTTCCCATTCCCAGGCCTCGCCGTCAGGCGCGTTGATGACCGAGGCGGACGCCACCTGGGCAGGGCTGAGGCCCTCCACCAGATCGAGGCGGCCGCGCGCGGTGTCGGTGATGAGCGAGGCGTAGTAGTGCGGCGTCGGGAAAGTGACTCCCATGCCGGCTTCGCTGCCGGTGAGGCGCTCCGTCCATGCCCCTGAGCCCGGATCCCATTCCCAAACATCGGCCAGGGCTCCGGTGAATCCGATCTCCCAGCCGCCCATAAGCACGACCACACCGCGGCCCGGATCGTAGGCCATGGCATGGCCGTAGCGCGGGCTGGGCTTGTTGCCCGAGATCGTACGATTGGTCCACTCCTGGGTGGCCGGATCCCATTCCCAGGTGTCCTGTTTGACAACGCCGGACAGGCCGTCCAATGGCGTCTCAATGCCGCCGAACAGGACCGCGCGGTTGCGTTTGCTGTCCCAGACCAGCGCCAGGCCGTAGCGGGCGCTGGGCGCGCTCTTGGGCTGAAGTTGGGTCCACTTGCCGGATGCAGGATCCCACTCCCAGGTGTCGCCCAGCCCGGCCGCAAGCGTGGTGGCCTCAAAGGAATTCTGCGGGGTGGTGTCACTTGTGCCGCCGCCGAAGAGCAGCACCTTTCCCGAGGATTTTTCGAAAACCATTCCCTGCTGGCTGCGACCGACCGGCCCCTTGTCGGAACCGGTGCGGTTAGCGAAGGTGCCCTTCGCGGGATCCCATTCCCAGATCTCGGCGTAGTCGGTGTAGGGGAGAAAAGGGTACGTCCCCCCATCGGGCTCGACGACACGCCCGCCGAAGATGACGAACTTGTTGCGGATCGAATCAAAGACCATGCTCGCGCCCCCGCGCGGGCTCGGACTGCCACTGGCTGGGGTGCGGTCGGTCCACGCACCGGTCGCGGAATCCCATTCCCACAGTTCCCCAAGCTCCGTGATCGGTCGGCTGTTGACGGCCGATTCCTCCAGGCCACCGAACATGACCAGAACCTTGCGGGTCTCGTCAAAGGCGGCCGCCTGCAGGTAGCGCTGGTCTGGGGCCGCAGGCGGGCCGAGGCGCGTCCAGGTGGCTTTCTCGGTCGCGGGCACAGTGCCCAAGGCTGCACGAGAGGACTCGACGCGAGGGCGCTTCCCCGGATCGCGGTCGCAGCCAGTCGAAAGCAGGAGCAGAACAGGCACGAGACTTCTTCGTAGTTGCATCAAGCATTAGGCGCGTGGGCTCGTGGTTCTGGGCAAACTTGCCGCAAGAATTGCGGGGCCGGTTGCAGTCGTGGACTTAGTCGTGGCCGGAGTTACGACCACGACGCTCTGTGGCTATCGCGGAACTAGGGTTGCAGCTCGGCTATCTCTTGCTCCAGGGCTTCCCATTCGGCCAGCAGGGTCTCGATGCGCGGGCCGAGGCTCGCTTGCTCCTGTTCGAGCGCAGCGACTTCGTCCTTGCTGGTTCGTTCAAAGAAACCTTCACTGCAATACAAGTCCGTGATGGCCTGTTTGCGGCTTTCCGCGGCTTCAATCTCGGCTAGCACTTGGTCACGGCGCTTTGGCAATTGCAGCAGTCGGTTGCGCCGCCGCTTCTTGTCTTCCCAGTCAATGACATTGGGTGAAGCGGGAGCAGCCGTTTCCTGGCGTGCGGCCCGCGCCTTCTGCACCACCGCATCTGCGTCCAGGTGATCATCACCGCAACGGGCGAGGTATTCCGTGTAGCTACCGGGAAAATCGCGCGGGCCAGCCGGGGTGATTTCCACAATGCGCGTCGCCACCTCGGAGACAAACCAGCGGTCGTGCGACACAAACAGGACCGTGCCGGGATAATTTTTCAGGCTTTCAGTGAGCGCGGCAATGGCCTCAAGATCCAGGTGGTTGGTCGGCTCGTCGAGCAACAGGACATTCGGCCGCTGCACAATGAGGAGAGCAAAGATGAGCCGCGCCGCCTCGCCACCCGAGAGTCGCCCCACCTTCTTGTCCACGTCGTCGCCCGAAAACAACACACGGCCGAGCTGACCGCGCACAAAGGTCGGGTTCGCGCCAGGGCAGGCGCCTTCGAGCAAACCGAGCGGCGTCGCCTCCACGTCGTCGAGAACCTCGCGGTGGTCTTGCGGAAAGTAGCCCAAACGCACCTCGTGCCCCCAGCGCGCTTCCCCTGCATCGGCAGCCAGGTGGTCCACCAGGATCTTCAGCAAGGTCGACTTGCCCAAACCATTAGGCCCGATGATGCCAATGCGTTCGCCTCGCCGCAAAACTAGCGACACGTCGGTAAGAACACGCTTGTCTCCGTAGGACTTGCACAACTTCTCGATGGCCAGGACGTCCCGGCCGCTCGGGCGTTCGGGCTCGAAGCGCAGCACGGGCGCGCGCCGCGAGCTGCCCACCAATTCCTCGACCTCAATGCGCTCGATCTGTTTCAGCCGACTTTGCGCCTGCGTGGCCTTGGTGTTCTTGGCGCCGAAACGCTCGACCCAGGCCCGCTTGCGCGCGATCTCTTCTTCGGCGCGGCCGATGGTCGCCTCCTTGCGCTCGCGAATGGCGGCCTTGTCGACGACAAAGGTCGAGTAGCAACCGGTGTAAAGCGTGATGGTGCGATAGTCCACATCCAGGGTGTGGCTGGTCACGTTGTCGAGGAAGCGCTGATCGTGCGAGATGATGACCGCGCATCCGGTGTAGAGCGCCAGGAACTTTTCCAGCCAGCGAATGCTGAGGATATCAAGGTGGTTGGTCGGCTCGTCGAGCAACAGGATATCCGCGCCGCCGACCAGAACCTGCGCCAGCAGCACGCGCAGCTTGAAACCGCCCGACAATGTGGAAAGCGGCGATCCGTGCACCGCCATGGGAATGCCTAAGCCGACGAGAACTTCGCTGGCGCGCGCCTTCAGGGTGTAGCCATCGTGTGCGGCGATCAGATCTTCCAAATCGCTGACCCGTCCCGGGTCGGGATGGCCTTCCTGGGCAATACGCTGCTGTTCACACAAGGCGTTCCACACCACCGCGTCGCCCCGCATGGCCAGATCCACAATGATCGCGTTGTCGTCGAGAAATCGGTCCTGGCGAAGCACGCCCAGGCGCGCCCGCTTGGCCAGGTTGAACGTGCCGTGCGAAGGCTCCTCGTCCCCGGCCAGCAGGCGCAAGAACGTGGTCTTGCCCGATCCATTGGCCCCAACCAGCCCATAGCGCGAACCCGCGTTGAGCTGCAGGGTCACGTTTTCAAACAGGACGCGGGCGCCATATTCCTTGGCAAGGTTGCTGGTATCGATCATGCGGGCAGGTGAGGGTAGCACCACCGCGGGCGGATGGTTGAGCCTGATTCTAGCGGCGCTTGGGCCGCAAACGTGGTAGTTGCGCCGCCAACTCGTCGTAGACCTGACGCGAGACCTGGCGGCGCACGTGGGTCAGCTCGTGCCAGAGGGCGGCTTCATGCTGCTCGGCGCGGGCCAGTTTGTGGAGATCAAAGCGGGAAACTCGCTCGGCTGGCATTGCGCCCAGAACGCGGCCGGGCGCCTGGCCCGCCAGATCGCGGAACACGCCCGGGCCGAAATGATCGTAGTAGAAAATCGTGTGCGCGGTGGAGAGCGATCCCGCCCAGGGATAGCTGCGCAACAGCCAGCCCGAGGCGAGCTGCTCCAGCATCTCTTCCAGGCGAACGCGTTCACGACGGGACTTGCTCGCCTTTCGTTCGGCGCAAAAAAGCGCCGTGCCCAACTCGTCGCCCTGCACCGTCCAAATCTCGCGCACCCCAAAACGGGCAGGATCCTGCGCCACGCGTGCGCCGTGCGTGAGTTCAAACTGCCCCACAATGAAGGCCGCAATGTGCGGCGCGTTTGCTTCGAGGAAGCGCAGGGTCGCCATGGCTTCGGCGAAAGTTTCAGTGGGAAAATCAGTGAAGCACATCAATTCAGCCGCGATGCCCGCGCGGGCAAGATTGCGCACGGCCGTTGCCGCCCGCCTGGGCGTGATCCCCTTGTCGATCAGGCGCAAGATCCGCGGGCTGGCCGATTCCACCCCGAGGCTGCACGCCACCGCGCCTCCCCGACGCAATCGCTCACAGCGCTCAGGCGTCAGATAGGCCTCGGGCCGCAGGTCCGTGCCCCAACGCAAGTCCAGCCCGCTCTTCGCCAGCGCATCAGCCAGCCGGCAGAGCGTCGCAGGCGCCACTGAATCTTGAGACAGATAGAAGAAACGCGTGCCGTGACGAGCTGACAGCGCGCCCAAGTGCTCGACCACAGTGTGCACCGCACGCTCGCGGTAGCGGGCTGTGCCGCTGGCCGTAAGTCCGTAGTGGCAAAAGGCACAGCGGCCCCAGTAGCAGCCGCGGGTCGGGTCGTAGGGCAGAAGCAGTTGCGGCGCCAGATAGCGATCGAGCGGCAATCCGTCGAAGTCAGGCGCCGGCAGTGTACGCAGATCGACAGCCGGCGGCCCGGGCAAATACCGCGCCCCCAGCAAGGGATCGCGCAGCACCAGGTTGGGAATTCGGCCAAGGACCCGCGTCCCCTGCCCGTCGGCCAAGGCGCGGCACAAAGCCAGCAGGGTGTGCTCGCCCTCGAAGACAACCGCGCTGTCGAACGGTCCCAGCGCCTGCGCCAGCGCCGATCCGTGCAACCGCAGCAGCACCTGCGTGATGGCCGGCCCGCCAGCCACCAGGTGTATTTCAGGAAAAGCCCGCTTCAGTTTGATCGCAAACGAATAGGCCGGCGCGAGCTGGCCCGGGAAGCACACTGACAGGCCAATCGCATCGACACGCGCACGCCGCAGCCGCGGCACCAAATCACGCGTCAGATAGTCGTGGAAGGGATCGCGCTCAGGCTCGGCATCGCGCACCCTTTCCTGCGCCGTGGTCAGGGCGAACGGCGAACGGTACGCGGTGAAGTCGATCTGCAGCGGCGCATGCGCAGCCCCGATCACGCGCAAGCCGGCGCTGACCGTGGCGACGGCGTCGGCATATTGTCCCGGATCATAGAAGCGTTCACGGGTGCGCATGATTTCCAGGGCTGCGTCGATCGCCCCGGGGACCGCCCGCGCCGCCGGACGCGCCCGCCACAAAGTCAGCAGTTCCAGTTGCGCC